>OGHD01000750.1_pt1 | contig 14857 bp, 11 predicted proteins | sample 1571341 | NCBI WGS metagenome assembly OGHD01 (sample SAMEA2582026, study PRJEB24529) | metagenome | biome: Human gut stool | place: China | collected 2011 | reverse complement strand
AACATATTGGGCAGACAAACATAACTGTTTTTTATGTACATTTGTCCACCCAAATAAATAAATAACATGAAAGTAATCGATCTGATCAATAGCAGCAAGAGTACTGCTTTCTCATTTGAAATACTTCCTCCGTTGAAAGGAAACAGCATACAGAAAGTATATAATGTCATAGACAAACTGATCGAGTTCGATCCTAAATACATTAATATAACATCCCATCACAGCGAATATATCTACAAGACTTTGCCAGATGGTAGCTTTCAGAAAATCAACATCCGCAAACGTCCCGGATCGGTCGCCATCGCTTCGGCTATCCAGAATAAATATGGCATAACGGCTGTTCCTCATATTATATGCAAGGGATTTACAAAAGATGAAACGGAATATGCATTGATCGACCTGAACTTTTTAGGTGTTTATGACCTGTTGTTGCTCCGCGGGGATGTCAAGACACTGGAAGCCGGACAAAAAACAGACATATACCACGAACATGCAACCGACCTCCAGCAGCAAGTGAACGACTTCAACAAAGGGATCGCCATCGACGGATCTGTTTTCGAAGCCAATGAAACACCGTTCTCTTACGGAATTGCTTGCTATCCGGAAAAGCATGAAGAAGCCCCCAATATGGAATCGGATATTTTCTATCTGAAAGAGAAAGTAAAGAACGGGGCGGACTACTTGGTGACACAGATGTTTTTCGACAATGAAAAATATTACGCATTCGTAGACCGATGCCGGGCGGAAGGCATTACGGTCCCCATCATTCCGGGTATCAAGCCGATCGTATTCAAGAACCAGCTCACCGTGCTGCCTAAGATATTCCGTTCGGACATTCCCGAACCGTTTGCAACAGAACTTCGTAAATGCAAAACGGATGATGAAGCGAAAGCCGTCGGTGTCGAATGGTGCATCCAGCAATGCAAAGACTTGATTGCACACGGCGTTCCGAGCCTACATTTCTATACGATTATTGCATCGGATAGCGTCTATAAGGTGGCAAAAGAGGTGTATTGAAAGCACGAAACTACATTTCCATGCCTATGAAACGATGTTTTCATGCCGAAGGAACTATATTTTCAAGCAATCGTAATCTCCCCGATCAGCGAACAATTCAGATGTTCCTTTACTTCGTCCGGCGTCATACCATGCCCGAACAGGAACATCAACTTGGCAACCGCACATTCGGTCGTGCTGTCGTAACCGCTCACCACGCCGGCCTGCAACAATTTGCGACCGGTTTCATAGCGGTGCATTTCCACGCTCCCGGCAAGGCATTGGGTGACATTGACAATGACGATCCCCCGTTCGACCGCATCCTTCAACATCTCCAGCAACCAGTCATATCCGGGCGCATTCCCGCTACCGAATGTTTCCATCACGACGCCTTTCAAGCCGGGAATATTCAAGATGCTTTCCACAACCTGCGGAGAAATTCCAGGAAATATTTTCAAGATTGCAATATTCCGGTCCAACAAGTAATGAGGTTTCAGCGGTTTTCTGGATACCGGGTGGTAAATCTGGGGAATATCATATTTGATCGAAATGCCGGCATGTGCCAACGGAGGATAATTATAGGAACGGAACGCATTGAAATTATCCGCATTCGTCTTGCTGGTACGGTTTCCGCGCAGCAGGTCGTTCTCAAAGAAAATACAGACTTCAGGAACCAGCGGCATATCGTTTTCACGGGCGGCGGCAATCTCTATCGCCGTAATCAGGTTTTCCTTTCCATCCGTACGAAGCATACCGATCGGAAGCTGTGAACCGGTCAGAACCACGGGCTTACTCAGATTTTCCAGCATAAAGCTCAAAGCGGAAGCGGTAAAGGCCATCGTATCGGTCCCATGCAGAACGACAAAGCCATCGTAATCATGATAATGTTCCGCAATGACATGCACGATTTTCATCCATGAATCCGGTCCCATCTCCGATGAATCCATCGGTGGATCAAATTGAATAGACGATATTTTATATCCGAGATTTTTCAGTTCGGGTACATGCTCCTCCAAATGTTCAAAATTAAAGGCCTCCAAAGAGCCCGTCTCAGGATTTTCTATCATTCCGATAGTACCTCCCGTATATATAATCAGAATAGAAGCGTCATCTTTGCATACATTCATAATACAATCCGTATTTATGTAATTTTCTTTTTTACAATGCAAAGATAATACTATCATTTTGAAATCAAATACCGAAACAAAACAATTAAAACATATTCAAAACTATCTTCACAAGAATAATCATAAGAAAAAATATTACATTTTGTCAACCGCAAAAAAAAAACACAAATCACCGTCTCAGTTTTTATCGATCAGGCAATAGAAGTAAGCAATACAACAAAATGAAAAAAGTTTGTTATCGGATAGGGGTTTTTCCAAGCATCTTAGTCTTATCGACGAAATAATAAATTTTACGAAGATGAAATACATACTGTTTATCGCAATGGATTTAGCCTTATATCCTTTTTTGCTTGTGCTTTTTATTGGTAAATGCATTAAAGAGAAAATACAGATCGCACATTAAGATGAGGTTTCTTATTTCCTCGATTATTCGTACCTTTGCTCTATCAACTCAATAAGGAGCAACATGTACTTCAAGGATATTATCGGTCAGGAAGAAATAAAAAAACGGCTTATACATTCGGCACAGACAGGTGTCGTCCCGCATGCCCAGCTATTCACGGAACAGGGGGGTGCAGGCGCCTTTCCTCTCACACTGGCTTACGCACGTTATCTGAACTGTACGAACCGGACGGAAACGGATTCATGCGGGCATTGTCCGTCATGCCTGAAGTATAACGAGTTGGCCCACCCGGACCTTCATTTCGTGTTCCCGATCGTTTCCAAGAAGGATAAGAAAAAAGATGTCTGCGACGATTACCTCACCGAATGGAGAGGTTTCCTGAAAGACCGTCCCTATTTCGATATAGACGGCTGGCTGGATTATATCGATGCCGGCAACTCACAAGCTCTGATCTACTCGAAAGAGAGCGACGAGATTATCCGGAAACTGAGCCTTAAGATATACGAAGCGACTTACCGCATCCTGTTGGTATGGCTACCGGAAAAACTCCACCCGACCTGTGCCAACAAACTCCTGAAGATCATTGAGGAACCTCCCCGGAACACGGTGATCCTGATGGTATCGGAACTTCCCGACCTGGTTTTAGGAACCATCCTGTCCCGTGCGCAACGTATCAACGTACGTGGCATTCATCCGGAAGATATCGCCGCCTCCATGATTTCCCGGTTCAACCTGACTCCCGAAGATGCCAAGCATGTCGCCCATCTGGCAAACGGCAGTTACCTGAAAGCGGTCGAGGCAATCAGCCTGGGGGAAGAGAACAAGTTCTACCTGGAACAATTCAAAGGCATGATGCGCAACTCCTGGGCGCGTAATGTCAGAGGCATGAAAGACATGGCAGACGTGTTGGCAAGTATCGGGCGTGAACGGCAGAAGAACTTTCTTTCTTATTGCCAGCATCTGATACGCGAGAACTTCATGTACCGGTTCCAGTCGCCGGAACTCAATTATATGAATACGGACGAAGCTGGATTTGCCGTGAAGTTCGCTCCTTTCATCAATGAACGGAATGTGATCGACATCATGGACGAGTTGGCAAAAGCGGAACGGCATGTGACGCAAAATGTGAACGCAAAGATGGTCTTTTTCGATCTTTCCCTACGGCTTACCGTATTGATAAAACGGTAATTCCAGATAAGTTGTCACAGTTTTTTATTCTGCCAGTTTCCTTTCCAGAGATAGAAGAAAGCGGACAGGATCATCAAATCGTAGACATGCTCCGTTGTCCAGCAGACCGCCACATCCGCATGCATCCGGATACCGACCCACAGTGCATAGAGAACATAGACAAAGATACTTGCCATATCAATCAGCAATGCCGTCTGCGTATTTCCCGTTCCCGACACACTGAAAAAGAAGATAAAGGCCGGAACCGCAATTAGATAAGAGGAAAGCATCACCCAAAGGGATGATACAGAACCGGCAATCAGATCCAGATTATCCGTGTAAATGCGCAATACCAGTTCCGGGAATAGGGCAATCAGAATACCGAGCGGCAAAACGAAGTAATAGCAAATCCGTATCATACGCCCGCACAATCCCATCACCTGTTCCGGCTTTCCAGCACCAATCAGATTGCTGACCAGCGAACTGGAGGTCGAAGCAAAGGCATTGACAAACATAAACAGAAACGAAGAAATGCTTCGCACCACATTCGTAATCGCCAACGGCCGCTCTCCCTGATGCTCCATCACGACAAAGAACACGAACCAGCCTAAAAAAGCAATCCCGTGCTGAATCATAATCCAGATAGAAACACCCAATATCTGCCTCAACATCCGGAAATCTATACCCGAATACTCAAACAACCCGTATTTCTTATAATCGACTTTCTTCCACGTATAAAGAATGAAGAACAGCACCGAAACAGCTTCCGAGATCGATGAAGCGATCGCCGCTCCGGCAATCCCCAACGCCGGAAATCCGAACTTCCCGAATATCAGGACATAGTTCAGCATTACATTGGCTAACACCATCACGACCGAATTTATCGTCAGGATCTTTGTCTTTGTAATACCGACATAAAAAGCCCTGAACATAACGGCGACAAAGGAGAAGAAAAAGCCATAGACACGCCAGTCCACATACTTCATCGTAGCCTGGTAGACATCATCGGAACCGATCAGTTTGCGCAGAAAGAAAGGCGAATACAGATGTGAAGCCGTAAACAGCAACGAGGCAAGCAGCAACAGGAAAAACGTCCCCTGCAGGAAGACCAGCCCAATCCGTTTATATTCTTGTGCGCCGTTTCGCCGAGCTATCAATACCTGCGCGCCTATACTGAAACCGAAGCCAAGCATATAAATCACAAGGTAATAGACTCCCGCCAATGCCGACGCTCCCAACTCGACTTCTCCTACCCGCCCCAAATAGGCCGTATCGGTCAACCCGATCATGTGTTCCATCAATAGACTCATCAAGACGGGGAATGTTATTTGCAGAATTTGTTTGTTCGTAAATTGCATATTGTCTGATAAAAAGGGGTGCAAAGATAATAATAAGAATGGATTGCACAATATAACCGGGAGACATTCGTTTTTATAAAAATGAACCGGTATGATGGTGCGTATAATTTATTAATGATATTCCTATGAAAGCGAAATTATTGCTGATATTCTCTCTGTCATTTTACCTTTTCAGTTGTAACGGACAGAATTCCCATATCCCGGCAGCTGTCACTTCGGCCGCTCCAGTCAAGATCAATCGTTTCGACAAGGAGCTTTTAAAGCTGGTCGAAACGAACGACTCCTCCATGCAAGCCAGGCTTGTTCGCGAATACCCGCAAATGCTCGACATATTGGGAAAAGGTATCCTAAACATGAAGTCTCCGGCAATGCCCGGCTTCTTCGACAAATTGGCCAACTACTATTCCGAACCGACTTTGAAGGGGTTATATACCGATGCTGTCCGTCAATATGACAATGTTTCTCAGATCGAGCAAGCTCTCGGTAACGGTTTCACATGGTTGAAGACCTGTTTTCCTTCGATGCAGATTCCGGCCATCTATATGCACGTTTCCGGCTTCAATCAAAATGTACTGGTCGGCGACAGCCTGTTGTCCATCTCGATAGATAAATATTTAAGCGAGGAATATCCGTTATACCAGGACTTCTTCTATGATTTCCAGCGCCGGTTAATGACGCCTGAGCATATCGTCCCCGATTACCTTGCCGGTTGGCTGATGTCCGAGTATCCGTTTGAAGGAAAAGAAAATGTACTGCTCGACCGGATGATCTATGAAGGCAAAATAAAATATCTGATCCATCAAGCATTTCCTGAACTGAAGCCTGAAGTACTCATGGGCTACACGGAAACTTCCTATAACTGGTGCAAAGAGAATGAATCCAACCTGTGGAAGGCTATCATAGAACGCAAGCATCTTTATACGCCAGACCTGATGACGACAAATAAATACTTCGATAACGTCCCCAGCATATTCCTGGCAAGCGACGCTCCCGGAAATCTCGGCAGTTGGCTCGGCTGGCAGATTATCGACAAATATATGCGAGAAACGAATTCGACCCCAGAAGCCTTGATGCAAAACAACGATAGCCAAGCTATCCTGACCGATTCGAAATACAAGCCATAAAGCCTACGGGGGATATAAAAAAGAAAACCGTCCTATTCTCGCGAACTGGACGGATAACCTAATCTAACTTAATTCTAATACCATGAAAAACACTATATCTTAATAACAGAACCGGTATCGAAAAGTTTAATAGAACGGTTTATTTTTATTTCTTTCACAAAATAATGATCATGCGAGATCAACAACACCGTTCCTCTATAACTCTTTATAGCCGCTGTTATTATTTCAACACTTTGTATATCCAGATTGTTCGTCGGTTCGTCTAAAATAAATACATCCGGCGCATTATTTCCGATCATAAGGCAGCAAAAGAGCAACCGGATCTTTTCACCTCCGCTCAAGCAAAAACACGGCTTGTCCCATGTCTCGTAAGGAAACAAATAACGGTTCAAAATGGATTTCAATTCATGTTCAGCCAAATGCGAGGCGTTAAAACGTTCCGTCTGCTCGAACACGGTCAATCCGGGATCAAGCACGGAACATTCCTGATCAATATAAAGATAACTGAAATCAGCCCGTGTAATCGTCCCGGCCGCCGGTTTCAGTTCCCCTAACAACAATTTGACCAGGGTCGTTTTTCCGCTCCCATTATTTCCTGTGATATGAATACGGTCGCCACTCCTGACCTGAATATTCAGAGGTGACTTCCATAGGCAGGAAGAAGTGTAACCGAAATTGATCTGATCCGCAGTGATCAGAATCTTGCCGGTGTGCAGATCGGAAGAATTGAAATTTGTCTGAAGTGCCCGCAAATCGGGAATCACATCCTGAAGGCTGGCAATCGAACTTTGCAGGGAAGCCATTTTCTCCTCATGGACATCATTCAGCCGGACTGTACTTTTCTCGGCTTTATCTTTCAGCGTATTGACTGCCATGCGTGAGATCCCTTTCTTGAAACTCGACTTATCACTGCGGACATTCGACTTATTCTTCCGTTCCATCACTTCACGCGCCGTTTTACGGGCCAAGCGTAGTTCTTTCTCCTTCTCACTCAACTGATTCTGCAAAGCTGTCAACGCCAACTCTTTCTGTTCTTTATAGAACTCATAATTGCCACCATAAAGTGTGACCTCACTTTTCTCAAGCTCACAAATGCAAGGCAGCAGGTTTAGCAACGTCCGGTCATGACTGACAATCAACAAGGTCGAACGTCCGCTCCGGATCATCTCATATAGCTTTTCCCGGCCGGAAACATCCAGATGATTCGTCGGTTCATCCATCAAAATAATTTCCGGTGCATGAACAAGGATACCAGAAAGGAACACTTTCGTCTTTTCTCCTCCGCTCAACGAGCACATCGGCTGGGACAGTTGCAGATGCTCCAGATTCCAAGAGGCAAGTGCAGAAAGACAACGTTCTTCCACATTCCAGTCGTCATTCAGACAGGTAAAGTTTTCTGCCGAGGCGTCACCTTCAAGAATGGCATGGAGCGCCTTTATCCGATCGTCCACCCGCAGAGCTTCCGCCACAGTCAGGTTGTCGAACTGTCCGAAATGTTGTGGAATATAATAAGGGCGTGAAGAACACACTACCTCCCCCGATGAAGGTTTCAGGTTCCCTTCAATGATACGCAACAAAGTCGATTTGCCCGTACCGTTATTCCCCACCAGCGCAAGACGCTGTCCTGTATTGACTATCAGGTTTATGTTTTGAAAAAGAGGTTCTTTGTCAGCATGAACATAGCATAGCTGATGTACGGATATACACATAGTTTTCTTTGAATTAAAAGATTATAAACTAAAAAAGATAAAATCACAAACGTGCCGAAGGATGGCACAGGATAAGGCCGGAATAAAGAATCGACAATCGAAAATGAACAATTGGCAATTACATCAGAAAGATATTTACGATATATAGAAACCGGCTTACTTGAATATTTTCATCGGAGTATTTATATAATTCGGTTACAAAGATAATCTTTTTACCAAGTATTATCACATAATTCATAAAATAGATTTGACCAGCTGTTTCAAAGCACCAGTGTTTATTCCACAAAACAACTATCTTTCTATAAATGGATAATACTTCTTTTCACAGCCAGAAGATATCGAGTTCAAAACATACATGTTTTGAAACAAGGCCTTTTCCATTTACGACCGGAAGCCAATCAGTATGGCGGAAATAAAAAGGCTGTGTCGCAATTCTTGACACAGCCTTTTTATTCCCAAACGCCACAAAATGTTAATCGAACATATGTCTGAACTTATCGAAAATCTTCTCCTTGACAGATTTCTTCGGTTGGAAATTAGGAGAATTCTCCAAGCCGTTCATGATATCTTTCTCTGACGCAGACAACGTTTCCGGAATATAAACACTTACGTTTACAAGCAGGTCTCCCGTTCCATAACTGTTAACAGAGGGAAGCCCTTTGTTTCGCAAACGGAGTACTTTCCCCGGTTGAGTCCCTGGCTCGATTTTGACTTTAGCCTTACCATCGATGGTCGGAACTTCAACTGTGCCACCCAAAGCCGCTTGAGGCACACTCAGTAACAGGTTATACAGAATGTCGTTCTCGTCACGTATCAGTTCCGGATGCGGCTCTTCTTCGACCAAGATCAGCAAATCACCGTTAATACCTCCATGACGGGCCGCATTCCCCTTCCCACTCATGGAGAGCTGCATGCCTTCCGCCACACCGGCCGGGATATTGATCGTGATCACCTCGTCGTCGCGCACGATTCCTTCACCATTGCACTCGCTACATTTCTTGGTGATAATCTTCCCTTCGCCTCCACAGGTCGGACAGGTTGTCTGTGTCTGCATCTGTCCTAAGATCGTATTGGCCACACGGGTGACAACACCGCTGCCATGACAGGTTTCACAAGTCTTGGAACTGTGATCGTCCTCCGCACCGCTGCCATGACATTTGGAACAGGTCACATATTTCTTAACCTTGATCTTCTTTTCGACTCCGGTAGCGATCTCTTTCAGGTTCAACTTTACTTTCACACGCAAATCCGAACCACGATTTACCCGGCGACCGCCACGTGAACCGCCACCAAAACCACCAAAACCGCCAAAGCCACCAAAATGTCCGCCAAAGATGTCTCCAAACTGTGAGAAAATATCGTCCATAGACATTCCTCCGCCAAAGCCACCGCCCTGCGAAGCCCCTCCCACTCCGGCATGACCGAACTGGTCATAACGCTGGCGTTTCTGAGGATCGCTCAGTACATCATACGCTTCAGCAGCTTCCTTGAAGTTCTCTTCAGCCTGCTTGTCACCCGGATTCTTGTCAGGGTGGTACTGAATCGCCTTTTTACGGTAAGCTTTCTTTATTTCCTCTACCGAGGCAGTCTTCTCGACGCCCAGCACTTCATAATAATCTCTTTTAACCATCTTCGTATCTGTCTGTTGTTATTTGCTCATTATCCTGTCGTATTATTCGCCTACCACAACTTTAGCGTGGCGAATCACCTTATCGTTCAAAGTATAACCGGTCTGCACATAATCCAGAACCTTGCCCTTCATATCGGGTTCCGGTGCAGGAATCATGGCGACTGCTTCAGACGTTTCAGCATCGAACGGTTCACCGACAGTTTCGATCGGTTTTACATTCTGATGAGACAGGTAAGACATGAATTTCGAATAGATAAGTTCCACTCCTTCCGTAACAGCCTTTATATCTTCAGCCGAACGGATATTCTGCAAAGCACGTTCGAAATCGTCGACAACAGGGAGCAGGTTCTTTAACGCACCCTCGCCGCCAGTCTTGATCAAATCGGCCTTCTCACGCATCGTACGTTTACGGTAATTGTCAAACTCCGCCATCAAGCGCAGGTGGGAATCATTCAGTTCGTCATATTTCTTCTTCAATTCTTCCAGCTCCTTCTGCTCCGGACCTTCATCCGTCACATTGTCAGATGTGGCATTTTCTTCTGCCGCATTTACCTGTTCATCCTGCAATTTTGTCGCGTCATCAGCACCCTGGCGTTCTTTTTTTTCAGCAGTTTCCTTCTTGCTATTAAAATACATCTTGTTCATAATCAATTATATATTTTCATTACTATCTAATTGTCAGTAAGATATCATACCTATATCGGTCATACTATCTGCCTGTCGGCATTATTCTTGTCGATATCAATCACCAATATAACATCAAATATACTGCCAACTGTTCTTATAGAACGAAAATATCTTTACCTTTGTGTAGTAAAAGATGATTTATTATCATAGTACAAATAATAAGATTAATAAAACAATTAAGAAATTAATTATGAAGAGAGCGATTTTGTCAGTTTTACTGCTATTTGCATTTCTTACCGGTTTTGCCCAAAACCGGAATATATGCCGATTAGGAATTACATACGATATCAGTCAAAGCGACCACTGGGGGAAAAACAAACCGGTCATAACCAGTGTCATCCCTTATTCGCCGGCAGAACTCGCAGGAGTTAAAACCAATGATATCATTATAGCTATCGACGGTGTGCAAACGACAGATATTTCGTCGGAAGAGATCGGTGAAATGCTGAATCCCGCCGGGAAAAACGAGGTATTACTGACGATCGGCAATCTGGCGAACCCTGCTAAACAGGTGCTTGTCAAAAAAGAATGCAAAAAAGGGAATGCGATTACCGAAGAACAATTGGCCACCGCTTTTTCTATGTACAGCCTCGAAACGACCAGCGAACGGGAATTTGTCTGTCCATTCAAGACAACCGTGACAGCCGACCCTGTAGATTTAGGAAAGTTCAAGACTTTTGCCTTCTCTGCCATAGACGAGAATAACAGCAAACTGGAAACGGCTATCAACGAAAGCATCGAAAAGGAGTTGACCAAGAAAGGAATGACAGTCGACACAGACCGTCCCGACATCATAGTACAGACCTTCTATTTCTTCGATAAGAATCCGAACTATAAAGGAGCGAACAAGATCCTGGTCGAAAAAGAGCCGATCTATCGCTACAACTTCAATCACAGCAAGATGGAGACATTCCCGTTCCTGAACTCGATGTCTGCAGAAGCGGAAGCGGAGTACCTGCTCCAGTTCGGTTTCCGCCTGATCGACCAACGTGACGTACCGGGCCGCATCCTGTGGGAATGCGAAGCAAATGAGCTGTTGGAAGACTCATACCGCCTGGATGAATATGCCCGTATCCATGCACCATTGATGTGCATGCAATATCCGTACGTCAAATATCAGCGTAACGTGCCGTTCAAGGTCAATCAGAAAACCTACAACTACACGGGGCTGAGTTACGATATCGACCGTATGGAACAGATCGCCGATGTCGACAAAAACTCACCTGCCTATGCAGCCGGATTACGCCCCCGTGATATTGTAGAGAAAATCAACGACCAGAAAATGAATTACACGGCAGAAGAATTCTCCGCTGCTTACAAAGGATTTATTACTAACACGATGAAATACCGCGATCCGAAAACCCAGTTTACGGATGCCAACGGTTTCAAACGTTGTATGTTCTGGGACACATTCAAATACTCACAAGTAGCCGATGCGATCCAGAAACCCGGTAACAAGACCACCTACTCATATTTATATTATTACGCCCCGTATATCAACCCATCCGGAAACAATGCCTGTACGTTCGATATCAAAAGGGGTAAAAACAAAATGGAAATCATCGTCCGCCCGACCATTCGCCGGTCCGTGACGGTCGAAGTAAAATAAAGCATTTACAAGAAAGTGATATATCCGCTAAATTTCGAACAAAAAACGGGCTTCGATAAAGTCCGTCGTTTAATTTCAGAGAAATGTTTAAGCCCGCTCGGAGAAGAACGGGTGGCAGAGATGGAATTCTCTGCCGATTATCAAACCGTAACTCGACGTCTGGAACAAACTGACGAGTTTGTTCGTATCCTGCACGGAGAAGACGAGTTTCCCGCCAGTTATTTTTTTGATGTGCGTTATTCGTTGAAGCGGATACGCCCCGAAGGAACCTGGCTAGATGAAAAAGAGCTATTCGACCTGAAACGTTCGCTCCAGACAATCAACGATATTATCCGCTTCTTTCGCCCTTCCCTGGAAGAGGGAGAAGAGATCAAATACCCGGCATTGACCGCCCTTGCCGGCGATATTCAGGTATTCCCGCAGTTAATCGGAAAGATCGACGCGATACTCGACAAATTCGGACGGGTGAAGGACAATGCCTCTTCTTCACTGGCGCAGATACGAAAAGAGATCACGGCTACCATGAGCGGTATCTCCCGCAGCTTGCAGTCGATATTACGCGCCGCACAATCGGAAGGTATAATAGATAAAGATATTACTCCCACCATGCGCGATGGGCGCCTGATGATCCCGGTCGCTCCGGCTTTCAAACGGAAGATCAAAGGGATCGTGCACGATGAATCGGCTAGCGGCAAGACTGTTTTCATCGAGCCGGAAGTCGTCGTGGAGGCAAATAACCGCATCCGCGAGCTGGAAGGCGACGAACGCAGGGAGATCATGAAGATCCTGACGGAATTTACAAATTTCATCCGTCCGTTAATCCCCGATATCCTGCAATCCTATGAGTTCTTGGCCGAGATTGACTTCATCCGCGCCAAAGCATTGTTTGCCGAGCAAATATCCGGACTGAAACCGGCTCTCGAAAACAAGCAACTGCTGGACTGGACAATGGCGGTACACCCACTCTTGCAACTTTCTCTCGCCAAACATGGCAAAAAAGTCGTACCGCTTGACATCGAACTGAATGAAAAGCAACGTATCCTCATTATCTCCGGTCCGAACGCAGGCGGCAAGTCCGTCTGCCTAAAGACAGTAGGCTTATTACAATACATGCTGCAATCCGGACTACTCATCCCGATGCACGAACGCAGTCATGCCGGAATATTCAGCAGTATATTCATCGACATCGGTGACGAGCAGTCCATTGAAGATGATTTGAGCACCTACTCCTCCCACCTTACGAACATGAAAATCATGATGAAAAGCTGCAACGAACGGAGCCTCATCCTGATTGATGAATTCGGGGGCGGAACAGAACCCCAGATAGGAGGTGCCATTGCCGAAGCCGTATTGAAGCGTTTCAACCAGAAACAGACGTTCGGTGTCATCACCACACACTACCAGAACCTGAAGCATTTTGCCGAAGACCACGAAGGTGTAGTGAATGGCGCCATGCTCTACGACCGCCATCTGATGCAGGCACTGTTCCAACTACAGATAGGCAATCCGGGCTGTTCGTTCGCTGTGGAGATTGCCCGCAAAATAGGTCTGCCGGAAGATGTCATCGCCGATGCCTCGGAAATTGTGGGCAGCGAATACATCAACGCCGATAAGTACCTGCAGGACATTGTGCGCGACAAACGCTATTGGGAAGGCAAACGCCAGACAATACGCCAGCGTGAAAAGCACATGGAAGAGACCATCGAGCGTTATCAGACCGAAATCGAAGATTTGCAGAAATCCCGGAAGGATATTCTGCGCAAAGCGAAAGAAGAGGTGGATCAACTGATGCAGGAAGCCAATGCACGCATCGAGAACACCATACGCTCCATCAAAGAAGCCCAAGCAGAAAAAGAAAAGACACGCCAGGCCCGCCAGGAGTTGACGGACTTCCGCGAATCAATGGAAGCGCTTGCCAACAAGGAACTGGAAGAAAAAATTGCCCGCAAGATGGAAAAGCTGAAAGAAAAGCAGAACCGGAAAAAGGAAAAGAAAGCAGGCGATGGAAAAGAGAACGGACCGTCTGCCCAGGCTTTGGCAGAACAGCAGGCGCGGAAAGAAGCGGAACGCCTCGCGGCAATCGTCCCCGGCTGCAACGTCAGAATAAAGGGACAGACCTCTGTGGGCGAGGTAATGGAAGTGAACGGCAAGAATGCGATTATCGCGTTCGGCAGCATCAAGACTACCGTAAAGCTGGACAGGCTGGAACGTACCAACGCGCAGCCTAAACAAGCTGATGTGTCCACCAAAAGCACTTTCATCAGCGTCCAGACCCAAGACAGCATGTATGAGAAGAAACTACATTTCAAGCAAGACATTGATGTCCGTGGCATGCGTGGCGACGAAGCGCTGCAAGCCGTCACCTATTTCATTGATGATGCTATCCTCGTCGGCATGTCGCGTGTGCGTATCCTTCACGGAACAGGAACCGGAATACTCCGTACACTCATCCGCCAATACCTGTCCACCGTACCGGGCGTCAGTCATTATGCAGACGAGCATGTCCAGTTCGGAGGTGCCGGAATTACGGTAGTCGATTTTGACTAATCTGTAAACAAAACGATCGAAGAACTTGTTCTCATTTAGAAAACCACTACCTTTGTGTTACAGTGGTTTTCTAAAACGAGAATAAAGCATGAAGAATAATCTGTTAAGCGAAAAGCTTATTTACACAGGGGACAGCCTTACCCCCACCCATTTACATCTCTGCACATACAATGCAACCGAGATGCAGGAAAGCTCCGGTGACACCTTCCAAATCAACTGGCTACAGATACACGGAATGAAAAACACAGAAACTATCCGGGAAATTTGCAGTCATTTTGAAATAGACTTCCTCGTTTTACAAGACATATTAAATGCCGACCACCCGACGAAAATAGAAGAGCATGACAAATATATTGTCCTGATCCTGAAAATATTCTATCCCAATGAGCATAAAGAGGATGATGACCTCGACGGATTGCTCCAACAACAAGTCTGCATCATTCTGGGAAATAACTATGTACTTACCTTTCTTGAAAAAGAAACAGATTTCTTTGATGAAA
>OGHD01000736.1_pt1 | contig 14971 bp, 9 predicted proteins | sample 1571341 | NCBI WGS metagenome assembly OGHD01 (sample SAMEA2582026, study PRJEB24529) | metagenome | biome: Human gut stool | place: China | collected 2011 | reverse complement strand
CTTGCGGAGTTAACTCCATAGCCTTTGGAGTTATCTCCATAAGCTTGGGAGTTAACTCCAAAGGCTATGGAGATAGAACACATCCTTTCAAAAAGGCTTACTCTTACAGTCAAAAAGAATTAGCTATTCCTATACTATCACTAAACCCTACAATAAAGTTAAATGAGGAAAAGCCGCATAAACAACGAATAATGCAAAAGTTTGATAAACCGGTGAAAGAATACCACAAGATATCAGAAGAGTTCCCCGTTTTCCAAACAGATGGAAAGCGGGGAACTCTTCTGCATTAATAAATGCATTCAGTTTAAACAGGTTATAAAAACAAATATAAACTATTTTATAATGAAACGCAGACAAGTTATTCTTTATCCTGGTCTGCCGGAAGCCTTTCTATCCGAACTCTGCCTGCCTTGCCCTTGTCTGCTTTGAGCCTGTTTCTTCCTGCGCCAATAATCACCATTGCTTTTGCTGCCCCGGTACACCTTATTGGCTTTTGCTTTTTCTTTCAGTTCTTCGGTCTTGCCGGCCTGCGCTTTTTCCCCTTCCACGGTCACCCAAGGATGGTCTTTCACAACAGGAATCTGTAGTCCTATCAGTTTTTGGATATCCTTTAAATAAGGCAATTCTTCCGATTCACAAAAAGAGATGGCTATTCCGTCGTGTCCGGCACGCCCGGTACGACCGATGCGGTGCACATAAGTTTCCGATATATTGGGCAGCTCATAGTTGATAACGTGAGAAAGCTGGTTCACATCAATGCCTCTGGCTGCAATATCTGTGGCTATCAGCACTCTTGTGGTATGATCCTTGAAGTTTGTCAACGCCCTTTGGCGTGCGTTCTGCGATTTGTTTCCATGAATAGCTTCCGCCCCGATCTCACTCTTGTTCAAAATCCTCGCCAATTTATCCGCACCATGCTTGGTACGGGTAAAAATCAACACTGACTCTATCTCAGGATTCTTCAGCAAATGCAGCAACAAGTCCTTCTTTTCCTTCTTCTCTACAAAATAAACACTCTGCCGGATAGTATCAACAGTAGATGAAACTGGAGTCACCTCTATCTTCTCCGGATTAGTCAACATGGAATCTGCCAGCTTCTCTATTTCAGAAGGCATGGTAGCCGAGAAAAACAAAGTCTGTCGCCGGGCAGGAATCAGTTTCAATACTTTCTTGATATCGTGTATGAAGCCCATATCAAGCATACGGTCTGCCTCATCCAATACAAAATACTCCAACCCCTTCAATGAAATACAGCCTTGCGACTGCAAATCAAGCAAACGTCCGGGAGTGGCAATCAATACCTGCACACCTCGTTTCAAAGCATCAACTTGCGCCTTTTGGGGCACTCCACCGAAAATGACGGCATGCTTCACTCCGGTATATCCGGCATATTGGTCAAAGTTCTCGCCTATCTGTATAGCAAGCTCACGCGTCGGGGTGAGTATCAATGCTTTGATACCTTTTTTATGGTCTGATTGATAAAGTCGTTGTATAAGGGGGATAGCAAACGCTGCTGTTTTTCCTGTTCCTGTCTGGGCGCATCCCAGCAAATCTTTACCTTTTAATAATACAGGAATTGCTTGTTCCTGAATGGGGGTCGGCGTTGTATAGCCGGTTTGTTGTAAAGCCTTCAAAATAGGCTCTATAAGATCTAATTCTTTAAATGTCATGTGAAATAATTAAATTGGGCCTCACGGCCTGTATCTATTTTATGGGAACAAAGGTACAGTAATGATTCTGCCCGGAAGTATTTCCGGGCAGACTTTATGGTTATTTAACTAGATAGTTCCTGTTTGATCCATTGAATAGTTCCATCATAAGAAAGAAGATGCTTCACACTTACCGCCCATATCATATCGTAATCTATGTAACTCTACTTACAGAACAAATAAACATTTCCACCAAAGTCCGAAACCACCAATGCATTACCCGACAGGGCTACCGACCCGAACATAGGAGCTCCTGTAGCATGTTTCCATACCACCTTGCCATCCTCTTTATTAATTCCGTATACCGTACCGTCCGAAGCGGCTACATAAACAATATCTCCCGCCCATACCGCACTGGTTTCAATCGTAGCGGAAGGCTGACGGCTATAAGGACAGGTATAAACCAAAGCATCCCCCACAGGACAAGTCCATTTTTCTTCCAATGTCTCACTATCCAAGGCTATCAGCCCTTTCTGTGCAGAACCAAAGATAATCTCCTTGTCAGTGAGTAAAGGAGTAGAAGTAACGTCCACATTATAAGGTAATGGTTTACGGACTATCACTTTTCCGGTAGCAGCCTCTAATATAAAGAAAGACTTATCTGAGATCAGATACAACAAGGCACCATGCATGGCAGGAGATGCTCCCCGATTACGCAAACCGTTATCGCTGACCGCCCAAAGTTTCTCACCTGTTTTGGCATCATTGCCGTAAAGGGCATTCCATTGTGCACCGGCAACCAGCAGGTTGTTACCCAAAGTCAGCGTGCTCGTAGTCCCTTCTCCTTGTCCCCAGCCTTCATTTTTCCAAAGTTGTTTGCCCGTTCGGGCTTCAAAAGCACAAAGCCCCTTTCCGGTTCCCGCATAGACCACTCCTTCACCGGCCACCAGTCCGTCAATAAGGGCCGGCAAGCCATTTACGGGCAATTGCTTTTCCCAACACAATTTACCGGTTTCGGTATCAATGGCATACAAAAAGCCTTGGGCATCCTGGGCAAACACGATGTCACTATCAACCGCAATGGAGTTTTTAATAGAATTACGAACAGGACAACTCCAAAGAATTGTACCGTCCTTCCCATTCAAAGCATACACATGGCCTGCACCTTTCAGATCCTCATCCACAGAGGCAACAATTACTTTTCCCTTGTGTATCAGTGGAGAAGTCATATAAAGATTAGCTCCGACATTGTTAGTCCATGCCAGCTGCAAAGGCAAATTCAATGGAGCGGAAACGGGGGCGGAATGTTTCGCATTGCCTGACAGATTATCCCAGTCAGCAGAAAACAAAGGAACGGTCTTTTCAGTCCGGCAGATAAAATTACTTTCTGCTTCAGCTATCTCTCCGTTATTAAAACGGGCTGTTACCCGCAAAGTAAGTTCCTTACCCACATATTTATGAGACAAGGGAAGCTCCCCGTTCCATGACCAGTCAGTACTTTGCAGCAATCGCTTGTTTTTCAGCACAGGTTTCCCGTCGGCCAGACAAGTATAGAGCACTTCTCTCACCGGCGACACGGAAGAATACACATTGACAGCCACCGGAAGGACACCCGAAGCCATTACTCCGGCAGGCGAAGCGATACAGATATTCTTGTCCAAATAGGTATAACGGAGCTCGGAAGTGAAATCTCCTTTACTATCTACGTGCATCACACGAAAAGCAGTAGTGGAATGATCTATGCCTCCTTTATCCAATGAAGAGGTACAAACACTGTAAACATCTCCCTGTTTCTTCATATAGTTAATATGCCAATGACCATATACCCATGCTTTCAAGTTGTACTCATTCAGATTAATGCTTCCGGCATTCTTGCTCTTAAAAATAAAGGTATCTTCGTATGTCAGCAAATCATGATTGAAAACAACAACAGGAGTTCCGGGACGGATATGAGCCAGGTCGTTCTTCAACCAACGACAGACGTCATCGGAAGTATAGCCTGGAGCATGGTCTCCTCCGGGCATCGGCGTAACAACATAGTGCACATTACCTGCATCAAAAGAATAATATACCGGCCCATAAATGCTTTCAAAAAGTTCTTCGCCATACTTCCCCTTTACCAAATCATGATTTCCGATACAATAAAAGACAGGACAGTCCATATTTTCCGTATTCATCAGTTTGATATGAGCCTTCAAGCCTTTTTCATAGCAGATATCCCCGGTATGAATGATAAAAGCCGCCTGTTCATTCCTGGCATAGTCACGCACATTATTCACCCAGTCTGCATGGTTTTCCGTATTAAATATCTCTGTATCAGCAATATGAATATACCTGTGGGAGCCGTTTTTACGAATCCGTCCACTGTAAGGGATCAAACCGAAATCATAACCGGACTGTTTCTTTTCTATTTTATGATAATGACGGTTAAATGTTTTATACCCCGAAGGAGTGGTAATGAAAATAAAACGTTCACGCTCATGACCGGGTAAAGTAAAACTACCGTCGGCAGCCGTTTCAACCACATTCAAGCCATCGGATACTTTGATGCCCGCCAGCGGTTTTTCACTTTGGTCAAATACGCCATTCTTGTTTTTATCTACATATACATGGCCCGTGTAAGCAGCCATCACCGGCATTGCGGCCAACATCAGGCACGATAATAAAAAGGTCTTTTTCATGAATATCTATTTTTATCAACTCTTATTTTAATCAAGTTCGAATTTCGAAAGGACAAAACCATGATCTGAAGGATAGAAAAAATCTTCTCCTTTAAAAGTAAAAGTTTTACCCAAACTATTGTCATAACACTCAGATGCTATCGCCTGAATGGTTTTTCCCTGATAATAAATAAAATCAATGCGGTCCATACGACACTCGGTTTCCAACGAATCCGCATCTGTCAGCCACGTTACTCCCAGATTGGCCACCGGATTGGGGTTCATCTCACGGAAACTATCTTTAAATCCCGCCTCTTCCATAGCAATGGAAACAGGCCAATCCACCACTGCACCACCATGAAGATACAGGTTACGGGTAGCTTCCGTCCAATCCAGATGAGAATGCACGTTAAAATCACCGCCCATTATAATTGGAATACTGTCGGCCTCTGCCAACAAGGGTTGAAGAACAGACAAAATCTTATGTATTTCCTCATCACGTGTTCCCTCCATCTCCCAAGCCAATATTTCTTCCTTGGATTTATCCGTCGGGACCAAACGCATATCAGGAAGATAATGCAACCAAGTATTAAAAACACGGACGGGTTTCCCATCCACATCTATCATCACTCCGCCAAAATTAAAGGTACTTATGCTGTCGGCAAAAGCATATTTCCGAATAATGGGATAACGGCTATAAATAGAAAGATTATCAGAAATGAGATTGTACGAATATCCCAATGAGTCGGCTACCATCGGGGCAGCTCCATAAGTTTCAATCATCAAGACCACATCAGCCTCACTTTTTTTCAGAATATCAATAGTTCCCTCACACCCTTTTCCGGAATAAGTTTTTGAATGACCGCCATGCCATACATTCCATGAAAGGACAGTCAGCGTCTTTTTCGACTCTTTTGAAGATGTGCAAGCTGCCAATGCACACAAGCAAAGGACTACTACCCCAATAAAATTTCTTGTTATCATCATAGATTAGACTTGTTAATTCCGGACAAAGATAGTGAATTATTCAGGAGACAACACTATAAAATATACCCTAAATAGGGTATTTCCGCCATGAACATCTTCCCCTATCTTTGCATTATAAAATCAGAACCCACTAAATGAAAAGATTATGGCAAGAATAAAAAAAGAATTGACCGAACTCATCGGAGGAACTCCCTTGTTGGAACTGTCACGCCTTAGTAAAAAACACGATGCGAAAGCGCAAATAATTGCCAAACTGGAATACTTCAATCCCGGAGGAAGTGTAAAAGACCGTATAGCCCTGGCAATGATAGAGGATGCAGAAGCCAAAGGAATCTTGAAACCCGGAGCGGTTATCATTGAACCAACCAGCGGCAACACCGGCGTAGGGTTAGCATGGGTTGCCAGCGTGAAAGGTTACAAAGCCATACTGACCATGCCCGAAACCATGAGCGAGGAACGCCAGAACCTGTTAAAAGCCATGGGAGCACAATTGGTACTGACCGAAGGTGCAAAAGGAATGAAAGGAGCCATAGAAAAAGCGGAGGAATTGCGTGACCGGACTCCGGGAGCCGTCATTCTGGGACAATTCGAAAACCCGGCGAATCCCGCCGCCCATGCACGTACCACTGCACAGGAAATATGGAACGACACGGACGGAAAGGTAGACATCTTTGTTGCCGGAGTCGGTACAGGCGGCACTTTAAGCGGAGTAGCGGAAGGATTAAAAAAACAGAATCCCCATATACAGATTGTAGCTGTAGAGCCGGATAACTCCCCCGTCCTTTCGGGAGGAAATCCGGGACTGCACAAGATACAAGGTATCGGAGCCGGATTTATCCCTCATACCTACAATGAAAAATTAGTAGACAAGATAATCCGGGTGAAAGACGATGACGCCATCCGCACAGGACGCGAACTCTCTCTGACGGAAGGGTTATTGGTCGGAATATCTTCGGGAGCAGCCGCCTATGCCGCATTGGAACTGGCCAAACTCCCCGAAAATGAAGGAAAACAAATTGTAGTAATCTTGCCCGATACGGGGGAACGATATTTGTCTACCGTGCTTTATGCTTTTGAAGAATACCCATTATCATAAAATGAGATGAACATAGCTGCATTAATTTCAGGAGGAGTAGACAGCGCGGTTGTCGTACATCTCCTCTGCGAACAAGGATACAAACCGGATCTTTTCTATATTAAAATCGGAATGGACGGTGACGAAGATCTCACCTGCACGGCAGAAGAGGACATTGAACTATGTACCGCCACCGCCCGCAAATACGGTCTGAGCCTGAATATCATTGACCTGCACCGACAGTACTGGGATAATGTAGTGGCATACGCCATCGATAAAGTGAAACGCGGTCTTACTCCCAACCCGGATGTAATGTGCAACAAGCTCATCAAATTCGGATGTTTTGAGCAGGAAGCAGGGCATTTATATGACAAGACAGCTACCGGACATTACGCCAGTATTCTTGAAAAAGACGGGAAAATATGGCTGGGAACCGCACAAGACCCCGTCAAGGACCAAACAGATTTCCTGGCACAAATAGATTATCTGCAAATTTCAAAACTGATGTTCCCTTTGGGAGGTCTGATGAAGAATGAGGTCAGGGATATCGCCCGCATTGCCAAACTGCCCAGTGCACAACGCAAGGACAGTCAAGGTATCTGCTTTCTAGGAAAAATCAACTATAATGAGTTCCTCCGCCGTTTCTTGGGTGAAAAAGAAGGGGATATCATTGAAATGGAAACAGGAAAACGGATTGGCACTCACAAAGGATATTGGTTTCACACCATCGGACAGCGCAAAGGATTGGGACTAGGTGGAGGACCATGGTTTGTTATCCGCAAAGATATAGACGAGAATATCATTTATGTCTCACACGGTTATGATACAGACAAACAATATGGGACAGACTTTGCCTTGCATGATTTTCATTTCATCACAGAGGACTTATGGAAGGGAGCACCTTCCGCAGATGTTTCTTTCAAGATCCGGCATACAGACACTTTCATGAAAGGAATATTGACACGGGAAGATAACTTGTTCCGAATCCACAGCCACGTCCCCTTACAGGGTATAGCCCCCGGACAGTTCGGTGTGCTGTATGACAAGAATGCGGAAATCTGTGTGGGAAGCGGTGAAATCACTTTATCCTAAATATAATATTCCACCACATCCACAATCCCTGCACGAAGGGCATATTTTGTTGCTTCGTGCACATTGTTCACTTCCAGCTTGCGAAAGATATTTTTGCGGTGAGTCATTACCGTATATACACTTAGGAAACGCTCAGCCGCAATCTCTTTCGTAGTCTTGCCCAATGCCATCAGTTTCAGAATTTCACGCTCCGTGACCGTAAGCGGTGAAACTAACTTATCTTTTTTGTCTTCTTTATGCTGCAACAGCCAGACTGCACGCGTACACATGTATTGTAAATGCTGTTTTGCCTTCCGCAGCCCTTCCTCTATCTCTATCATCGGCGCATCTTTCATCACCACGCTGAATGAAGTTCCGCTAAAAACCATACGCCGGATGAAATCCTCACTCAGATTATCGCTGAACAGAACAAAATGTGCCTCCTTAAACCGTTCCTGCAATATAAGCAAATATTCAGCCGAAGTATCAAACAATGTATAGTCCAACACTGCAACGGCATTGGGATTATCGACAAGAAGTCCGGTTAATTCACTCTGACTGCCGGCTTCCTTTATTGCGGCGAACCCTCCTATCCGACCGGCCACCGTTTTCATACCTTCACGGGTAATATCCTGATTATCGATAAGTAGCAATGTTTTCATGCCCATACATTTTAACTAGGGAAACTTACTGAAACAAAAAAGCCTTGCATCATTGTGTGCAAGGCTTCATTCTTCGGTGGGCGTTGACGGATTCGAACCGCCGACCCTCTGCTTGTAAGGCAGATGCTCTGAACCAGCTGAGCTAAACGCCCGATAGCCTCTTGTTTCAAAAGCGTTGCAAAGATACGGCTATTTCCGATAACTGCAAATTTTATGCACACTATTTTTTTATTTATTTTTCAATCCAGCACTTAACACACTGAAATACAGAGGATAAATTACAAATCCTGTCTTATCATTCAAGAAACAAAAAAGGGAAACTATACCTTATTATATATAGTTTCCCCTTTTTCCTTTTGAATTTATTTTATTCCTGCCCGAAACGCTTTGCCTGTTCGGCAATCAATTCCACATCATCAAAATAGTTAATCTTCATCGCCTTGCGTACTTCATCCAATGTAGCGGTTGCCGTAGCACGGGCTGTTTCGCATCCCTTACGTAACATATCGTAAATAGCCGGAATATCCTTTTCAAACTCTTTACGACGTTCGCGGATAGGCGTCAATTCTTCTTGCATAATAGCGGCAAGGAACTTCTTCACCTTCATGTCTCCCAATCCACCACGGGTGTAATGTGCCTTCAGTTCATCCAAATTAGGATAATCGGGCAAATAACGTCCAAAATGCTCAGGCTTACAAAAAGCATCCAGATAAGTGAATACTGTATTTCCTTCCAATTTACCCGGATCAGAAACTTTCAGGTGAGTAGGGTCGGTATACATGCTCTTCACTTTCTTTTCCACCTCGTCGGCTGTGTCCGACAAATAAATACAGTTACCCAATGATTTGCTCATCTTAGCCTTTCCATCCGTACCCGGCAGACGCAGACAAGCCGCATTGTCCGGCAACAGGATTTCGGGTTCTACCAACGTATCACCATAAATATGATTGAAACGACGTACAATTTCACGGGTCTGCTCAATCATCGGCTCCTGATCTTCACCCACCGGAACGGTAGTTGCTTTGAAAGCGGTAATATCAGCAGCCTGACTGATAGGATAAGTGAAGAACCCTACCGGGATGCTGGTTTCAAAATTACGCATCTGGATTTCGGTTTTCACTGTCGGGTTACGCTGCAAGCGTGACACTGTGACCAAATCCATATAATAGAAAGTCAATTCGCACAATTCGGGAATCTGAGACTGGATAAAGATGGTGGACTTCATCGGGTCCAGACCGACAGCCATATAATCAAGCGCCACCTCAATCACATTCTGACGCACCTTCTCGGGATTTTCTATATTATCGGTTAATGCCTGCGCATCGGCAATGAAAATAAAAGTCTTGTCATACAGTCCGGAATTCTGAAGTTCAACTCTGCGCTTCAACGAACCTACGTAATGACCGATATGCAATCTTCCCGTAGGACGGTCACCGGTCAGTATGATTTTTTCTTTTCCCATATCTCTTAAATATTATCTTATATTAAAAATTACGCAAAGATAGGAATATTCTGACACAAACACTTAACTTTGAACCGCTATTTCACATATAATAATTGTTTCGATGAATAAACTAAGACCGACCATTAAACTAGCTCTATTTATTTCTGTAGCAAGCCTGTTCTTTGCCGCATGTTCCGATGATGACGATAAAAGTATTCCCGTACCGGAACCTTCACGGATGATTACCGGAATTAAAGTGCATAAGATTTCGGATGTTATCACTTATCAGGGAATGATAAGCCTCACTTACGACAACAACAAACGGCTGACCCGCATTTATAGCAGTTCACCGTTAGCGGCAGTAAATTACACGTACAAAGAGAACTCTGAAGTCAGTTATACTTACTCTACGGAAAATTCTCCTTTGGTAGAAATAAGCACCTCGTTGGAAAACGGCAGAAGTTATGTATGCAAATTCTCCAACCGGGAAAATCCGGTAACCTATTCTTATGACAATGAAGGTTATCTGAAAAGCTGCAATAACAATGGAACCGTATTGGAATACAATTGGGAAAGCGGAAATCTATCTTCCATAACCACTACTCCAAGAGGAACTTACAACAGTGATTACAGAGTTTCCAATATCGCCAATGATTATAGTCTGGACTTGAACACACTGGCACAATGGATTGATGACCGCGAAAACTATACCACCGTAATGAACACTTTCGGACAGATGGCCGAAATTCTAGGGAAAAGAAGCGCCAATATTCTGGAAGACACTTATTATATATACGACTATAGTTTCCGGCAGGATGGAAGACTAAAAGATATGACCCTGATGGGCGGATCGGAAAATATAGGATATTCATTCCGCTTTTCGTATGCCGATGATACAGAAGTATCCGAATAAATATACAAAAAACAGAACATTCGGAGAGGATTTCAGACTTTTATTTTAATTTGTGTTGACAAAGATCTTGATTTATTTTGTTATCTTGGAAATAAGTCGTTACTTTGCACAAAATTTAGTAATGCTATGTATCCTACAGGAACAAAGATAATATAGACATACGAACAAATGCGTTAGTCCTCGTACGAGGATGGACGCATTTTTTTTAATATTTAGCGACATTAAAACAACTATTATAATAAAAGAAACTTTCAATGAAAAAGGATTTAAAGAAAGTCCTGGTATTGGGTTCGGGTGCACTCAAGATAGGCCAGGCAGGAGAGTTTGACTACTCAGGTTCACAAGCGCTGAAAGCATTGCGCGAAGAAGGCATTCATTCGGTGTTGGTAAATCCTAACATCGCGACTATCCAGACTTCGGAAGGCATAGCCGACAAGGTTTATTTTCTTCCTGTCACTCCCTTCTTTGTTGAAGAAATTATCAAAAAAGAACAACCGGACGGTATTTTATTGGCTTTCGGTGGACAAACTGCATTGAACTGCGGTACCGAACTTTACCTGAACGGTACACTGAAGAAATATGGTGTAGAAGTACTGGGTACTTCGGTAGAAGCCATCATGTACACGGAAGACCGTGACCTGTTCGTGAAGAAACTGGATGAAATCAATATGAAGACTCCGGTAAGCCAGGCGGTAGAAAGCATGGAGGATGCCATTGCTGCTGCCCACAAGATCGGTTATCCGGTGATGGTACGTTCGGCTTACGCGTTGGGAGGTCTGGGTAGCGGTATCTGCGCTAACGAAGAAGAATTCCTGAAACTGGCCGAAAGCTCTTTCGCCTTCTCCAAACAGATCCTGGTAGAAGAATCTCTGAAAGGCTGGAAAGAAATCGAATTTGAAGTTATGAGGGACAGTGTAGGCAATGTTATAGCTGTTTGCTCTATGGAAAACTTTGACCCTGTCGGTGTGCATACTGGCGACAGTATAGTTATTGCCCCTGCTGTTACACTTGCCGATAAGGAATTGCAAATGCTTCGAAGCGCATCACTTGATATAATTACAGAACTCGGAATTGAAGGCGGCTGCAACTGCCAATTTGCATTAAACCCTGAAAGTTTTGAATATTCTGTTATCGAAGTAAATCCGAGAGTTTCGCGTTCCTCTGCCCTTGCATCTAAAGCAACAGGTTATCCGATTGCAAAGGTTACCACTAAAATTGCACTTGGATATACGCTTGATGAAATTAAAAATGACATCACGGGTAAAACCTGTGCTTGCTTTGAGCCGACGCTTGACTATGTTGTAGTCAAACTTCCTAAATGGCCGTTTGACAAATTTGTAAACGCTTCACGCAAGCTTGGCACACAAATGAAAGCTACCGGTGAAGTAATGAGCATAGCACCAAGCTTTGAACAAGCCATTATGAAAGCAGTAAGAGGTGCTGAAATCGGGCTTGATACGCTTAATAACAAAGCACTTAATAACGCAGACATAAGGCAAAAATTACACGACCAAGATGATATTAGGTTATTTACTGTTTTTAAAGCGCTTAAAGAAGGTATCAGCATTGCCGAAATTCATCAAATCACTATGATTGATGAGTGGTTTTTGGCAAAACTTGAAAATCTTGCAAAATTTGAACTTGAAATTGAGGGCAAACCTCTTTCAAAAGAGCAATATTTAAAAGGAAAGAAATTAGGTTATCCCGATAAAGCACTTGAAAAAATCAGCGGCGGAAGCCTTGCGTATCACATGGATTGTGTATATAAAATGGTTGATACCTGCGGTGCGGAATTCAAAGCGGAAACACCGTATTTTTATTCAACATATGATGAACACTGCGAAGCAAGAGAGCTTGACAAAAGTGATAAAGAAAAAATCATCGTATTAGGTTCAGGCCCTATCAGAATCGGCCAAGGTATTGAATTTGACTATTCGTCCGTTCACTGTGTATGGACACTTAAAGAGCTTGGATATGAAGTTATTATAATTAACAACAATCCGGAAACCGTATCAACCGATTTTGACACAGGTGACAGGCTTTATTTTGAGCCGCTTACGGATGAAGATGTAATGAATGTTATCAAGGCTGAAAATCCGATTGGTGTTGTTGTGGCATTCGGCGGTCAAACTGCCATTAAACTTACTAAATTTCTTGATGAAAAAGGAATTAAAATTCTTGGCACAAGCGCAGAATCAATTGACATTGCCGAAGACAGAGAGCGTTTTGATGAACTTCTTGAAAAATTCGGTATTTTCAGGCCAAAAGGCGAAAGCGTAATGACTCTTGATGAAGCATTACAGGCGGCTAACAGGCTTGAATATCCTGTACTTTTACGCCCGTCATATGTTATCGGCGGTCAAAATATGACTATTGCATACACAGATGATGATGTTAAGCAATATATGGCAATTATACTTGCGCAGGGAATTGAAAACCCTGTTCTTGTTGACAAATATATGATGGGAACAGAGCTTGAAGTTGACTGTATTTCCGATGGTAATGATGTTCTTATCCCGGGTATTATGGAGCATATTGAAAGAGCCGGTGTACATTCAGGTGACTCAATTGCTGTTTACCCACCATATAATCTTAATGATATGATGCTTGAAAAGATTTGTGATGTATCGCAAAAGCTTGCACTTGAACTCGGCACGCAAGGTCTTATCAACATTCAATATCTTATTTATCACAATGAATTATATGTAATTGAAGTTAACCCACGAGCATCAAGAACAATACCATACATCAGCAAGGTTACGGGTGTACCTATGGTTGAACTTGCAACCAAAATTATGGTAGGTCAAAACCTTAAAGATCTGGGATTTGGCACAGGGCTTTATAAAACACCGCCGTATGTGGCAGTTAAAGTTCCTGTTTTCAGCTTTGAAAAACTTAATGATGTTAACTCAAAACTCGGTCCTGAAATGAAATCAACAGGTGAAGTTTTAGGTGTCGGCAAAAACCTTATTGAAGCACTGTTCAAAGGGCTTGTATCTGCCGGATTTAAAACCGATTTTCATTCAAAAGATGAGCATGGCGTGCTCATTACAGTTACAAAGCAAGACAGATTTGAAATAGTAGGGCTTGCCAAAAAGCTTGATGATTTAGGTGCTAAAATTTGGGCTACGCCTGAAACAGCGAAAGCAATTGAAAGTTTAGGTATTAAAGTAAATATTGTTAACAAGCTTCGTGAAGATAATTCGATTATGGAACTTGTTGAATCAGGTCAGCTTGACTACATTGTATATACCGGCAAGAGTGATAAAAACTCAATTGCAGATTACATCAAACTTCACAACAGAGCAAATCAGCTTGGAATTGCAACAATTACATCACTTGACACAGCAAATGCCGTGGCAGATATTATTGCTTCACGCTATAAAGAAACAAATACCGAACTTGTAGATATAAACTTTATGAGAAAAGAAAAAGGAATTCTCAAGTTTTCAAAAATGCAAGGCACGGGTGACGATTACATATTCTTTAACAACCAGTGCGGCATTATCACCTGCCCTGAAAGCTTTGCAATTGAATTTTGTGACAGGCACAAAGGAATCGGCGGTGACGGCATAGTTCTTATTGAAAACAGTGAAATTGCAGATGCAAAAATGCGCATATTTAACCTTGACGGAAGTGAAGGCAAAATGGCAGGCAATTCAATTAGATGCGTCGGCAAATACCTTTATGATAACGGTTTTGTTAAAAAAGATAAAATCACTGTTGAAACAGCATCAGGTGTTAAAGTTTTAAAACTTTTCACAAGGGACGGCAAAGTATCATCAGCCAAAGTTTCAATGGGAAAAGCCGAGCTTAACCCTGCCAAAATTCCTGTTTCTGTCAGCGGTGACAGAGTAATAAATCACCCTGCCGAAATCGGCGGAAAAGAATACAATATTACTTGCTGTGCAGTCGGCAATCCGCACTGTGTAGTATTTGTTGACAATGTTGATAAAATTAACATTGAAAGCATTGGCCCGCAATTTGAAACAGCGCCTATTTTCCCAGAAAGAGTTAATACGGAATTCGTAAGGGTAGTTAATTCAAAAACGCTGAAAATGCGTGTATGGGAGCGAGGAAACGGCGAAACACAGGCGTGCGGCACAGGTGCTTGCGCAGCGGTCATTGCAGCAGTAGAAAACGGATATTGCAGCAAAGACGAAGATATTACAGTCAAAGTAAAAGGCGGCGACTTAATAGTTAATTATTTAGATAACGGTGTAACCCTAACCGGCGACTGCAACCTTGTATATAAAGGTGAAATTGAATACTAAACGAAAACGGTATTGCAAATTTGGCAATACCGTTTTTTTGATAAGCATATAAAAAACGGCTTCACACAAATGCGTGAAGCCGTAAAATATTGAATAAGTAAGATTATTCAGCGTCGTCTGCGTCGTCAGCCTCTGCCTCGTCAGCATTTGGTTTAGGAAGAAGTTCCTTCATTGAAAGAGAAACTCTCTTCTTGTCAAAGTCAATTTCAGTAATTCTTACATCAACTTCATCACCG
>OGHD01000732.1_pt1 | contig 15001 bp, 11 predicted proteins | sample 1571341 | NCBI WGS metagenome assembly OGHD01 (sample SAMEA2582026, study PRJEB24529) | metagenome | biome: Human gut stool | place: China | collected 2011 | reverse complement strand
TATTTCCGATGTGCTTTCGTACAACCATTATTTTGGCTGGTACGGCGGTGATGTTTCAATGTATGGCAATTGGTTTGATAATTTCCATAAGAAATATCCTAATAAAGCAATTGGTATGAGTGAATACGGATGCGAGGCTCTTAATTGGCACACAAGCAATCCCGAACAGGGCGATTATACAGAGGAATACCAAGCATATTATCACGAAGAAGTAATTAAGCAAATAGCAAAAAGGCCGTATATGTGGGCGACTCATGTTTGGAATATGTTTGACTTTGCTGCCGACGCCCGCGCAGAAGGCGGCGAAAACGGTATGAACCATAAAGGCCTTGTTACATTTGACAGAAAGTATAAAAAAGACAGTTTTTATGCATATCAGGCTTGGCTTTCAAAAAAGCCTATGCTTCATATTTGTGGTAAAAGATATGTTGACAGGGTTGAGGATGTAACTAAAATCACTGTTTATACAAATCTTGATGAAGTTGAACTTTTCGCAAACGGTGAAAGTGTAGGAAAGCAGAAAAAGGGCGAATTCCCGTTTTTCTACTTTGAAGTTAAAAATGAGGGTGAAACAACACTTGTTGCTAAAGCAGGCGAATTGACCGATGAATCCAAAATCAAAAAAGTTGATAAGTTTAATGAAGATTACAGGCTTAAAGAAGAGGGCGCGGTAATCAATTGGTTTGAAATTGAAACTCCGGCAGGATATTACAGTGTAAACGATACTTTGGGTGATATTCTTTCAACATTCAGAGGTAAGATTTGTGCAGTAAAGCTTCTGATGAAAATGAAAAAGGCACTCACTCCAAAAGCCCCTAAAGAAAAAGGTAAGAAAAAGCAGGGTGCTGAAATTATGGGCTTTAAGCTTAACGACATCAACAAAACTATGATTGATATGTTGAAAGGATTTACCGTAAAAAGAGGGCTTATGATGCTTGGCGGTAAGTTTACAAAAGAGCAAATTCTTGAAATAAACGCAATGCTCAATAAGGTTAAGAAAAAATAATATTTTGTAAATAAAGGCAGAAACTATTATCGGTGATAATGTGTTTTATGTTTTTGATGATGAACTTAAGAGTATTGAAATAGAAGAAATAAGCAAAAATATGCTTTGCGCAGGATTTATGACGGTTGGCGAGTTTGAACGGCTCGCCACCGTTTTTTCTTTGCCTAAAAATATTGTAGAACTTTGCAAAAAAGATAGTGATAAAAATTTTTTAACCAAATTTTTAAATGATGATTTGACTTTTTTGCGCTTAAATATAATGTGTAACAATAATAAAAATAATGAAATAGCACTTATCGTAATGAAAAATATGATTATGGCTGTTGATATTTATGATGAATTTTCGTTTAACCAAAAATGCTTTTTAAACGCACTTTCAAATTGCGCCTGCGAAAGTGTGACAGCGGAAAAATTGATATGCTCGTTTCTTGAAATTATTGCAAAGCAGTGCTCTGCAAATTATAATGAGGAGGAAGATATTTCGGCTCTTGAAAAAGCGGTTATTGATAAAAAGGTAAGCGACAATTTCGGCAAATTATTGATTGAAAAAAAGCAGGAGCTTTTAATGCTTCGTGCTTTTTATGAAGAACTTATTGATGTAACCGAGGTTTTTATAGAAAACGAAAATGAAATATTGGATGAAAAATCATTAAAACTTTTTAAACTTTTTCGCGATAAAGCAGTTAGATATAAAGAAAATACCGATATACAGCGTGACAGCGTAACGCACCTTTGGGACGCTTATCAAACAAGCATTGACCGTGGGCAAAACGAAATAATGAAGCTATTCACCGTTATTACATCTGTTTTTTTGCCTATGACTGTAATAGTCGGTTGGTACGGAATGAATTTTAAATATATGCCTGAAATATCGTTTCGCTACGGTTATGTTTATGTTGACTTTGATTTATATTTTTAAAAAGAAAAAATGGATATAAAACGATTTGATTAAACAAAAATCATCATATATTTTGATTTATGGTTTTGTTATCGGCATATTCGCCAAAAAATAATTGTTTTCAAAAAAATTTGATGTTTTTTTATCCGCCAAAACGACCTAATCAGGCTGATTTTTTAAAAATTGTAACTCTTGTTTACAAAAGAGTAACAAAAACATCTTGATTTATCTTATAAGTTGATATATTATATAAACAATAAAGTGAAAAAGTGCGTATAAGCACAAATTATATAACAAGGGGAAAAAATCGTGATAGAATTCAGAAATGTATCAAAGGTATACGACAGTAACGGTACTCATGCCCTTTCAAATGTAAATATTAAGATTGAAGATGGAGAATTTGTTTTCGTTGTAGGTTCTTCGGGTGCAGGTAAAAGTACATTCTTAAAACTTATTATGCATGAGGAGAAGCCGACTGAGGGTGAAATAATCTTTAACGATTATTCATCTGCCACTCTTAAGAAAAAGCAAGTTCCTTATTACAGAAGAGAGATGGGAATCGTATTCCAGGATTTCCGCCTTATTCCTAAAATGTCGGTTTACGATAATGTTGCATTTGCAATGCGTGTTATCGGCGCGAAGGAAAAGGAAATCCGTAAAAGAGTTCCTTATATTCTTCAGCTTGTAGGTCTTTCACAAAAGGCGCGTTCAATGCCGAATGAACTTTCAGGCGGTGAGCAGCAGAGAGTTTCGCTTGCAAGGGCACTTGTTAATAACCCTAAAGTAATTATTGCGGACGAACCTACGGGTAATGTTGACCCTGAAATGAGCCATGAAATCGTAGGCCTTTTAACCAAAATCAATAATGCCGGCACTACCGTTATTATGGTAACGCATGAGCATGATTTGGTTCGCTCTTTCCAAAGGCGAGTTATTGTTATTAAAAACGGTGAGGTTGTATCAGATACTCCTGACCCTACTCACGCTCAATTTACAGGGGAGAACCCTAAGGCAGATACAGATATGTTCTTCTTTGATGAAGATGTTGAAATCGACGATGTAAATGTTTTGCCGAAAGATGACGAAGAAGATGTATTTGACAACCTTGAAAATGTTGTAAGTGAAGAGGAAAATCAGGGAGGTGAGCAGTAATGACAGGCGCAAGCTTAAAATATTTAATTAAAGAAGGCTTTAGAAACACTTGGACAAACAGGATGATGTCTATCGCTTCAATTTGTGTACTTATGAGCTGCCTTGTTCTTATCGGCTCGGCATCTATGATATTCGTTAACATTGATTCACTTCTCGGCAAGATTGAAGAAGAAAATGTTATTATGGTTTATATTTCCGATGATTCAACACAGGATGATATTACAAATATGCAAAATGAAATTAACGCTTGCGGAAATATCAAAAGTGTTGAATTTGTATCAAAGGAATCAGCTTGGCAGGAACAGCTTAACACTATGGAAAAAGCACAGGCAGAGTTCTTTACTCAAATCAGCTCTGATATTCCGCTTCCAAATGCATATAAAGTAACTGTTGAAAACCTTGACCAATTTGATGAAACCGTATCTAAACTTAAGCAGCTTCAGCATGTTGATACAATCAGGGAAAACAAAAATCTTGCTAAAAAGCTTGTAGCATTAAGGCAGGGAATCACAGTTGTTGCAATTGTAATTATTGCAGTCTTGTTCCTTATTTCCGTGTTTATTATTTCAAACACAATCAAGCTTACGGTATACAGCCGCCGATTAGAAATCAGCATTATGAAATCGGTTGGTGCTACAACCCCGTTTGTCCGCCTGCCGTTTGTGGTAGAGGGTATGATTTTGGGCATAACATCGGGCGTTATCAGCTTGGGATTTGTTTGGGGGCTTTATGAACTTGCGGTTAAAGAATTTTCAGATCTTCTTAATTCCTTCAACGGATTAAGCTTCCTCAAATTTGCTGATTATGCCCTTCCGATGCTTGGCATATTTATTGCTATCGGTGTTTTAACAGGTGTTGGCGGTTCGCTCATCACTATGAGAAAATATTTGAATAAGGAAGGCAGTGAAATAAGTGGCATTTAGTATGAAAAGAACACTGTCATTGATTTTAAGCTTTGCATTTTTTGTCGGCACTTTCAGCGGTGTTATTTCGGCTGAAGCCAAATCAACATCACAACTCAGAAGCGAAAAGCAAAAAATTCAACAGCAGATTGACAGCGCTCAAAGCAAACTGAATAAGCTTTCTGCAGAAAAAAAGAAAAATCAGGAATATCTTGAAGCTCTCAGGTCAAAAATAAATTTATTGCAGGACAAGATAGATTCTCTTGAAGAGGATAAATCTGCATTGCAGGCAGAAATTGATGCAATCGGTGTTAAGATTGCAAAGACAGAGCAAAATATCGCAGAAGCTCAGGCGAAGATTGACCAAAAGCAAGCAGAATTTGACCAAACATATCAGATTTATTGCCAAAGACTTCGCGCTATGTATATTTCGGGTTCGGCTTCTACCCTTGAAGTGCTTCTTACCTGTAAGGATGTAAGTTCAATGCTTACCCGTGCGCAAATGGTTAAATCCGTTTCACAGCAGGACAACGCAATTCTTGATGACCTTATGAAGAAAATGGAGGAAATCGAGAAAGAAAAGAAGAAGCTTGAAGAAAAGAGAACAGAATTAACAAATGATAAAAAGCAGCTTGAATCTAACAAGAAAGAGCTTCAATCAAGCATTGATGAAATTAACAAATCAAAAAGTGAGCTTGATTCGGAAGTTGCAGAATGTAACTCTATTATGAAGGAACTTTCAAGTCAGTCAAGCGAGTATATGGAACTTATTGAAACAAATCAGGCACAGCTTGAGCAGGTTGAAAGTGAAATCCGTGCAGCAATTGCCTCAGCTTCAAGGGGCAGCGGTTCAATTTCGGGTTCAACAGGCGGCGGCTCAGGCCAGCTTGGTTATCCGACGGATTCGAGAAGAATATCGGCAGGTTATCCTAACTATTCATCGGGCGGATACCACGGCGGTATCGACTTCCCGGTAAGGACAGGCTCAAATGTATATGCAGCCGCATCAGGTACGGTTATTCTTGTTAAATATCTTACTTATAGTTACGGCAGATACATAATTATTGACCACGGTGACGGATTGTCAACATTATATGCACATAATTCAAGCATTTCGGTTAGCGTTGGCGATAAGGTATCAAGAGGGCAGGTTATAGCCCACAGCGGTTCAACAGGTAATTCAACAGGTCCGCATTGCCATTTTGAAGTTCGTGTAAACGGAAGCAGAGTTAATCCAAATAACTACTTATAAAATACAAATATTTAAAGGGGTGTAGCCAATGAAACAGAAAAGTTTTTTAACTAAAATTTTAGCTGTTTTGTTGGCTACTGCCTTTTTGTTGGCTTATCCGGCAAATGTTATTTGCTATGCAAACGATGATTCATCGCAAAGTGACGAATATGCAGGAATGACTGCCGAAGAAAAGCAGGCTGCTATTCGGGAAAAGATAAAAGAACTTGATTCCAAGCTTTCATCACTCGGAAAGGAATCAAAGGAAACAAAAGAATATATAGATGCACTTGATGAAAAGATTTCATATCTTAAAAAGCAACTTGATTATTCCGAAAACAAGATAGATTACTCCAAGAAAAAGATTGAGGATTTAAAACAGCAATATAAGGATAATGAAGAGCAAATTGCACAGCTTTCGCTTGATGTAACAAATCTTGAAAGTAAAAATGCACAGCTTGAGCAAAGCTTTAACCAAAATTTAAGCCTTTATTATCAGCGTATCCGTGCTATTTATGTGAGCGGCGAAACAAGCACAATTGCAATGCTTTTAACCTGCCCTGACCTTTCAACTCTTCTTACAAGATATGAAATGATTAAGCGCGTTTCAAAAAACGATAAGGAACTTTTGCAATCGGTTAAATCGCAGGCAGATGAGCTTACAAAAACAAAGCTTGAAATGCAAAAAAAGCAGGAAACTCTTAAAAATGACCAAGTTGTGCTTCAAACAACTCGGCAAAACCTTACCACTTCAATTTCTACGCTTGAAAATCAGCAGCAGGATTACACGCAAAAGCAAAGTGCGTATAAAAGCCAAAAGGCTGAAAGTGATGAACTGCTTAAACAGCTTGAAGATGAACAGCAGACATACAGTGAATACAGAAATCAAGACCAGGCTGAACTAAACGCAGTGAATGCAGAAATTGCAAAAGCTGCAGAAATTTACAAAAAGAAGCTTGAAGCAAAAAAGAAAAAGAAGGCTGCTACCACTACGACCACCACAACTACTCAGGCGGCACAGGATAATAATTCAACAACAAAGCAGGAAACCACTACCGAAGCAACCACTAAAGACGAGGATAATTCAAAACTTAAAATGACTTATCCCGTTCCGAGCCAGACTAAAATAACTTGCGGATACGGTTCGGCAGGGTATGTAGGGCATACGGGTGTTGATTTTTCCTGCCCGGCAGGTTCCGCTGTCGTTGCGGCAGAATCAGGTATAGTTATTATTTCTAAAGACTTAACTAATTCTGACGGAAGTTACAGAAGCTATGGCAGATATATCGTTATTATGCACGACAAAACAGATTCAGCCGGCAATTATGTTTATACTTTATATGCTCACAATAATTCAAGGCTTGTGAGCGAGGGGCAGTATGTCAGCAAAGGGCAGCAAATTGCAAAAAGCGGTTCAACCGGTAATTCAACAGGTCCGCATTGCCATTTTGAAGTCAGAACCCCAACGGCAGAATACAGTAATTGTGTAAATCCGACTTATTATTTACCGTAAAGGTAATATAATAGTTTTATATATTTATTATTTTAAGGGAATGTAAAGCGTGAATAAAAAAATATTATCATTAGTTCTTGCAAGCACTTTTGTGCTTGGTAACTGCTTTGGAACAACTGCTTTCGCGGCTGAAACAACTACGGCTGCTCAAACTCAAAATGCTCCTGCCACCACCGCTTCGCAGGCAGAAGGTGCAAGTAATTCGCAAAGTACCACTTTGAGCGCGAAGGAAGCGGAGCAAAAGCTTAAAGAGCAGCAAAAGGAACTTGAAGAAAATTTAAAAAAAGCCGATAAAAAGCTTAAAGAATTGGAAAAAAGCTCAAAAGTAACGGAAGAGTATATTGATACTCTTGACCAAAAAATCGGCTACATAAACGAGCAGTTAACCATTCTTGAAGATAAAAATCAAAAAATTCAAGATGAAAAAAAGAAGCTTGAAAAGAAGATTGAAGCAAATCAAAAAAAAGTTGATGCATTGCAGGCGGAAGTTGATAAAGCACAGGCAGAATATGATAAACTTTACAGCGAATTCCAGGCTGTATATAGCGCATACTGCTTCAGGCTTAAAGCTATGTATATGAGCGGAAGCTACAATGTTTTTACCGCCCTTTTGACTTGCAAGGATATTTCGAGCTTTTTAACCAGATATGAAATGATTAAAACCGTTTCAAAAAGTGATTCAAGACTTCTTAAAGAAGTAAATTCCAAAATGCAGGAAGTTACAACTAAAAAGAATGGCTTGGCAGATAAAAAATCTGAATTTGATAAAAAGAAAGCGGAACTTGATTCGCAAAAAAAGGAACTTAACGCAAAGCAAAAAACTATTGAGCAAAACAGTAATTCAATTGCAAGTAAAAAGGCTTCACTTGCAACCGACAGAGCTGAAAGTGACAGGCTTTTGGCAGAACTTACTGCTCAAAATAAGCAATATACCGAATTCAGAAATGAGGACAGTGCGTTAATAGAGCAGGTTGAAAGTGAAATTCAAGCTGTTATTTCAGGCGTTAAGCCGCCTGATGAAATCACTACCGCAGTTGCAGGCAACACTTCACAAAAGGTGGAAGCAATTGACCAAAGCAAAAGCGATGTTTATTCAAAGAGTGACGCTGTGCTTAATATGAAATATCCTGTGCCGGGTAAACACGGTATTTCCGCAGGCTTTCCTAATTATTCTTCGGGCAAATATCACGGCGGTATTGATTTCCCTTGTGCAACCGGCTCAAAAGTTGTGGCGGCACAAAAGGGTGTGGTTATCACTGTTAAAAGGCTTAATTACAGTTATGGATATTACATAATGATTTATCACGGTACTGATTCGCAGGGCAGAAGTGTGGTTACTCTTTATGCTCACAATTCTTCAATCCTTGTTTCCCCGGGCGATACCGTTAAGAAGGGTGAAACAATTGCAAAAAGCGGTTCAACCGGTAATTCCACAGGTCCGCATTGCCATTTTGAAGTTAGACTTAACGGTTCACGCGTAAACCCGAAAAATTATTTAAGCTGATGAATAAGATAAATTACCAAAAAGAATTAGACAAATTGATAGAGCAAAATATGAGAGAGGACTTATGGCCCTCTCTTTTGCTACATAGTTGCTGTGCTCCATGTTCAAGCTATACTATTGAATATTTATCGCAGTTTTTCAAAATAACCGTACTATATTATAACCCTAATATTTCACCTAAAGAGGAGTATGAAAAACGCAAGAGCGAGCAATTGCGCCTTATCGGTGAAATGAAAACAAAATATCCCGTATCGTTTCTTGATTGTGATTATGATTATAACGAATTTTTGGATATTGCAAGGGGATATGAGCTTTGCAAAGAGGGTGGGGAACGCTGCTTTAGGTGTTACCGCTTAAGGCTTGAAAAAACAGCCAAGCTTGCAAAGAAAAATAATTTTGATTATTTTTGCACCACCCTTTCCATAAGCCCGCTTAAAAATTCACAAAAGATAAATGAAATCGGATTTGAACTTGAAAAAGAATTAGATGTAAAATGGCTTCCCTCCGATTTTAAGAAAAAAGAGGGATATAAACGCTCGATAGTGCTTTCAAAAGAATATAATCTTTACCGCCAAAATTTTTGCGGCTGTGCATATTCAAAAGCACAAAGTGTTGAAAATAAATAACATATTATTTATAATATCTGTATTAAATTGATTTATTGGAGAATGTATGAATAAACCACTTGCAGACCGTATTCGTCCTACTGAACTTGACGATGTTGTAGGTCAAAAACATTTGCTTGGCGAAGGTAAGGCATTAAGGCGCCTTATTGAAGCAGGTGATATTCCTAATTTAATATTTTACGGGCCGAGCGGAGTGGGCAAAACTACGGTTGCATCAATAATTGCAAGTAAAACCAAAAGGAGCTTGCGCCGGTTAAACGGTACTACTGCGTCAACTCAGGATATTAAAGATATAGTTAATGAGCTTGATACTTTTTCCGCACCTAACGGGATACTGCTTTATCTTGATGAAATTCAGTATTTTAATAAAAGGCAGCAGCAATCACTGCTCGAATATATAGAAAACGGAAAAATAACGCTTATTGCGTCAACTACCGAAAATCCGTATTTTTATATTTATCCGGCTATTCTTTCCCGTTCAACCGTGTTTGAATTCAAAAGTGTGGAACCTGATGAGGTTATTCCTGCAATAAAAAGAGGGTTTAATATTTTAGCTGATGAATATCAGGTGAAGCTTGATATTGAAGAAGATGTATTTAAGCGTATAGCATCAGGCTGCGGCGGTGATGTAAGAAAATCGCTTAACAGTGTTGAAAACTGCTTTTTTGCCACACCGACTGTTGACGGAAAGAAAAATATAACAACATCACTTGCAAAGGAATTTGTGCAAAAAAGTGCTGTGCGTTATGACCGCGATTCAGATGAACATTATGATATAATTTCAGCTTATCAAAAGAGTATGCGCGGCTCTGACCCAAACGCAGCTTTGCATTACCTTGCAAGGCTTTTGCAATCCGGTGATTTACCGTCGGCTTGCAGGCGGCTTATGGTTTGTGCCTGTGAAGATGTAGGCCTTGCCTATCCTCAAATTATTCCGATAGTTAAATCTGCTGTTGATATAGCTATGATGGTCGGGCTTCCGGAAGCTCGTATTCCGCTTGCAGACGCAGTTATTCTTGTTGCAACAGCACCGAAAAGTAATTCGGGCGAAGCGGCGATTGATAAAGCAATGGCTGATGTTCAAAGCGGAAACTACGGGCCGATTCCGCGCCGACTTCAAAATAAACATTTTGACGGTGAAGATGCCGAAGAAAAAGGGCAGTTTTATGTTTACCCGCACGATTATGAAAATCACTGGGTTTATCAGCAATATCTTCCTGACAGGATTAAAAACAAAAAATATTATGAATTTGGGCCTAATAAAAACGAGCAGGCGTTTAAATCATATTGGGACAGAGTAAAAAATAAGAAATGACTAAAAAAGAGCGAGTATTAAATGTAATTGAAATATTAAAAAAAGAATATCCAAATGCAATTTGTTCACTTAATTCATCAAATGCATTTGAACTTTTGGTAGCAGTCAGGCTTTCGGCACAATGTACGGATGCAAGGGTAAATCTTGTAACTCCGGCACTGTTTGAAAGGTACAAAACACTTGATGATTATGCTAATGCCGATGTAAAGGATGTTGAAAATTACATAAGGTCTTGCGGATTTTATAAAAACAAAGCAACTTCAATTATAGGTATGGCGAAAATGATAAGAGATGATTTCGGCGGAAAAGTACCTGATAATATTGAAGATTTGATTAAACTTCCGGGTGTCGGCAGAAAAACAGCAAATTTAATAGTGGGTGATGTTTACGGTAAAGAAAGCATAGTTGTTGATACCCATATGATTAGAATTTCAAACAGGCTTGGGCTTGTAAATACTACCGATCCAAAGAAAATTGAATTTGAACTTAAAAAAATCGTGCCAAGTGATGAAGGCTCTGATTTTTGCCACAGAATAGTTCTTTTCGGGCGTGATACCTGCTCGGCAAGAAAGCCGCTTTGCGATTCTTGTCCCTTATATGATTATTGCAAAAACAGGAGAAAAAATAAATGAATTCAAACATTGTACTTATCGGAATGCCGGGCAGCGGCAAATCTACCTGCGGTGTTGTATCGGCTAAAATGCTGCTTAAAAATTTTTATGATACAGACTTGCTGATTCAAAATCTTGAGGGCAGAAGTTTGCAAGAAATAATTAACACCGACGGTGTGGAATATTTTGCAAAAGCTGAGGAAAGGGCAATTCTTTCCCTTGATTTAAAAGGTACTGTAATTGCAACAGGCGGTTCGGTTGTATATTCAGATAAAGCAATGCAGCATTTAAAAAGCCTTGGAAAGATAATTTATCTTCATTTAAGCTATGATGATATGTGCAAAAGAATAAGCAATCTTGAAACCCGCGGTATAATGCTTCAAGGCGGTGAAACGCTTGAAGATATGTATAAAGAGCGTCTCCCTTTATATAATAAATGGGCTCAGGCAGTAATAAATTGCGGGCAAAATACAGTTGAGCAAACCGCAAGGGCAATTGCAAGGGCAAGTAAGTAACAAATAACTTTGCCGCAGTTTAATATAATTTGTGCAAATTATATACTTGAACATCCGGCTGAAAAGTGCTATTATAGTAAAAATATTTTAATAATATAATTTAATACTTGTAAACGGAGGGAATTTAATGAGCGAATACGGTGCAAAATTTGTAAAAGAAGGCTTGACTTTTGATGATGTGCTTCTCATTCCTGCAGAGAGTGATGTAACACCAGATAAAGTTCAGCTTCAAACCAAGCTTACAAAGGATATTACACTTAATATTCCTGTTATGACTGCTGCAATGGATACCGTTACCGAATCAAGAATGGCAATTGCCATTGCAAGAGAAGGCGGTATCGGTGTTATTCATAAAAATATGACCATTGAAGAGCAGGCTGATGAAGTTGATAAAGTAAAGAGAAGTGAAAACGGTGTAATTACAAATCCGTTTTTCCTTTCACCAAATCACCTTGCAAGTGATGCCGAAGAACTTATGAATAAATATCGCATAAGCGGTGTACCTATCTGTGAAGATGATGGTACTCTTGTTGGTATTCTTACTAACCGTGATATGCGCTTTATGACTGATTACAGCGTTAAAATTTCTGAAGTTATGACTCCGAAATCACAGCTTGTTACAGCACCTAAGGGTACAACTCTTGAAGAGGCTAAAAAAGTACTTATGGGTTCTAAAGTTGAAAAGCTTCCGCTTGTTGATGAAAACGGTAAGCTTTCGGGTCTTGTTACAATTAAAGATATTGAAAAGAGTGTTAAGTATCCTAACACAGCAAGGGATAAAAAAGGCAGACTTCTTTGCGCCGCTGCATTGGGCGTAACCGATGATGTTCTTATCCGTGCAAAAGCACTTGCAGACGCAGGTGTTGACGCATTTGTTCTTGACTCTGCTCACGGACACAGCCATAATATTATGAAGAGCGTTGAAACAGTCAAAAATGCATTCCCTGAAATTTCACTTATTGCAGGTAATGTTGCTACTGCCGATGCAACAGAGGCACTTATTAAAGCCGGCGCAGATGCAGTTAAGGTTGGTATCGGCCCGGGTTCAATTTGTACAACGCGTGTAGTTGCAGGTATCGGTGTACCGCAAATTACAGCTATTTATGATTCGGCAGAGAGAGCAAATAAATACGGTATTCCTGTAATTGCCGACGGCGGTATCAAATACAGCGGTGAAATTGTTAAGGCTATTGCAGCAGGCGGCTCGTGCGTTATGATGGGTTCACTTGTTGCCGGATGTGAGGAATCACCGGGCGAAACAGAAATTTATCAAGGCAGGCAGTTTAAAGTTTATCGCGGCATGGGTTCTCTCGGCGCTATGAATAAGGGAAGTGCAGACAGATACTTCCAAAAGGGTTCAAAGAAATTTGTTCCTGAAGGGGTTGAAGGCCGTGTTCCTTATAAGGGACCTCTCGGTGATACAATTTATCAAATGATGGGCGGTCTTCGTTCAGGTATGGGTTACTGCGGTTGCCATACTATTGAAGAACTTAGAACAAACGCTAAGTTTATCAAAATCACAAGTGCCGGCCTTATTGAATCTCATCCTCATGATATTTCAATTACTAAGGAAGCACCTAACTATTCAGGTTCTTTAAGATAATATAAAATGGGCGATTCGGCATTATTTTGCCTTTTCGCCCATACTATTATTATATCCGATTTTTTATAATGACAAGTAGGTAATCGTATGGCTCAAAAAATCTCTAAATGGAAAAAATTTAAAAGATTTTTAAAACGAAATATGACACCCACATGGGCAAAACATTTTTCATATCAGGTTTTTGCTTTTTTGACAAGCGTTGCAATGATAGTCGGTGTTGCCGATTATGCTGTAACCAAGTCTTATGCTGAAAGGAAGCTTACTTTAATGGATGATTTCACCATTACTGCACATACAGGTGCTTTTGATACGGAAATGAACACTATTGATTCTGTTAAAGCGGCAATAAAAAATAAAGCAGAAGTTATTGAACTTGATATTCGCCAACGCCCTGACAAAACTGTTGTTATGAGCCACGATTTAGTTGTAACGAACAATGATGCAACCGAGCTTGAAGAGGCACTTAAGCTTATAAAAGATGTTCCCGATATCATGGATACTAAAATCCGGTTAACTTCTTATCAATTGGAAAGTAGTGTCCGAACGAAACAATATACGTTGACGGAACGAATCTTGGAACAATATAAAGCCCTGCTGGATGAGCAATATGAGATTAATCAAGAAAAAGGTGATGTTTTGCTACTAGAGCGGGAGTATTGGCTGCTTTATTCTTTTTACACGAGCTTTTATCTTTCGAAAGGAGATTTGGCAAATGCCAAGAAAGCGTTGGATAAAGCCTCTTCCTATGTCGGCAATAGTTTGGTAGAGGAGGACTATGCAATCAATACTTATCTAGCGGTTAAGGCTCGTTATTATAAGGCGGCTGGAGATATCCCGTTGGCACTGCGTTATATAAATGAAGTGTTGGAGACAGAGCGATTACCCGAAGATATTCAGTTCAAGGCGGATATCTTAAAGGAGCAGGGCCGACTCGAGGAGGTTATGGCTCTATATGATGAACTTTATAGAACGCTGACGAAAAGGCGGGGAACTTCTTTTCTCCGGCAGGTGAATCAATTGCGAACCTTGCATGAGTTGCATGAAAAGGAATTGAAAGAAACGGAACTGAAGGAAGCCGGGTTACGTATCGCCCGGAAACAAGATTTGTTGGTGTTTATCTTATCTATATCGGTCGTGTTATCGATCCTCCTCTATATCTCGTTTTTATACTACCGCCATCTACGATCCTTGAAAAACCAATTACAGCGAGAGAAAGACTTGCTTTTGGAATCCCAAAGACGATTGATGAGGGAGAAAGCCCGTGCGGAAGAGGCCAGCCTGATGAAAAGCGCTTTTCTCGCTAATATGAGCCATGAGATCCGGACCCCGTTAAATGCGATCGTAGGTTTCTCCAGTTTGCTGGTGGAACCTTCTACCGATGCGAAAGAGCGGGAGGAATATTCGTCTATCATCCGGAATAATACGGATTTGATGTTGAATCTGGTAAACGACGTATTGGATTTATCCCGGATGGAGACTGGAGACCTTCATTTCAATATCAAGGATTATCCGCTTTTGGAGTGTTGCCAAATGGCATTGGAGAGTGTACGCTACCGGATGCCGGATGGGGTTAAATTGACTTTTTCTCCCGCCGGGGAACCAATCGTGGTACATGTAGATAATCTGCGCCTGCAACAACTGTTGACAAACCTGTTGACAAACGCCGCTAAATTTACGGAGAAAGGTGAGATTAACCTATCGTTCCAACTTGCGCCGGATCGGGAAAAGGTATACATAGCCGTTACGGATACGGGTGCCGGTATTCCCCTTGAAAAACAAGCTGCGGTATTCAATCGCTTTGAGAAGCTGGATGATTACAAACCCGGTGCGGGTTTAGGACTTTCTATCTGTCTTTTGATCGCCGAGCGGCTGAATGGTTCCTTGTCCATAGATTCCTCGTATACGGACGGAGCTCGCTTCGTGCTTATCCTTTCTTGTGAAATAGATTCCTCAATTTATAATCCGCCAATAGAAGTATGAGCGTGATGGCCCCTATGTATAAATAGAAAGCCAAGGCCGATGTGCTTATTGTGGGGACGGCTATCTTGGGTATCTCCATATATACGAAAGATACGATCGCAAGGGAAATCATGATAAGCGAGGCCACGATCGCCGCTAACAGGCT
>OGHD01000719.1_pt1 | contig 15168 bp, 10 predicted proteins | sample 1571341 | NCBI WGS metagenome assembly OGHD01 (sample SAMEA2582026, study PRJEB24529) | metagenome | biome: Human gut stool | place: China | collected 2011 | reverse complement strand
GCAAAAATATAAGAATGAAAAATGGGCGACAAGATAGAATCGCGGAGACGCTTACCATTCTCCAATTCCTTCAATAGGGGCATCCCATTACGTGTTTCATAAATCAGAACACCTGTTTTTGTGTCTAGTTTCACCGTCAGTAAACGGCTCTTCATTACAATATTGCCATCTTCCGACGTAGAAACTTTAAGAGCCGTTTTTTCAGGTCTTGCAATAACCGAAAGACTTTTCTTATCTACCGATTGCCCATGCGGCATTTTCAACACGCGCAGACTATTAGCATTAAACCATTGCACTTCCACATCTATCTTTTTCCCAAAAATAGAAGCCTTAATGCCTGTTTCTGTCCGCTGATATTCCTGCGACCACACCAAAGTGGTCAACAGACAACAGAATGTAAAAATAAGTTCTCGTTTCATAAACTCTAACTTTATATTAGTTATCAATAAGTATTAATTAACCTTCCACCAATCCAGCATAAACTATTTTTATTCTATCTCCTCAAAGGGATAAGCTTATCTATCATCATTAATAAAAACTTCCATAGCAATATCAAAACAATTGTCTATATGCTAAAAACACTTACCCTTATCCTATTTCCTCAACTTAACCCATACCACAAAACCTCCGCGAGGCTGGCACTCTATATTCAATTCTTTGGTATCGAATGCCGAATTTTCAATTTTTATTTGTTTCCCATCAGTAGTATCCGAAAACAGTTGGATAAGCTGAATAGAATCTTTAATAAACTCCAAATTCACACGAAATGATTTTGTATTTTCCGTACCATTCAAACCGGAAATATACCAACTATCCTTACTTTTACGAGCAATAACAACACTTTCAGCCGGATAACCGGACAGCAGTCTGGTATCCTCCCATGCAACCGGAAGATACCTGATAAAGTTCTGTACCTCTACCGGTTGTTGCCTATACCCTTCAGGACGATCTGCCAAATGCTGTAGAGCCGACTCAAAAATAACAAGTAACGCCAATTCATGCGCATCGGTAGTGATATGTGGATGTTGTGAATTGGTAAATGTACAAGGCGTATAGTCCATCGGACCTATCACATTACGGGTAAAAGGCAAGGTACAATTATGCCAAGCTGCATTATCAGTCAATGTCGGTTTATTATTATACCATTCGGCCCCATATACCGCTTCCACACTCATCAGGTTTGGGTATGTCCGTTGCCAGCCTCTGGGAATAGCTGCCCCATGAAAATTGACTAACAATTTATGCCTGGCTGCATCCTCCAGCAAATCAATATAATAATTCATCGTACCTATAGAATCTCCACCAAAAAAGTCTATCTTAACTCCCTGAATACCTATTTCTTTTAGCCATTCAAATTCTTTGTCACGCACTTCCGGGGTATTCAACCGATATAACGGAGTAGGATCACACCATGCAGTAGAAGAATTATACCATATCAAAGGAGTTACATTTTTCTCTTTACAATAGTTCATTGCATCATTCAGATTTCCTCCATTCCCCATTGCATCCCATTCCCAATCAATCAACATATAGGGCAAATCAAAGTCTGCGGCAAAATCAATATATTTCTTCACTATTTGATAATCCTTAGAACCATGATTATATGCCCAATATATCCAAGAGACCAATCCAGGTTTTATCCATTGGGTATCTTGGATTTTACATGGTTCACTCACATCAGTTACCAAAGTCGATTCGACAATATCAGCTAATGTTCCTATGATAGCGACACGCCAAGGTGAATACCAGCCGGATGGGCATATCAACCGTTCATCCGATAATTTTATCTTATAGATAGAAGAATCAGCTGCATTAGTAAGATAAGCTCCTGTGTTATCACGTAATATGTTGGCTTCGGTTAATAGTACAAAAGCGCTGTCCGAAGGTTGGAACAATGTTGGAAAACTCCACTCACGTCCCTCATTATCTGCAACGCCGTCCGTATTTGGCCAATAAAAGTCCTCATAACCTACAGTAAATTTTTGTGTCCAACGCTTGATACCTGGAGTAAAAGCAAATGCAGTGTACTCATCAAGAACCACAATCTCTTCTTTGGTTTTAGGAAGATGATAACGGAAAGCTATACCATCATTATAAACCCGGAAAATAAGATCTACCCGAAGTCCTTTGACATTTTCAAACCGATAAGTACATTCATTAGCCTCATTATGGCAATGCCTGCGTTTACCAGTCAGCATTTCATAATCATCAACTACAGAAGTTACAGGAGTTGAGCTTATCAATTTAAAGCAATCATCCGTATCCGACGTTTTTAGACCTATTTCAGGTAATGACATCATTTTAACTTTATCCCGCCCACTATGATAAATAACAGAAAAACCTTTTTCAGCATGATATTCAATGGCTATCTTACCGTTAGGAGATTGTAATAAATTGTTTTGCATCGTACATGAAATGCAGGATAAGCACAACAGTGCAATGATAGTAAAATATTTCATAATCATTAAATTGTTCAATGTACCTTCTATTATATTTTAAGGAAAAAGAGAATACTTTATCAGCACCCTCTCTTTCCTCTCTTTTTTAATTATTCATATAGATAAAACATACGTTCCATCATACTCCATTTTTCTTTAGCAAGTTCCCCTTTCCTGCATTGTTGGAATACCGATACAAAATCTTCCCATTCCTGCTGTCGGGGTAAAGTCGCAAGTTTAGCCATAGCAGATTCCCAATCGAAATCAATAGGAGTTTCGACAATCATGAATAACCGATTACCGCATATATATATTTCCATTTCTAAAATACCAACTGAACGGATCCCCTCTCTGATCTCCCGCCACGACTTCTCCTTACTGTGGCACTCCCGATACTTCTCTATCAGCTCCGGATCATCCTTCAAATCCATTGTCTGACAATATCTCTTTACCGGATAGCCATATCTTTTCATTTCATATCCATTTTCTTTCATCTTATCTTAAACTTAATCCTGCTTAATTATATCCCTCATTCTGTTTCAGATTCTTATTTACATTCAAATCATTTTGAGGAATAGGAAAATATCGGTTATGGGGTGCCCATGTACGTTTCTCAAATTGATAATACATATTTTCATCCACCGGAGAAGCAGTAGCCCCACTCCCTCTATAATTACGAGCTTGAGGATCATCCGACAATTTTACTCCGGTAAATGTATGATTAAGTTCTTTCTCGGCAATGCCCCAACGTAACACGTCATAATATCGAAGCCCCTCGAATGCCAGTTCCACACGTCTTTCTTTACGAACTGCTTCACGAACAAGTTCCTGTGTCGCTACGTCTGTCTTTTTTATTCCAACCAATTTCACACGATCACGTATATCATTGATAGTCAAATCCAATAAATTCTGGTCTACTGCATTCGGCTGCGATTCATTTACCGCTTCCAGATAGCTTAATAGAACCTCAGCATAACGCATAATAGGAGTATAAGTGGGAGTAGAACCTAAATTATTAGTTATAGACGGATCACAACCTTTCTTCGGACAATATCCATTAAATAAGGCAAATTTATTATAGCTATCTGCAGTATTAGCTCCCTTAAAGCAATCATAAATTATATCATTATACTTAGTTCCCTCATAACTTCCCAAAGGAGGTAAAAAAATAGAAGCATACAAGCGCAAATCCCGATTAACATAAGGATCATTCTCATCATAAACCTCAGAAGTCTTAATGTCCTTGCCGTCTGCACAGAAATATTCTTTCACCAATTCGTTATATGGTGAGAACTGATGCCACCCTCCATAAGCAGCTTCAGGATATAAATATTGATAACGTGAATTAGTATACAAATCCTTTATCCCCATAATACAAAATATTATCTCAGGGCTATATTCACCTCCTATTTGAAAAAGTTTCTCATAGCTGTCCTCTCCATTACGACGATCCAATTCATATATTCCCGACTCAATCACACTACGTAAAATAGTAGCAGCATCTCCCCATCTCTCTTGTGCCAGATAAAGACGACTTAAAAGTACCTTAGCCGCCCCCCTGGTAAACCGGCCATATTCCTCTGAAGAATATTGGACAGGCAACAAGTCTATAGCAGTCTTCAAGTCCTTCTCCACTTGCGAATAGACTTCAGCCTGAGGTGTTTGAGAAATAGAATTCGCTTCGTCCACCGACAGAGTTTTCAAAGGCATAGGAACATCCTTATAATAAAATGCCAAATTTAAAAAGAAATAAGCTCGTAAACACTTCACTTCGGCAGACCACTGTTCTTTTTTAGATTCTTCCATCGGACAGTCCGTAATATTCTCTAGAAAAGTGTTGTACTTAGCTATTTGCGTATATGCATTTCCCCAATACCAACGTAAATTACTGTTAGTAGCCACCGTATTGGAACTAGCCATTAAAGTAGAAAAATTTTCCTTTTCCGTTCCGTTTCCACCTGCAAAATCCAAATAGAGCAACCCTTGTGGCGTAGCAAAATCATCATGCGACCAACCAGTCTGGAAACGATAACATCCTGTCAAAGCCAACATGGCATCCCCTTCACCAGTCCAAAAACTACCATCAGAAATTGCTGAAGGTGGCTCCTTATCTAATAAATCCGAGCAACCAGTTGTTACTAGTGATACAGCCAAAGCACATAAACAAGCCTTTGTCATTCCTAATGTATTATATATATTTTTCATAATGATTCTTGATTGAATGATTTACTTAGAACTTGAAATTAAATCCGAATGAATAAATACTATTGACCGGATAATAAGAGGGAGAATCCCCTGTTCCTATCTCATTTTCAGGATCCCAACCTTTATAGAAACTATTGAAAGAGAACAGATTTTGTCCGCTTACATAAACACGCACATTTTCCAAACCTATTTTTTTAGTCCATGCTTTTGGGAATGTATATCCTATTTGTATATTCTTGACTCGTAAGAAACTAGCATTACGGACCCAATAATCAGAAGTTTGAAGATTAGTGTCATTCATATTCAAAGTTTCCAATCGAGGATATTCAGCCCATTTATCAGGATTTTCTTCCTTCCAACAAGATTCAGCCTGCCATCTCTGTATCTGTCCACCGTTGTAGAATGCATAAGCCATATAAGATCCTATCAAACGCTTATGACCTCCTAAACCTTGTAATAAAGCTGAAAAATCAAAACCTTTATAAGAAGCGGAAAGATTCAAACCATAATAAAACTTCGGGGTAGTACTTCCCAATACGGTACGATCATATTGCGCATCCACCTTACCATCGGGAACCCCGTCAGGACCACTAATATCTTTGTATTTCACATAACCAGGTTTCAATCCTGACTTACTTACCAATTGCTCAGGAGCCGCATCTATTTCCGCTTGGTCTACAAACAGTCCATCAGTTTCATATCCATATATAATACCTATCGGTTGCCCTACAATTCTGTTATTATTAATTTCTTCGGTAGCTCCGTTCGCCAATTTCTCAACTGCATTTTTTACCCATGTAAAATTAGGAGAAATACTAAACCGGAAATCACGTCCTATTTGTCCGTTATAAGTCAGATTTATTTCAATTCCTTCGTTCGAAACAGCTCCAACATTAGATTGTCCGACTTCACGTCCCATAATACTAGACACCTCAACTGGTGCTAAAATGTCCGAAGTATATTTATAAAAATAATCCAATGTTCCACTAAAACGTCCATTCAATAAACTAAAATCTAAACCAATATCCGTTATAGCCGTCTTTTCCCAAGTAATTTCCGGATTATTATAGGTTTTCATGTAAGCCCCAGACTGAAGAGTTGCCGGATTTCCAAAAGGATAATCATGTCCAAGTTCATAAATCTGTTGGTAAGGATAAACACCTATATTTTGATTACCAAGTACACCATAGGAAGCACGCAATTTCAAATTATCAACTACAGCTGAAACTGCCGCATTCTTCCAAAAATCCTCCTCAGAAATTCTCCACCCTGCAGAAACTGACGGGAAAAGTCCCCAACGATGACCGTCCGCAAAACGTGACGATCCATCATAGCGCAAATTAGCCTCTAATAAATAACGATCTTTCCATGCATAATTTATACGCCCGAAAAAAGAAAGCAACGCATATTCTTCCAATGAACTATCATTAGTAGCTGTTGATTTATCTCCAGAACCTAATTCATACAAATAATTATTAGGAAACGTATTTCTATAACCTTCCAAACCTTTATTATTAGATTGCTCCACAGAAGTACCCGCCAATAACTTAAAAGTATGATTTTTAATTTGTTTTTCATAAGTAGCTAATGCTTCAAAGGTAGTATACGTATTATTTGCAGTCCATACATTTAAAGTAGCGGGCCCCACTGTCTTACTATCATCAAAATAAGTATCAGCCCGGTACGCTTTATCATATTTAGTCCAGTAATTCACCCCAGCTTTACCTATAAAAGAAAGTCCGTCTACAGGAGTATTCCATGTCAATTGTCCGGAAGCACTTATATTTCTACTCACATTCTGCACAAAAGATTCACTCGCCACCCACGCTTCCGGACTATAATTATCCTGATATCCAAAACTTCCATCCGACTTTTGCCCGGCATAAATAGGTCCCTGACGAACAGCATATCCTATCATTCCATCAATACTTTGTGGTTCGCCATTAGGAGCATTATATTTATTATTATAAGCATTAATATTCAAATTAAGCATCAGCCCTTTGGCGATTTCACTTTTCATAGTAAACAGTGCAGTCATTCTTTCATTAGACGTTTTTGCCGTCATACCTTCCTGATTTCTATAACCTACTGATAAATTATAACTTGTCGTAGCATTTCCTCCTTGTATGCTGAGATTATGTTGGTGTTGAAAACCAGAACCAGATTCCAACAGCCATTTTAAGTGATTTACATTCGGATAATTATCCGGATCAGATCCATCTCTATACTTTTGAATCTGTTCAGGTAAATAAGCTTCCTGCTTACCCATATTCCGCATAGCCATATTATAATATTCCGCATATTCCCATGATGGTAAAAAATCAGGCAATTCCGTAGGCCGTTGCCAACCAAAAGAATTACTATATGTAATAGTCGTTTTACCTTGTGCACCCTTCTTTGTTTCAATCAAGATCACCCCATTAGCAGCACGATTACCATAAATAGAAGCAGAAGCTGCATCTTTCAAAAAAGAAATGCTCTGAATATCATTAGGATCTACATCATCAATGTTACCTGATAAACCATCAATCAAAACCAATGGATCTGTTCCAGCTTTTGAAAATGTACCAGTTCCACGAATTTTAACAGTTGCTCCTTGTCCGGGACGACCTGAAGTTTGCAATACACTTAAACCTGGAGCCAAACCTGCCAGTGCTTGAGCAGTACTCATAACAGGCTTACTAGCCAAGTCTTCAGCTGAAACAGCAGATACGGCTCCTGTTAAATTCACCTTTTTCTGTGTTCCATATCCAACTACAACTACTTCTTCCAACTTTTTTGTATCTTCTTCCATTATAATACGAAGTAACTTGTTACTTTCAACCTTTATTTCTTGCGAAATATAACCTACATAACTTATCTGGAGCATGTTTCCCATTTCAGCAGACAGAGAAAATTTGCCATCCAAATCAGTAACAGTTCCATTGGAAGTACCTTTAACCAAGATACTGACCCCAATTAACGGCTCACCGGAAAAATCAGTAACCAAACCATTGACATTACTCTGTGTCTGTGCCCAAGTAGTATAGCTCAGGCAACACATCAACAAGACCACCAAGAATCTTATTGGCTGCATACATTCTAATCTGTTTTTCATTATTCTATTGATTATTGGGTTAATTTTCAAGACATAACAAAGGCTTACCGACCTAAAAAAGCCGATAAATAAACCTACTTTATGCTATATTCACTTCTTTATCTTAAATACGGGAGCAATCTTATTCAACTGTACATCAGGCATATCAATAACAACTCCTTGCGCTGTACGAGTAAAAGATACCTTTCCATAACCTAACAATTCAATTTTAGTAATTTTATCAGGATACAACTCACTTCCCGTTGCCAGCGATTGAATGACAACTTGCTTTTCTTCCGGCCATGCAAGGACTGTAGCATAGAGATATTTCTTGGTTTGAGTAAAACGGATTTCAGATGCAGTGGCTTTAGTGTAAGCACCTTCATTGAAACCTTGGGCATTAATCTTGATATCAGCATTGGCTATCGGACCTTCTCCGAAGACTTTCCACGGGCGTGTATCATAAATAGCCTCTTTATTCACACTCATCCAGTCACCAAATTCATTTAAAATGGCTTCTTCCTTTTCATCGAAAGTTCCGTCAGCCCGAAGAGGAACACTAAGCAACAAATTACCGTTCTTACTGACCACATCCACTAATAGTTTCACTACATCGGAAGCACTTTTATACCAGCCGTTCTCCGCCAGTCTGGTATCATAATGCCAACCGCCTAAACAAGAACAAGTCTGCCATGGCTCTTCATAAATACTATTGGGAGATCCCCTTTCCACATCCCATACCAAAGCTTTACGTTGCTCATCGGTAAGAATTTTACCAAACATAACAGCACTGAAATCCCCCTTACGAACAACCATGTTGTGATTATAAAAATGTGCGGCAATCTTCAAACCCGCATCACTGATAGGATAAAACGGTACACCAGTCACATCAAAATAAATCAAATCGGGATTATAACGGTTTATTGCATCGACTGTACGATCATAAAAGTTTGTCACATATTCTTGAGTAGGAATACAAACACCATTTCCCCATGCCCATTGACGGTGAATCATACCGTCAGCCCAACTTCCAGCGCTTAACGGGTGATTCTGTGCATAAAGTTTTTGAGGATCGTAGCCTTCCCACCACTTACCCTTACCATCTTCTTTAGTCAAACATCCATCGTAGGGTACACCTGCCTTCTCGCCATGACGGTCGTATCGTTGAGCCGGTTCATACCAGCTCCACGCATGGTCCGCATGGAAACTGATACCAAATGGAAGACCGTTTTTCTTAGCTGCTTCAGCCCAGCCCGCCAATATATCCTTCTTAGGGCCTATATTCACGGAATTCCATTCCTGATATTGGCTATCCCATAAATCATAATTATCATGGTGATTACCTAAAGCGAAGAAATACTGGGCACCAATCTTCTTATAAAAGGAAACCAATTTGTCCGGATCCCATTTCTCGGCTTTAAACAAAGGCAATATATCCTTGAAGCCCACTTCAGAGGGATGGCCATAATGTTCCACATGGTGCTTATACTCGCGCGAACCTTCCAAATAGAGAGAACGCGCCATCCAGTCGCCGGACCCTTCCACACATTGCGGTCCCCAATGTGCCCAAATACCAAATTTGGCATTTCTAAACCATTCAGGAACTTTATAGTTCTGCAATGATTCCCAAGTAGGTTCGAACTCTCCCTCCTGCATTTTTTCATTTTTCTCTGAAACAGGTACCTGGTAAGTCTGAGCCTCCAAAACTCCCGTCCAAAGCAACAAAGCCGAAGCCAAAAGAAAATGTTTTGCTTTCATAGTATAATTGCTTTATATGTTTTTCAATTATCAATAGTGCAAATATACAGAGTTGAAACCAATTTATATTATCCAAATGCGCCATTATGTAGGATAATATCGACTTTTACCTGAAATAATTCAAAAACAAATACCAAAACAGGTGATTTGATATGAAAATATCGATTTCCCATTGGATTATATATATACTTTTGCTTACTTTGTACGAAACTGAATCTTTCATTCTAATAACTTAAGGAATATGACACAATCAATCGACCAATTACATTTACTTATATTAAATGTAGGACTAGCCATTCACAATGCAGACTGGAACTGGAAAAACGTAAGCAGCCCTTTTACCCGACTCTATTATATAATGGAAGGAACCGCCCAAATAATATTTCCCGATGGAATGCAGGAACTAAAACCACATCATCTATATCTGGTGCCATCATTCACTACCCATAGTTATCAGTGCAATTCTCATTTCACTCATTATTATCTCCATATATATGAAGACCATCAATCGGAATCCGGCATTCTGGAAGATTGGAATTTCCCGATAGAAATACCTGCGGGCAACCTGGAATTACCACTTATTAAAAGGTTATGTGAAATAAATCCTACCATGCAGCTTCCTCAATCCGACCCGACAAGCTATGACAACAACCCCACATTAATCAGAAACATCATTAAAAATAAACAGCGTACCTTCTGTGACAAAGTCGAATCCAGAGGTATAGTATATCAACTTATTGCCCGCTTTTTAAAAGACGCCAAACCTAAAGTGGAAGTCAACGATAACCGTATCCAAAAAGTTTTGTCCCACATCCGAAAAAATATCTATAAAACAGTAGATATAGACTCATTGGCAGCAATCTCATGCCTCTCAAAAGATCATTTTATCCGTCTTTTCAAAAAAGAAGTCGGTACCACACCGCTACAATATATTAATCAGAAAAAAATAGAGAAAGCCCAATTAATTCTGATTACAGAGGATATTCCCGTAAAAAACATAGCCTATCTCCTTGCTTATGAAGACCATTCTTATTTTAACCGCCTATTCAAAAAAATCACAGACGTTACTCCACAGCAATATAGAGAACTATATAAAAAGTAACCGTCTTATTATTTTTACGCAAAGGTTTACGTACTTTTTTCAACCTCTTCCACCATATACCTAAAGGTTATTCCTCTATTTTTGATGCCGGAAATAAATCTAAAAATAAATAGAGCTATGAATTACAATGAAATCGGGAAAACCGGTATGCGGGTTTCCAATCTTAGTTTCGGCGCATCTTCATTAGGAGGAGTTTTTCATGATATCCGCGAAGCAGAGGGTATCAAAGCTGTTTACACAGCAGTAGAGAATGGAATGAATTTTATTGATGTATCTCCCTACTACGGGCACTACAAGGCCGAAACCGTATTAGGCAAAGCATTGAAAGAAATACCACGTGACAAATATTATCTCTCTACCAAAGTGGGACGCTATGGAAAAGATGGAGTCAACACATGGGATTATTCCGGAAAACGTGCAACGGAAAGTGTGTATGAAAGCTTGGACAGACTCCACATTGAATATATCGATCTGATTAATGTACACGATGTAGAGTTTTCAGACATGAATCAGGTAGTCAACGAAACATTACCTGCACTGGTAGAACTTAAAAAGAAAGGTATTGTGGGACATGTAGGTATCACAGACTTGCAATTAGAAAACTTAAAATGGATCATTGATCACTCGGAACCGGGAACAGTAGAAAGCGTACTTAACTTCTGCCATTATTGTCTGAATGACGAGAAACTGACTGATTATCTGGATTATTTTGAATCAAAGAATATCGGCATTATCAATGCCTCCCCCCTTTCAATGGGCTTACTCTCCCAACGTGGGGTTCCTGCATGGCATCCGGCCCCCCAATCACTGGTAGAAGCCTGTCGGAAAGCTGTTCAACATTGCCTGTCCAAAAATTATCCTATAGAGAAACTGGCTATTCAATATTCTGTCAGCAATCCACGTATCGCCACCACTTTGTTCAGTTCGGCCAATCCGGATAATGTATTGAAAAATATAACATATGCCGAAGAACCCATTGATTGGAACCTTGTAAAGGAAGTGCAAGAAATTATCGGAGAACAAATGCGTGTCAGTTGGGCTAATTCATAATACAAAGGAAAATAATGATGGATTTTAACATAATAGATGCACACTCCCATCTTTGGCTACGGCAAGATACGGAAGTCAACGGATTGCCTATCCGTACTTTAACCAACGGACGTTCGTTATTTATGGGGGAAGAACGTCAGATGGTTCCGCCCTTTATGATTGACGGGCGGAATAGTGCCGAGGTTTTTCTCTCGAACATGGACTATGCACAAGTATCGGCTGCCGTAGTCACTCAGGAATTTATTGATGGCATCCAAAATGAATACCTCGCAAAAGTGTCCCATAAATACCCAGACCGTTTCTTTGTATGCGGTATGTGCGAATTTCGTAAACCCGGTTATCTGCAACAGGCCAAGGAATTAATAAGTTCCGGTTTCAAAGCAATAAAAATCCCGGCACACCGCCTTTTTCTAAAAGAAGGAAGAGTCATGCTGAACAGTGACGAAATGATGGAAATGTTCCATTACATGCAAGAAAAAGACATTATCCTTTCCATTGATTTAGCCGATGGGGATACACAAGTACAGGAAATGAAAGAAATCATTCAGGAATATCCGCAGCTTCGAATCGCTATCGGACATTTCGGTATGGTCACCACACCTCATTGGCAAGAACAAATAAAGTTGGCCCGCCATAAAAATGTCATGATAGAATCCGGGGGGATCACCTGGTTGTTCAACAGTGAATTCTATCCGTTTCACAGAGCGGTCAAAGCCATTAAAGAAGCAGCAGATCTGGTAGGTATGGACAAACTGATGTGGGGATCGGATTACCCTCGGACCATTACGGCCATTACTTACAAGATGTCTTACGATTTCATCCTTAAAACGACTGAAATGACACAAGAAGAGAAAGCACTTTTTTTAGGTAAAAACGCCGAAAGATTTTATGGTTTCAAAAATATCATATCTCTTCCTTACATAAAAAACATGTCAGAATAATCAACTGACACTTATAAATCCATACCATGAAAAATAAGAACTATTATGTACCATTGATGCTCATATTCTGCCTGTTTTTCCTATGGGCTATCAGCAGCAATCTGCTACCTACTATGATAAGACAGCTGATGAAAACCTGTGAGTTAAACGCTTTCGAAGCATCATTCACAGAAACAGCCTACTGGCTTGCCTATTTCATCTGTCCCATTCCCATCGCTATGTTCATGAAAAAATACAGCTACAAATCGGGAATTATTTTCGGGTTATTACTGGCGGCATGTGGTGGGTTACTGTTCTTCCCCGCTGCCATGCTGAAAGAATATTGGGCATATCTATGCATATTCTTTATCATTGCCACCGGAATGTGTTTTTTAGAAACGGCAGCCAATCCTTATGTAACCGCTTTGGGAGATCCGAAAAGTGCGCCCCGTCGATTGAATCTGGCACAATCATTCAATGGGCTGGGAGCTTTTATAGCTGCCATGTTTCTCAGCAAACTGATTCTGAGTGGCAACCACTATACCCGCGACACCCTGCCCACTTCTTTTCCCGGTGGCTGGGAAGGTTACATTCAAACAGAAACAGACGCCATGAAACTTCCTTATCTGCTGCTAGCTATGCTACTCATTGTTATTGCCATCATCTTTATCTTCTCCAAATTACCTAAAATCAAAGAAGGAAATACGATGGAAGGAGTAGAATATAAAGGAGAAAAATTAATTGATTTCGGAGTCTTAAAACGTTCTCATCTTCGTTGGGGAGTTATTGCACAATTCTTCTACAATGGTGGTCAGACAGCCATTAACAGTTTATTTCTAGTCTACTGTTGTACCTATGCAGAACTACCTGAAAATACAGCCACCACCTTTTTCGGCCTTTATATGCTGGCTTTTTTGGCAGGAAGATGGACAGGCACACTACTCATGGTAAAATTCCGTCCACAAGACATGCTATTGGTATATGCGCTGATTAATGTCTTGCTATGTATTGTTGTGGTTTGTTTTGGCGGTTGGACAGGTCTTTATGCCATGCTGGGCATCTCTTTTTTCATGTCTATCATGTATCCCACTCAGTTCTCGCTCGCTTTGACTGATTTAGGCAACAACACCAAAAGTGGCTCGGCATTTCTAGTTATGGCCATCGTTGGAAATGCTTGCTTACCCCAACTCACAGCTTATATGATGCATCTGAACGAACATATCTATCATATAGCCTATACTATTCCTATGATTTGTTTCCTGTTTTGCGCCTATTATGGCTGGAAAGGATACAAAGTGATTGATTAAACTGATTAAAAATAAATAAAAAATGAAAGCAATTCAAATTACCGCTCCTTCCGAAATGAAGGTAGTAGACATCGAGAAACCGGTCTTGGAACCGGGAGAAGTTCTTGTGAAAATTAAATACGTCGGTTTTTGCGGCTCGGACTTGAATACATTCTTAGGCCGTAACCCAATGGTAAAGTTGCCCGTTATTCCTGGACATGAAGTAGGAGCTGTCATAGAAGCTGTGGGCAAGGATGTGCCGGATTCTTTAAAACCCGGCATGAGCGTTACAGTTAATCCCTATACCAATTGCGGTAAATGTGCTTCCTGTCGTAACGGCAGAGTAAATGCCTGTGAACATAATGAAACTTTAGGGGTTCAGCGCAACGGAGCCATGTGTGAATATATCGCATTGCCTTGGAGTAAAATAATCCCGGCCCATCGAATTCCTCCTCGTGACTGTGCACTGATCGAACCGATGAGCGTAGGCTTTCATGCGGTTTCCAGGGCACAAGTTACAGATATTGATATAGTGATGGTCATTGGTTGCGGAATGATCGGTATGGGAGCTATTGTACGTTCAGCTCTTCGCGGAGCTACCGTTATCGCTGTAGACCTAGACGACGAGAAATTGGAACTTGCCAAACGGATAGGTGCTCACCATACCATCAATTCCATGACAGAAAATGTACATGAATGCCTGACAAAGATTACGGAAGGACTCGGTCCTGATGTAGTCATTGAAGCTGTCGGCAGTCCTGCAACCTATGTTATGGCCGTCAATGAAGTCGGATTTACCGGGAGAGTGGTATGTATAGGGTATGCAAAATCAGAAGTTTCTTTTCAAACTAAATATTTTGTCCAGAAAGAACTTGATATCCGCGGATCACGTAATGCATTGCCCACAGATTTCAGAGCAGTTATCCGCTACATGGAACAAGGTACTTGCCCAAAAGATGAATTGATCAGCAAAGTAGTCAAGCCCGAAGCAGCAATACAGGCCATGAAAGAATGGGCGGCAGCTCCCGGAAAAGTATTCCGTATACTAGTCGAATTTGACTAACCACATCTATATAATTACCCAAAATGTGCTCAAAGTGATCGTTTTCTACTTCGAGCACATTCTCTTTTTTGATTAAATCCTACTTGATTGGATAATATCAATTAATATCGGACGGAACCCGCTAACGAAACACTCTACTGCTATTACCATCAGAATAAGTCCCATCAAGCGCATCATCACGTTATTTCCAGTTTCACCAAGAATAGAAACCAACCGGGTAGAAGCCCGCAATATAAGATAGGTGATAAAATAAATCAAACCAATTATTCC
>OGHD01000711.1_pt1 | contig 15250 bp, 17 predicted proteins | sample 1571341 | NCBI WGS metagenome assembly OGHD01 (sample SAMEA2582026, study PRJEB24529) | metagenome | biome: Human gut stool | place: China | collected 2011 | reverse complement strand
GATAAAGGTCTCCTCAAACTTAGATACATAAATGTACCAAAATTTGAGAAGAACCAAACTAAAACAATGCTTTCGCCGAATAGTCGTATATTTGCAGCGCATTCCTACGAAGGGGGTGCCCGATATAAATGTATTATTTCGGTGTGAGGCCTTATGCGGAACAAAACATCAAAGTCGGAATTTATTAATATAGAATTTCGATAATGAACAACAAGGAAACAATCTTGACAGGTATCAAAAACCTGAAAATGCAGATAAAAAGATTAAAGACCGAGGTTTATGCCTTGGAGAATGTGGTAGGAGAAATGGAGAATTCTCTTGATAGTGAAGATACTAATGTAACTTGTACTGATGAGCCCGTATTGCCAAAGTCCTTAGACTTTCAAGAGATGAAGGACTTGCTGGATAAGCTTGCAGAAGCTGGTATCCTGAAGGCATCCTATGCCTTGAAGAACCAGTCGTGGACTGAGCGTAGCGAATTGTTGCATTTCTGTCTGGAAAAGTACAGAGAAAGTGCATGTGGAAGCCTTTTGCAGACTTGTGGCATTGTGACAAAGGTGCAATGGAGAGTGCTTACCAGAAGCATTGTGATACTAAAGCTGCAAAGCTTTATTATAAGAAATTGGAGCGAAGTATTGGGTAATACCAGTTGGTAGCCTACCAACCGACTACCAAGCAGGAACCAAAAATTCGCCGTACCTTTGCCCCGCAATCAGTTGATAAAGCTGGTTGCGGGGCTTTTCTGTATCCGGAAACCTGGTACCACTTCTGGTGTATGGAATTTGGCGAATGGTCGCAGCCTCAATCATATAAAATAAGTATCAGATATGAAAGAACTGATTCCTTATATTTTTGAGCATCCGCAGTACGGAAAGCTCAGAGTGGTGGTGGAAGAGGACAGAATTTACTACGACCTCTTCGATGTGAAGAAAATCTTCGTGAAGACGGCGCAGCAACTCTTCGAGGTTATTGCCGACTCAGAGGGAGAACTGAAAAACTTCAATGTGGTGATGAAGCCTGCGAAGAAGAACCAGCACAACCTCTTCTACAGCGATGAGGTCATGGGTGTGGAAGCCGCACACAGAAAGAAGAACGTGGCTGCTAATTTCAACTTCTGCGACGAGAAGTTGGTTGCCGACATGGTGGATGCTGAATGCGCCACAGAAAAACTGGCTGCCAAGTGGGTGCTGGGGTATGTGAAGAAGTGTGTGAACGACCCTGTGATGTCGATGACTCATGCGGCACAAGGCGTGGTGATGATTTCAGACAACACCATCCTGGAGCCTATCAACATCTATATGGATGTGACGGGGATGCTCATCATCAACGACCAGCTTTTTGGATTAATACATGCTTTCTAAAACTTTTATATATATACTTTCTAAACTTTTGAATATATTTATTATGAGTAAGACTAGTTTTGACGCTGCAGCTCAGGCTGCAATGGCTAAGGATGCAGCCAAGGCTGCAAAGCAGGCGCTTTTGAACGCCCAGAAGGTGGATGCCAGTATTATTACTGACGAGAGTGGTAAAATTGCTATCCGCAAGTCGCCATGGAACGATGCGGAGATTATCTCGGATAATCCGAAGGTGATTCCGGGCAGACTGGTGTGCAGCGGTGGTGATTTCGGCGACCAGCTCGACTTCAAGCCTTATGCACAGACGGGCGAGAAGAAATACACCGAGATTATCCATACCTCGCATGGTGCCCTGAGAACATCGCCGCAGCGTGTGTTTGCCTCCTTCTCCTTCCCGAAGGAGATGAACAAGGCAGACATCATGAAGTACCTTTACAAAGAGGTGCTGGAGATGAGAGGTAAGGTTAAGAAGTTTAAGGAGGACATTGCATGGGAAGAGTACAAGTAATGGCGCTGAACCCTGCACGCAAGGGCAACATGGGAAGAATCAACTCTTCCCAGCCCCTGGCGGTGTACGACCAGCTGATAGCCCAGCCGTGGTTGAAGGGGGTGATAGAGCAGATTCGTGGCGAGAAACCGATAGCTGGTGTGAATGCTCAGGATGTTTCGAATGCTTCGGATGAGAAGAATGCTCAGAATGAGAAAGCGCTGGCGAAGGCTAGGGAGGAACTGAAGAAACAGTTGCCTTTCAGGGCCATCCACTACTCCTGCTTCAGAAACAACCACCGTTCGCAGGGCGATGCTGATCCCGAGAGTTTCCTGTTTCAGACCACCGTGGATGTGGATGATGCGGAGTATGTGGAGAAGGCGCTGGAGAAGGCTCGTGAGCTGAACTGCAGTGACACCATCTGGAAAGGCAAGCTGCTGCATCTGGAGTATTCGGCAAGAAAGAAGCTGCACATTGATATCCGAATGCCAGTAGGGATGACCATCGAGGAGACGCAGCGTGCGTATTGTGAGGCATCGGGGATTCCGTATGACAAGAGCTGCATCACGCCCGAGAGAATCATCTTTATCACGGATAAGGATTCCGAGATTTACCGCTCTAAGGAGTGGTATGCGGTGCTGCCCGCAGAGGAGATTTCGTTGAGAAGAGAGGCTTTCCTGAAGAGGGGGCTGACGATTGATGGCAGGGGTGTGGCTAACGCAGTTAATAGTTTAGAGTTAAAAGTTAATAGCCTTCAGAAAGTTAATAATTTAGAGTTAAAAGTTAATAGCCTTCAGAAAGTTAATAATTTAGAGTTAAAAGTTAATAATAATCATAAAGTTCAAAGTTCAAATCTCAAAGTTCAAAGTAATGACCATGTTCAAAGTGAATACAATCGATTTCAGGGCACTAACGGCGATAACGCTGTTTATGCTGGCGCTGCTGCTCAGCCTGCCCAACCTGGTGATAGCCATCGTGTTAATGATTCTCATCTCAGCCCTGCTGGAGATAATCAGAATGCTGGCGGAGTGGCAATCCAAGAAGCTAGTGAGAAGAATCTCATAGCTTTTGAACTCTTCAAGGAGGCAGCGGGATTGCAGGGAATGGATATCGATACCATCGGTTCCCGTCATTCTTCCCTGCTCGCTATTATGAGCGCAGGAGCTTCTAGAGTAATGGGAGAGGATGAGCTGATGAAGGTGGTGGCAAAGAAGATGCCTAGCTATTACGAGGAGCGTGACTGCCACCAGCTGATTCATGATTTCTATGCAAAATACGGTGACAGTTCGAAGCCTTTTTCTCGTGATGTGATCCGCATCAATGCTACGGCAGAGAAACAGGCCATTCAGCAAGTTGACAGTTTACAGTTTAAAGTTAAAAGCTCAAACCTCAATGCTCAAGGTAATGATGGCGAAGATGAATATCCACCAGCTCCACCCATGCCCCAGAAACTTCCCAAGCTCGTAGAGCTCCTGGTATCCCAGTCTCCTGATATCTACAAGCCTGCCGTGGCTTGCGCCATCTTCCCTCCTCTGGCTACACACCTCTGGAAAACAAGATTCAGATACATTGATAATGTGGAGCATGAAGCTACCCTAATGTGCTGTCTGTTAGCTGGTACAGGTGCTGGTAAGAGCTGCGTGCAGATGCCGATTTCGATGATTATGGAGGATATCCGTAAGCGCGACATGGAAAACCTGCAGCGTGAAAAGGAGTGGAAGGAAGAGATGATGCGCAAGGGAACCAACAAGGATAAACGCAAGCGTCCAGACAATCTCATTATTCAAGAGATTGATGCCGACATGACTAATCCGGCTTTCGTGATGCGTACAGCAGAGGCTAAAGAGCACTTCCTCTATACTTCGCTTAACGAAATAGATCAGTTTGATGCCTTGAGGGGTATTGGAAATCAGCACTTCCGAATTATGTGTCTTGCTTTTGACCCGGGTAATATCTATGGACAAACAAGAGTCGGACTTCAGAGTGTTACCGAGCGTGTTACCATACGCTTCAACTGGAATGCTTCCACCACCATCGAGAAGGGACAGCGTTACTTTTCAAAAGTGCTGACCGACGGACCGCTGAGCAGAATCAATTTCTGTACGATTCCCGAAAGAGAAATCGGCGAGAGAGTTCCTGTGTATGGCAACTACGACGATCAGTTTAGAAAGAAGCTGAAGCCGTATATCGAGAACCTCTGTGCTGCCACGGGGTTGATAGAATGCCCGGAAGCATACGCCTTGGCAGATAGACTGAGTGAGGAGAATGCTGATTTTTCGCAGGTTATGCAGAACAGAATCTACGAGAATTTCACCTTCCGTGCCAATGTGATTGCCTATCTGAAGGCTTGTGTGCTTTATGTGGCAAATGGCTACAGATGGGAGGAGGAGATTGAGGATTTCATCCGCTGGAGCGAGCGTTATGACTTATGGTGCAAGATGCGGTTCTTCGAGGAGGATATCCGCAATTCTGCCAACAGGGGTGAGCATTCCAACAAGCGCGGACCTTCCAATCTTCTCCAGGCGCTGCCGGATATGTTTACCGAGCAGCAGGTGGTGGATGCACGTAATGCCTTGGGGCTGCCGAAAGAGGGTACGGCTCATCTGCTGGCTACCTGGGTATACAGAAAATATATAAGACGTGGCAGCAATGACAGTCACAATAACAGTTATCACAGTTTTACGAAGCTTAAGTACAGACGCGACGGGCTGGATTTGAGTTAGTTTACTGGGTTTATTACACATAAAAACATAATGCTTATGGAAATAGTTTTAGAGCGTATAGCGAAGAAGAATTCTTATACCATCGGCCGCCTTTATATCCTATCCGATGCCGACGTGAAGCGCAAGGCGCTTTCGGGCAAGAAGGCGGGCGACAAGAGAAGTTTTCTTCATCAGTTTGACTTGCAGAAGTTGTCGAAGGACGCTTACTTCTGCGACACCCTGGAGCCTACGTGGCGCAACCTGAAGGGTGTGGAATTGAAGCCCGAGGAGGAGAAGGGCAAGTATGGCAGGGAGAGTGGCAAGGTGGCAAGAAAGATTCCGGGCCACACCGCCATCCCCGAAGGCAGTTATCGGGTGCTCGTCACGATGTCGCCGAGGTTCAAGCAGTGGCTGCCTTATCTGCAGGGCGTGCCGAATTTCGAGGGCATCCGTATCCATGCCGGCAACTATCCCGACGATACCCAGGGTTGCATCCTGGTGGGCGAGAACAAGTTGAAGGGTATGGTGGTGAACTCCCGCATCTGGCTTCACCGACTGATGAAACTGATAGAGGAGGCGCAGCAGAAGGAGGAATCCATCTGGATTACCATCATCTAGATTTCTTCTTCATCTGATATAAAAAAGAGGGTGTGTCATGTACTTTTGACACACCCTCTATTTTTTATGCTTTTTGCCCTTAACAGGCTACAGACTTGCTGACAAAAATCCCAGGTTAAATCCCCCTTGCCTTGTAGATTTTATCCTTGGCATCGTTGATTTCCTGGAACTTCTTCTCTGCGGCACGGCGCACATCCTCGCCCAGGGCTGCCACCTTGTCCGGGTGATGCTTCAGCGCCATCTTGCGATAGGCTGCCTTCACCTCGTCGTTAGAGGCATCGGGCGTGATGCCCAGAATGCGGTAGGCATCATCAAGCGATGTGTCGGATGATGCCGATGAACTGCTGTCGCCATGCATGCCCAGCATCTGGTCTACATCCGATGGCTCCAGACCCATGTGGATGGCTATCTCCTTCAGGGCCTGAACCTCTTCTGGAGAAACCACGTTGTCGGCCTGGGCTATCATCACCAGGAAGTTGAGCAGCTGCAGGCGCTGTTCGTACATCATGTTGGCACGAATCTGATGGCAGCTGTCGTGTATCACGCTGCGATATTGCTGCATGCCCATGCGCTTCTGCTGCTCAAAGAGCTTGAGAAGTATCTCCTCGCCCTGCTTCTTGGCCGATTCGCCGAAGTTCTGAAGAAGGAACCGGCGCACCAGCTCCATCTCAGAATGCATAATCTTGCCATCCACGGCAATGATATACGAAGACAATACCAGAAGCGAGAACATGAAGCTGTTGCGCTGGCCCTCGTAGGTGCGCTGCTGGCCGTAGCCCTGCTGGCTTCTTCCGTAGCCGCTATAGGCTTCGTAGGCGTTGGAGTATTCGTTGTAGTTGCCGCCCCCGCCATTGCCCGGCTTGTTCACCTCGTCCATGCCGTGGTCGAAGAGTGAGCCCAGGGCAAAGCCGGCAAGGGCGCCAAGAGGTCCGCCGGTGATGAAACCGAGGAAACCTCCTATCCATTTTCCTGCCGCCATGCCGGTTTAGTTCTCGAAATAATAGAGGAACTGGGCGATGCCTGAAAGGGCTGGCTTGCGCTGGCCTTCAATCTCGATGGTAAACTTGATGCTGGTCTTGCAGATGCCGCGCAGGTTCTGAATCTCGTGGAGTGTTGCCACGAGGCGAACGCGTGAACCGGTGATTACCGGCTGGCCGAAGCGCATCTCGTCCATGCCGTAGTTAACGAGCATCTTGATGTTGTTCACCTCGATGATCTGCTGCCAGAGGTAAGGCAGCACCGAGAGGGTGAGGTAGCCGTGGGCGATGGTGCTGTGGTAAGGGCTTTCTACCTTGGCGCGCTCTACGTCTACGTGGATCCACTGTGGGTCGAGGGTAGCGTCTGCAAACTTGTTGATACGATCCTGGTCGATCTGCAACCATTCTGACTCTCCTAATTTCTCACCCAGGTGAGAAGCAAATTCCTCATAGGAATTGATAACTAACTTTGCCATTTTTTATCTATTTTAATAATTTGTTATTTTCAGTCTTCTGCTTTTAACTATAAACTATAAACTATTAACTCAAATCAGTCTCTTCTGAAGATGTCGCGGGTGTATACCTTCTCCTTCACATCGTCCAGGCACTTGTCGTAGCGGTTGGCGATGATGGCATGGCTCTGGCGCTTGAAATCCTCCAGGTTGTTCACCACGAGACTTCCGAAGAAGGTGCTTCCGTTCTTCAGCGTCGGCTCGTAGATAATCACCTGGGCACCCTTTGCCTTGATGCGCTTCATCACGCCCTGGATGCTGCTCTGGCGGAAGTTGTCGCTGTTGCTCTTCATCGTGAGGCGGTAAACGCCGATGGTGCAAGGCTTCTCTTCTGCCTCGTTGTAGTTGTTCTGGTTGGCGTAGTCGTAGTAGCCAGCCATGTTGAGCACTCGGTCGGCGATGAAATCCTTGCGGGTGCGGTTGCTCTCCACGATGGCCTGGATCAGGTTCTCAGGCACGTCGGCATAGTTGGCGAGCAGCTGCTTGGTATCCTTTGGCAGGCAGTAGCCGCCATAGCCGAAGGATGGGTTGTTGTAGAAGGTGCCGATTCTCGGGTCGAGTCCCACGCCGTCGATGATAGCCTTGGTGTCGAGTCCCTTCATTTCGGCGTATGTATCCAGCTCGTTGAAGTAGCTTACTCTCAGGGCGAGGTAGGTGTTGGCGAAGAGCTTCACTGCCTCAGCCTCGGTGAGTCCCATGAAGAGGGTGTCGATGTTCTCCTTGATGGCTCCCTCCTGCAGCAGGGCTGCGAAGATGTGGGCTGCCTTGTCGAGGCGTTCGTCGCCCTCGGGTCTTCCCACGATGATGCGGCTAGGGTAGAGGTTGTCGTAGAGGGCCTTGCTTTCGCGGAGGAATTCGGGTGCGAAGATGATGTTGTCGCAGTTCATCTTCTTGCGGATGTTCTCGGTGTAGCCCACTGGTATGGTGCTCTTGATAACCATGATGGCATCGGGATTCACCTCTTTTACGAGTTCTATCACCTCTTCTACGTGTGATGTGTCGAAGTAGTTTCTCACGGGGTCGTAGTTAGTAGGTGTGGCGATTACCACGTAGTCGGCGTCCCTGTAGGCTTCTGCTCCATCGGTGGTAGCCTTGAGGTTGAGTTCCTTTTCTGTCAGGTACTTCTCTATATAGTCGTCCTGGATAGGTGACTTTCTGTTGTTGATGAGTTCCACTTTTTCCGGAACCACATCCACAGCCACTACCTGGTGGTGCTGGCTTAGCAACGTAGCGATGCTGAGTCCTACATAGCCTGTTCCGGCTACGGCTATTTTCATATTGTCTGTTGCCATTACTTTTTTGAATTTAAAATTTCTGCAAAGATAATAATAAATAGGTAGAAAACAAAATGTAGGGCTGATTTTTATTAAAAAATAACTGTATTTGCAGCAAAAAAGCCCCTCCAAAATTTGCGTATTTCTGAGCAGCCGTACAGTTGCCCGGAAATATGCGAATTTTGAAGGGGGATAAATGGGGTGTTTTGGCGATAATGATGGAAAAATGGGATGGAAACGGAGGGGATGCCCTGCTGCCCATTTTTCTTATATTGTCAATAAATCGGAGTATTCGGGGATGTCTTCAAGGAATACATATTTTTTACCTTCATAGTCCATCTTGCAGATGTAATGCTCCAGCCCGTTGCTCACCACCAGGAAGTCTACGTGGAGCAGAAGATTGTATACCGATATCTGGTCGAACACCTTCTGAGTGATGGGGATGTGGGGTGCCTTGTACTCGATGATCATCCGGGGGCTCAGGTCGCGGCTATAGAGCACGCTGTCGGCACGCAGCACCTTGTCGCCGCTTTTGAGTTGAATCTCGTTGGCAAGCAGTCCGGCAGGATAGCCCTTGTGCTCTATGAGGAAGTGAACGAAATGCTGGCGCACCCACTCCTCGGGAGTGAGCGCCACGTATTTTCTGCGCAGCACATCCAGGATTCTGGGCTGCTGTCGGGTGCCCGAAACCTTGATGTCGAAAGTTGGCAAGTTTAAGCGAATCATATCTCTTTTTTAAATTTCTCTACCTTATTATATATATAGTTCGATTTATTTTTGTACCTTTGCAGGTGGAAATGCAGGCCTCCTGGGGCATGCCATGGGCAAACTCATGGGCTGACTCCGGGGCTGCATCTGAATAACATTGCAAAGATACAAAAAATAAATCAATGGCAGAAAAGAAAAGTGCAATAAGTTACGAGTCGGTGATGAAATCGCTGAAGGCTCGCGAGTTTGCGCCCGTATACGTGCTAATGGGCGACGAACCTTTCTATATCGACAAGATCTGCGACTATATTGCGGAGTCGGTGCTGCAGCCCGAGGAGCGTGATTTCAACCAGACGGTGCTCTTCGGCGCGGATACCACGGCGGTTCAGATAGTGGACCAGTGTAAGGGCTATCCGATGATGGCCGAGTATAGAGTGGTGATAGTGAAGGAGGCTCAGAACCTGAAGAGCCTGGAGGCGCTGGAGCGGTATCTGGAAAAGCCGGTGAAGTCTACCGTGCTCGTGATTTGTCATAAAAACGGCACGATAGACAGAAGAAAGAAATTCCTGCCCCGAGCAGAAAAGGCGGGCGTGGTCTTTGAAAGCAAGAAACTCTACGACCGGCAGCTGCCTGGCTTCATCGAGACCTATCTGAAGGCAAGGAAGGCTACGATAGAGCCGAAGGCAGTGCAGATGATAGCCGACCACATCGGAGCCGATCTCCACCGTCTCACATCGGAGCTCGACAAGCTGCTCATCTCGCTGAGCGATTCCGACCGCAGGGTTACCCCCGACGTGGTGGAGAAGGAAATCGGCGTGAGCAAAGACTTCAATGCCTTCGAGCTTCGCAATGCCATCATCCAGCGCGACGTTTTCAAGGCAAATCAGATAATAAATTATTTTGACAGCAATCCGAAGAGTGGTTCTCTCTTCACGCTTCTCCCGATGCTCTTTACTTATTTCCAAAACCTGATGATTGCTTATTATGCACCCAACAGGCAGAACGAAAATGAGCTCGCAAAATTCCTGGATTTGCGCGGAGCTTGGGCGGCGCGCGAATATATTACAGGAATGAGGAACTATACGGGCGTGAAAGTGATGGCGATTATTGAGAAGTTTAAGGAGGTGGATGCGAAGATAAAGGGACTGGATAATCCATCCACTCCGGTAGGTGAACTGATGAAAGAACTCATCTTTTTTATCCTTCACTGATGCTGAAGAGCAAGGTGGGGGAGAGTAGGCGAGCTCCTGCTGAGAGTTTTCTCTCGGCAGGAGCTCGTTTCCGTTTTCGCCCTTCTTTGCTGCCTGTTTCCAGAAAGCAGCCAACTAGCGTTTAGCATTATAAATTTGCCCAAAATAGGGGATTTTCGGATCTTTTTTGGGCGCTTACCTGAGCTCATTTTGGGCGATTTTTTGGCAAAAATGGGGGATTTAAGCGATTTTTTGAGCTAGATGCCCATTTTCCGGTTTCGCCTGAAAATAGACTTAACTTTATTGGTTATCAGTAACTTACATAAATTAACCCTCTTCATTACTCGCGAATTTGCCCGTTTCCTTGCCGATGGGCTGGAATACGCTAGAAATGGAAAAATTAGCCATTTCCTGTTGTCTGAAATCGGTCGTTTGCATTTGTTAAGGTTTACGTTTCCTAAGTTTATATTTTTAAATTCATAAATCGGAATGGGTGATTTTGTTTTACAAACATAAACACAAGAAAACTAAATACACGAATTTATGTTTTATATTTATAAAAATAAAGATAAAATAGGGTGTTTATGGTTATGAATGAATAAATATTCATGCTATATTTTGAATTTGTAAGTAGCGGAAACTCAGTTAGTTATGTGCTTTGGTTGTTCTATAAAACATAGATTCTTACATAGGTGTTGGGTAAACATTGCATAAATCGCTCTATATGCCTTTATTTAGGTGGTTTATGATATGAATAACCAGTGATTTAGCCTAAATTTATAAAGAAAAGGTTCGTCATATATTTTGATTGATAGGTTTATATTTATAAAACTAAACCTAAAAACCGAATACAGGAGTGAGTAGAATTCAAATTTATAAATAGAAACCTAAAGTTTAAAAATCTAAATTTATTCAGAAATGTTTGGTTATTCTAAATTTTTGCTTTATCTTTGTAAAATCAACCGAAAAAGGGCCCAAAAGTGGCTTGTTCGGAAATAAAACATCGTATCAGTAGAAAAATGAACGCTAAAAATTTTAGAGCATGAAAGATAGAATCAGACAGCTGATGGAGGATCAGCACCTCACTCAGCAAAACTTCGCTCAGATGATCGGAATCTCGACCGCTACGCTGAGCAATATTTTCAACGGGAAGACCAATCCATCGCTCAGTATTGTGGATGGCATCCATAAGAGTTTTCCTCAGGTAAACGTTTATTGGGTACTCTACGGTACTCCTCCTATGTATCAGAACCAGGCTTCCCAGGGTGGCAGCGAAGAGGGTGCTGCTGACATGTATCAGGGCATTACGGATGGAGCAGCCGGTGGTGCTGAGGGGATGAAGCAGGGCAGTCAGCCTTCTGGAGCCGCCTCTGCCGAGCCTATGCTCGATTTTGGAGCCGAAGGAGCCACAGCCTCCCCTACTTCTCCTTCGCTCTTTGACCAGCCTCAAATGCAGGGTGTAAATCGTACACCTAAAAATATCGCCCAAGCGGCGGTAAAATATGTAGACAAACCGCAAAGAAAGATTACCGAAATCCGTATTTTCTACGATGATCAGACCTGGGAAACTTTCGTTCCTAAGAAATAAAGTAGGGATTGGAGAACCCTAAAACAAACACATAGGAGCGGCGATAAAGAAAAAATATCTCTTTTCTTTTCGTAAATTCGGATTTTTGATGTACCTTTGCATCGTAGAAACGTAGGTGGGCGTAACCGGAAGCTACGCGTACCTATTATAATATACGTACATTATATAATAAGCATATTAAAAATTAGCAATAAGATGAAAAAATATGTTCTCGACCTCAAGGTGGTTTCTGTAGAGGCGCTTAGCGATAAGCATGTTTTGATTAAGCTTACCGATGAGAAACCTTTGCCTGAAATCTTGCCTGGCCAATTCGTAGAAGTAAGAGTAGACCATTCGCCTACTACCATGCTTCGCCGTCCTATCTCCATCAATTTCGTGGATCGTGAAAATAATCAGCTCTGGTTGCTCGTAGCAATGGTGGGCGACGGTACCCGTCAGCTCGGACAGCTCAAGGAGGGCGATGTGCTCAACTGTATGCTGCCTCTCGGCAACGGCTTCACCATGCCTACCGGGAAGAGCCAGAAATATCTGCTCGTAGGTGGCGGCGTAGGTGTGGCTCCGCTCCTCTATTTCGGAAAACTCATCAAGGATTTCGGGGCTGATGTTACTTTCCTTCTGGGTGCACGCAAGGCTACGGATCTGCTCGAACTGGATGAGTTTGCCAAGATCGGAAAGGTATGCATCACTACCGAGGATGGCTCGGCTGGCGAGGTAGGTTTCGTTACCAACCACTCTGTTTTGGAGAACGAGAAGTTTGATATGATTTCTACCTGCGGACCTAAGCCGATGATGGTGAGCGTGGCTCGCTTTGCCAAGAAGGCTGGCGTGGAGTGTGAGGTTTCTCTCGAGAACAAGATGGCGTGCGGCGTGGGTGCCTGCCTCTGCTGCGTAGAGAAAACTACCGAGGGTAACCAGTGCGTCTGCAAGGATGGACCTGTCATCAACATCAAGAAACTTACTTGGGAAATTTAAGTGAAGAGTGAAGAACGAAGAGTGAAGAATTCGTTTGGAAGTGAAGAACGAAGAGTGAAGAATTCTCTTGTCTTTGTTTGTAAAAACATTTTTAAGTAAAAACAGAAGATTATGGCTGATTTAAGTGTAAAGATAAAGGATTTGGAGTTGAAGAACCCTGTGATGACTGCATCGGGTACTTTCGGCTATGGATTGGAATTTGCCGATTTCGTTCCTCTGGAGGAGATTGGCGGTATTATCGTGAAGGGCACTACCCTGGAACCGCGCGAGGGAAACGACTATCCGCGTATGGCTGAAACGCCTCAGGGCATGCTCAACTGCGTAGGTTTGCAGAACAAGGGTGTGGAGTATTTCTGCTCTCACATTTATCCTCAGATCAAGGACATTGATACCAATATGATTGTCAATGTGAGCGGACATTCGCCTGAGAGTTATGCCGAGTGTGCGGCGCGCATCAACGAGCTGGATAAGATTCCTGCCATAGAGCTGAACATCTCCTGTCCTAACGTGAAGGATGGCGGCATGGCCTTCGGTGTAACCTGCGAGGGTGCAGCCAGCGTGGTGAAGGCGGTGAGAAAGGTTTATAAGAAGACCCTCATCGTGAAGCTTTCGCCTAATGTTACCAGCATTGCCGACATCGCCCGTGCCGTGGAGGCTGAGGGTGCCGATTCTGTTTCGCTCATCAACACGCTGATGGGTATGGCGGTGGACATTGAGAAGCGCCAGCCTCTCTTGAGTATCCGCACGGGTGGTTTGAGTGGTCCTTGCGTTAAGCCTGTTGCCCTGCGCATGGTTTGGGATGTGGCTCATGCCGTAAACATTCCGGTTGTTGGTTTGGGCGGCATTTCTTCTGCCAAGGATGCCATTGAGTTCCTGATGTGCGGTGCTACGGCCATTGAGATTGGTACAGCCAACTTCATTGATCCTGCGGTTACGAAGAAGGTGAAGGATGGAATCAACGAGTGGCTTGATGCTCACGGATGCAAGAGTGTGACTGAGATTATCGGGGCCATCAAGTAAATTACACCTTATTATAATAAGGTGTGGCTCATACTTTGACGCCCTGTTTTAGGACGTCAAGTGGGTTAACTCCTTGATATACAATAGAATAACTTTTTGTAAAAATATAAGGTTATGGATTTGAATCAGATAAACCCTGTTCTGTTGCTTGCTACGCTGACGCAGCAGATTGTAGAGCAGGAGAAAGAATTGGCAGAACAGAAGGATTCTGCGGAACACTCGTCTGTAAAAGCCTCTCTGAGCGCGAATCTCCTGAAGCGCGGCAATCTGCTGATGCAGATGGGCGACAAGGACGGTGCCGGAAAGGACATGAAGCGCTACCTGGAGCTGAACCCGGAGAAAGTAGGGGAGCTGACAGGAGAATTCAAGGCTGAAGGCAGAGAACATTGCAGATAAAGGAAGGGGCTTGCCTCACGGATTCCGGCGTTTTGCGTCTCTCCCTAGCGCCTGGCTTTTGAGTACATTTTTCTGCATTTTTCCGTATTCTGATGATAAAAATCGGGCGAAAATATGTTTTTTAGCATAAAATATAAGGAAAATGAAGAAAAATATATCAAATTGTTTGGCAATATCAAAGAAAAATGTTACTTTTGCAGTCGAGTTGAGATTTTAGCAAGTCGAAACTCGGAAATCTGAGCACTGCCTGCTCCTTATATAATAAAGGAGAAACGGGCTCGGAAAGAACAAAAGTGAGTAACATATAAAATGTAAAGACAATGAAGAAGTTTAACGCATTCTTTTTTAGCTATTACTTTTACTTTGCAAATAATTGTAAAGCGGGAAGTTGCGTGTAAATTTCAACTTAGGATATTAGATTCTTGAAATCATCGAAACGGTCCCGCTCTTATTGAGTAGGACCGTTTTTCGTAACATTAGACAAGATAAAAGAAACATGAAGAGAATAGCAATTCAAGGAGAGCTGGGATCTTTCCACGACATTACCGCCCACCAGTATTTCGAGGGCGAACAGATTGAAATCATCTGTTGTGCTACCTTCGAAGAGGTGTTCGAAAACATCAAGCGCGATCCTACTGTAGTAGGCATCTGCGCCATTGAAAACACCATTGCGGGCAGCCTGCTCCACAATTACGAACTGCTCCGGCAGAGCGGAACCACCGTGGTAGGCGAACACAAGCTCCATATAGAGCACAGCATCTGCTGTCTGCCAGAAGACGACTGGAGCACCCTGCAGGAGGTTCACTCCCATCCGGTAGCCCTCATGCAGTGCGGCAAATTCCTAGCCAACCATCCCGACCTCAAGGCGGTGGAGGCAGAAGATACCGCAGGCTCGGCAGCCTACATCGCCCAGCATAAGGTAAGGGGATGGGCAGCCATCTGCTCTTCTTACGCTGCCCACATGTACGGTATGAAGGTGCTGCAGGAAGACATCCACGACAATCCGCACAACTACACCCGATTCCTCGTGGTCTGCAATCCGCAGAAGGCAGCCCTGCTCCGTCCCATCGAAAAGGCCAACAAGGCGAGCATCGTCTTCAGTCTGGCTCACGATAAGGGATCGCTCTCCAAGGTGCTCACCATTCTGAGTTTCTACGACATCAATCTCACCAAGATCCAGTCGCTGCCAAACATCGGACATGAGTGGGAATACCTCTTCTACGTAGACCTCACCTTCGACAACCTGACCCGATACCGCCAGAGCATCGACGCAATTACGCCGCTCGTGAAGAAAATAAAGGTGTTGGGAGAATATGAGGAGAAGGAATAGTTGATAGTTAACAGTTAATAGTTAAAAATAAGAATTATGATACAACCAGCCAATAGAGTAACGGAAATACAGGAATACTACTTCAGCCGAAAGCTGAAGGAAGTGGCTAAGCTTAATG
>OGHD01000705.1_pt1 | contig 15311 bp, 10 predicted proteins | sample 1571341 | NCBI WGS metagenome assembly OGHD01 (sample SAMEA2582026, study PRJEB24529) | metagenome | biome: Human gut stool | place: China | collected 2011 | reverse complement strand
AAGGTTTTTTCGTACTTTTGCACCAAAAAGAAAGATATTTTTATGGAAAATAAGAAACCGTTAGTATTAATTTCGAATGATGATGGCTATCATGCCAATGGAATCAAGACCCTGGTGAACTTTCTGAAAGACTGGTGCGACCTGCTGGTTGTAGCACCGGAAAGTGCCCGTTCGGGATTCGCCTGTGCCTTCTCGGCTACTACTCCCTTGCGCCTGAAGCGTCGCCACAATATGGGGAATGATGTGGAGGTTTGGTCATGTAGCGGCACACCGGTTGACTGTGTGAAACTGGCGTTGGATCAGTTTCTTGCAGATCGCAAGCCTGATCTGATTATCGGCGGTATCAATCATGGTGACAATTCGAGCGTGAATAATCATTATTCGGGAACTATGGGTGTAGCTAAGGAGGGTTGTATGCAGCATATTCCAAGCATAGCCTTCAGCAGTTGCAATTATGATGAAAATGCAGATCTCACTCCTTTGCGCGATGGGGTGCTGAAGGTTGTTAAGATGGTGCTGGAGAAGGGATTGCCAGAATATACCTGTCTGAATGTCAACTTCCCGGCTTTGCCTCCGTTCAAGGGTTTCAAGGGTTGCCGGATGACTCATGGCTCCTGGATCAATGAGGTGGATCATCGCACTCATCCGCATGGATATGATTATTATTGGATGGTGGGTGAATACCGTAATGACGAACCGGAGGCAACGGATACCGACCAATGGGCTGTGAATCATGGTTACATCGCTATTACCCCAACTAAGATTGATGTAACGGATTATGATTGGTTAAAGAATTTTGAATTATGAAGTATTACCTGATAGTAGGCGAGGCTAGTGGAGATTTGCATGCCAGCAGATTGATACGCTCGTTGAAAAAAATAGACGAGTTTGCTGAATTCCGTTTCTTTGGCGGTGATTTGATGGCTGCTGAAGGTGGCACTCGCGTCAAGCATTTTAAGGAGTTGGCTTATATGGGATTTGTGCCTGTACTGCTACATTTGGGTACCATCTTTTCGAACATGAAGAGATGCAAGGAAGATATTGTGAAATGGAAGCCGGATGTAGTGATACTGGTAGATTATCCGGGATTTAATCTCAAGATAGCTAAGTTCTTGAAAAAGAACACCAATATCCCTGCCTATTATTACATTTCTCCTAAGATATGGGCATGGAAGGAGTGGCGGATCCGCAGCATCAAACGTGATATTGCTGAACTCTTCTCAATCTTGCCATTCGAGGTGCCGTTCTTCGAAAAGAAGCACCGTTATCCTATTCACTATGTAGGTAATCCTACGGCTCAGGAAGTAGGGGAGTTCAGGTCGGGATATCATCAGAGTTTTACGGAATTCTGTCAGGAGAATAATCTTGACACCTATCGTCCTGTTATCGCTTTGCTGGCAGGAAGCCGTCTGCAGGAAATCAAAGACAATCTGCCGGCGATGATTGAGGTGGCTGAGCGTTTTGAAGATTATCAGATGGTGCTTGCCGGTGCTCCTTCGATAGACGATGCTTACTATGAGAAGTTTATCAAAGGTACACCTGTCAAACTGGTGCGTAACAAGACTTATCCGCTCTTGTCGCATGCTACGGCAGCTCTTGTTACCAGTGGTACTGCAACTTTAGAGACGGCTCTTTTCGATGTGCCTCAGGTGGTATGTTATGAAACGCCTGTACCTCATCTCATCCGTTTCGGTTTCAAGCATATCATCAAGGTGAAGTTTATCTCGCTGGTGAATCTTATCGCCAATAAGGAGATTGTGCCGGAGATGCTTGCCGACCGCTTTACGGTTGATGGTATTGCCAACGAACTTTATCAGATTCTTCCGGGAGAACCTGGCAGGGATAAAATGTTGGCAGAATATCAGGAAGTAGAAATGAGAAACGTTGAAAGATCAATGGAGTATAAACATATGCGTAATAAGAAAAATGAGAATAAAAGTGTAAATAAACCATCAATATCATTAGATGAGAAATTAAAACCTCGATTTGATAATATAGAAAATAAATTAGAACAAATTGATAAATTAGAAAAACTTTTTACTGATATAAAAGATGAACTCAATGATAATTATCAAAAGACTAATCAAGATATGAACCAGATACGTAAAATGTTAGAAAATTATTCAACATCAAGACTACTATCTAACACGAATAATGCTCTAAATGGTATTGCTGAATTACAAAGGCGTAAAGATCCTTCGGCTATCTTAAACAGAAATCTTGATACACTTCAAAGACAAATTGATAAAAAAACTAATGATATTCTTTATAAAATGCTTGATTTAGTAGATTTAGTAGATAATGCAAACACTATTCAAGAAGATATAAAAAAGGCTCATAGATTGATTGAAACCAATAATGGAACAATTAAACAGGTAGATCAAAGACTCACAGATATTTATAACGTTTTAAATAAAGACAATGAAAATGCATCACAGAAATTTCCGGCCATGGTACAGGATGAAGATACATTGATAGAGATGTCAGCATATGGTGAAGAAATTTTAAAGCAATTAACCTTAGCTGCAAGATGGTATGCTCGTTCACGTGATAAGTTTCAGGAGATAAAACAACAAGAGGAAAAACAACAGAATAGAATACATGAACTTTGTCAGGATGCTGAGAAAAAAGGAAGAGAAGCAGGTAAAAAAGAATTAATTCAAGAATTGCTTAGCTTGTATGAAGATAATAGCATTGATAGTATAATGAAGGAAATAAAACATGGAACTGATCCGCAAGTTAAGGTGTTGGCAACTTTTTTACATAACAATGGACTTAGAGAAGATGAGGATTTTTTGTGTGGTAAAAAAGTTCTTGTAACAGAAGAGAATTTACAAGAAATTCAAGAAAAAGTCGAGCATGCAGAAATTGGAGAAATATGTATAACGAGATCATGTTATTTATTAGATGGTATGGTACGCGTAAAGGCAACTTTCGAACATATAGCATCTATTGAGGAGAGAAATCAAAATAGCGATTCTGTGGATATGGAAGAGAAATGTCTCATTGATTGCCAGAAACAGAGTCAAGAGGTCAATATTAATGAAAAAGATATGCAGAAAGATCATGAAGAGAACGATGTAAATCAAACAGAATTAAAACAAAATGAAAAAGAAAAAGAAGGAGATAGTTTTGCAGATCAAGAAACTGATAAAAGTATGACAATAGAACCAGCAGAAAAAGAAGGGCAGGAAGAACAGAGATGAGTATTTATATTGGCATCGATTTAGGTACGACAAATAGTACAGTTTCTGTTATTCGCATCGATTCTCCAGAAGAAAGCCCTAAAACACATATGCATACATGTGGAATCTATCAGTATGGACCACATATTATGGGGGGGCTAAAGGAATATACATGCTTGCCGTCTGCACTGTTTTTTGATATTGAAAACCATATAGTCTATACAGGTGAATATGCAAAAGCAATGTACGCATCGGGGGATTATCCGTTGCAAACAGTAAGATCTATTAAAACTCGTATGGGGTTAGATTCTCGTCTTGAGATTCCAGGGAGAAATAATACAGATAAACATGAAACATTTACCATGCCACAATGCGCGTCTTTCTTTATCCGTACAATTGTTGATTCTTTAAAGAAACAATATCCAGATCTCGGTGATGAACTTACTGAACATGCAGTCGTTACAGTTCCTGCCGCCTTCAATGATGACGAACGTGTTGCTACTCGCAATGCAGTTTTGCTAGGGGGATTTCGAGATTGTACCATTCTTGATGAACCTACAGCAGCATTGTTGGCTTATCTGAACACAGACCATGATGACTTTGATGATTATGATGAAATAGAAGAGGATACGTATAAATTAGTTTATGATATTGGCGGTGGTACACTAGACGTTGCTATTGCGAAAATTTCATTAGATGAGGCTGGAAATTATTCTGTTGATATTGTTAGTCTGTCAGATCGTATGAATCTGGGAGGTGATAATTTTGATCGAATGTTAGGCGCATATTTTTTACAGGATTTTGAAGCAACAAATAATCCTATTGAGAAATATTCAATGGAAGATCAGGGAAAAATTATTGCACGCATCGTTTCAAATGCAGAAAATTATAAAATAGAATTAAATAAGCGAATTCTGAATGCTATGGGCAATCCAAGACGTCTCAAACGTGAACATGTCAGTGTCACATTTGAACTCATAAAGAATATGTATGTTGATGGTATTGTGTTAGATAAACAAAATCTCGACGATATCTTTAGCTGTTATACTTCACCAGCAGCAACGAAAAATGGCTTGTTGACTCCTGTGAAAACAGCTTTACGGCGTGCAAAACTTACTCCTGATCAGATTAGTGAAGTGATTTTAACAGGTGGTATGTCAGAATTTTATTCTGTAAGAGAAACTCTAGAGAATTTTTTCCAAGATGTGCCAATTCAAACAGTAGATGATACACGTACAGCTGTTTCTCGTGGAGCAGCTTTTTATGGATGGTGCCTAGATGAGGAAAACGAAGCAGAAGATGAATCTGTAAAAAAAATCAATAAGATAAGTTCAAAATTAGGAAGCAATATTTATATAAAAAAGGATGGGAAATTTCAATTACTTATACCAAATGATATGAAAACGAGAAATGGTCATTTTGATTATGTCATTACAGATGATAATGTAGCATATTTCCCATTATATTTGTATTCTGGTACGGAACCGGAAAATGGAGAGGACAATACAGATACATATGTTCAATTAACAGGGCGTCTTATTGAATCTCGTCCTGAATATAAGATTGGCGATACTATTCCTATAGAATGGGCGATTGACGACAATAAAGTTATCACTATTTCTATTACAGGACGCCAAGATATAAAGTTTTCTAAAAATCTTACACCAGAACAAGTTCTATCGGATATTGTTCAAGATTATCGTGTAAATGAAGGGTGAGTATATGGATAAAGAGATATTGGAAGCGGTATATGATTCATATAAACGCATTGATCAGTCGCTCAGTGAACGTTTTGAGAAAGATGTACGTTTATACGCACCTATGGAAGAAGTTGAAAGCATAAAAAAACTATTATATAATGGGAATTACCAAGTTATTCTAGACAAGTACAATCTGAAAAAAATTACACCAGAAGTTCTGACGAACATAATTATAAAAAATGCATGGCTGATGAAATCTATGAAAGGAGCAGAGGTTCTGAAACCAATTTTTAATGGATGTGAAAAAAGATATCTTCAATATATTATGCTAGATGGCATATTTGATAATAAAATTGATATGCCTCGTGAATTACGATTTTTACTTATTGAAGACTACTTATCGAGAATTGATAGCTTTGAAGCAGAACAGATTCTTCAACAAAGACAGCCATTTATAAATCAGCCTCAGATTCGCATAACCTGTATAATTTCAGCACTTCGAGATTTACCCCTCACAGATAGATATAGCAAATTTAGTAGCTATGCAAAAGAAACGCCTTATATCATGAAAAAAGCATCTGTCTTTAAAGCAATTTTCAGTATAGAAGATGTCGAAAAATATCTTGTGAAACCAATTTTTGATGATCACATTAAGAATCTCAATAAGAATGAATTCGAATTTCAATCAAGATTATTTTGGTCAAATTTTTTTAATAATGAAGCTACATTAAAAATCTTTTCATTTTTAGAAGAATATTTTAAAGGCCATGCATCTCAAATTGAAATGTGTAAAACAGTTGCTAAAAATATATCTCTATTAATAAAAAAAGATCCAGAAAATTTCTGTTCAGCTTTTGTGCAAGCGGTTTTAGCATTAGATGCGGACGCACGAAATAGTGTAATTCGGAAAATATATAACGATAATAAGGATCAACAAAAATATTTATCAGAAGCTCTGGAGAAATTTGGTATCACACCTCCATCACCTGATCCGGGATCAAAGGTCACTTGGGAGAAAATAGTGGATGTATTAAACCAAACATATAATTTTTGTCGAGCAAAGGGATGGCTAGTCTATAATTTTGAGAAGATATCTAAAAGGAATGCTCTGAAAAATTTGGACAGATTGCGTGAAGAAGTAGATGAGAATACATATTCGAAATTTATCTGTGAACTGGTGCAACAACGCCCTTATAAAGTGTTTTATCTTACATATGCGATTACACATCTGGATCTCAGTGTAAAACGTAATAATTTAAGACATATTCTACAATGTATTGAAAAAAATGATGTTTTAAATAATTCAAATCTGGATCCAAATCGAAAAAGGCAAATTTTACAATTTGTGAAAAAATATGATTTTGAGATGTTTAAGAGACTGACGCTGTATTAAGGAGTGGATATATCGTGAATTATTTAGGTATTGATCTCGGTACAACTAATTCAGTAGCGTGTACTGTCAAGAATGGAAAATATGCATATATAAACTTTAGAAATAAAGAATTATTACCATCAGCTATGCTTTATAAGGATGGTAAGATATCAATTGGAAGCATTGCAAAGCGTAAGGCTACAATTTATCCGACAAATTATATTTCTTCATCTAAAACTTATATGGGTAGTAATGAGAAAAAATGGCAGATTGAGGATCGTACCTTTACGCCTACAGATGTTGCGACAGAAATCCTTCATGTTATTCATGATGAAGCAGTGAATTTTTTTGGAAATAACGATGAAATAGAAACCGTTATTACAACCCCCGCATATTTTTCAAGTAGTCAAAACGCAGCGACTGCAGAAGCAGGAAAGAGAGCAGGTTTTAAGGTAAAGCAAATCTTAGCCGAACCAGTTGCTGCTGCGATAGCATATGCCTTTGATGACTTAAAAACGAACGAAAAAATTTATGTCGTAGATCTTGGCGGTGGAACATTTGATGTGACATTATTAGAAGTAAGTTCTAATAATGAATATCGAACATTGATGAAGGATGGAGATAATCATCTCGGAGGAGATGATTTCGATATTGCTATTTATGAGCTGATGTTAAGTCATATTCGTCAAGATATAGGCGTGGATCTTTCAACGGAAGAGTCATCCGAATTGACGCCAGAAGCCTATAGTCGTGCTCGTCAGAAACTTCTTCAGGAAGCAGAGCGAGTGAAATGTGTATTAAGTGATGCTGAAGAGGATGATGTCAGTATCATGAACTTGTTTCCATATCGTGATGGTAATTATGATTTTGATATGACGCTGACACGTGCAGCTTTTATGCAAGCAGCGTCTAAGCTTGTACGCCATGTAGAAAATACAATACGGGACTCTTTACATAATGTTGGGCGAAGTGTTGATGAAGTAAATCGAGTTATTTTAGTTGGCGGATCAGCTAATATGCCATTTATACGGGAGTATGTAGAAGAATTTTTCCATAAAAAACCTTATTCTGATAAAGATTTATCAAAGTTGGTTGCGATGGGAGCGGCTTTACGCGCAGATGGCACACGCGGAGATACAATTACTCTTCATGACATAATTGCTCATTCTCTAGGCATTGAAATTGTAGGAGATCGTTTTTCACCTATTCTAATTCGTGGACGAGAATATCCTTGTGAAGAAATGAAGATATATACAACATCGCATGATTATCAAGAAGTCGTGAGTATTGATGTTTACGAAGGTGAAGATGAAAATCAAATCAAAAATAATTATTATTATGGCGGCTTTCAGGTAGATGGTATAGAGAAAGCTTTAGAAGGCATTCCTAAAATTGAAGTGACATTTTCTTTTGATGAAAGCTGTATTTTGCATGTAAAAGCGAAGGACCGTAAGACGGGAGTAAGCGGGGCAAAAGATTTAGCAATCCATTTTGGCCACTAACAGATAGAGTGTTCAGGCCACATGTTATGATAATTGCATTGTGGCCATATTGCTCTACAGCATATTGATATTGTTATATTATTTTTGACTTTATAAAATCATTGCCACCTATATGATGATTGATTGAGAGTAGAAATAATTGCATAGTCTCATAAACTGATGGAGGAATGAAATGAATGGCAAAAATATATCCGAGTCTTGAAGTTATAAATAATATGCCAACACCACCTACTAATGGTGAGGCCTTTTTGCTGAGATTCTTAATTGATAATCTTGATGAATCTTATGAAGTTTATTATCAGGCACGAGTAGAAGGAAAATTCCCTGATGTAGTTATAATACGTCCTGATCATGGTGTCCTTATAATTGAAGTAAAAGATTGGAATCTATCTTTATATAGAGAGGATAAAGTAGAACCATATAACTGGATATGTCATACATCTAATGGAGTTGATGTACCTCTATGCTCTCCAGTGGAACAAGTGAAGATGTATAAGAATCTATTTTATGAAATTTACAGCAGGAGCTTAGCTGCTGCAAATGCTCTTTCAGAAAAAGATCATTCAGTATATGCGATAATTTCTACGGCTGTATTCTTTTTCAATGAAACGCAGCAACAATTAACAGAATTCTTCGATACAAATAATAGAAATAGGGACTTAAAATATACGATTATTTTAGGACGAGATGATCTAGAGAAAAATAGATTCTCTAAGATTGTAGGGGAAAAAGCTCCTTTCTTTATCAATGACACATATCATTCGTATTACTTCACAGAAAAAATATGTGATGAAATAAGATATGTTTTAAGCCCATCAAAGCATTTTATAAAAAACTTAATGAAATTACATGGACTAATGATCAAAAGAAATTGTATCGCAGTATACCACATCAAAAGGCTAAAGTACGAGGAGAAGCTGGATGTGGTAAAACATTAACAATGGCACATAGAGCAATCGATGCATATAAAAAAACGAAATCAAAAGTACTTATACTAACTTTTAACATAACATTATGTCATTATATAAGAGATGTAATAAACCAATTACGGCATAGGGATCCTGAATTTAAAGATACGAAGAATTTCATGAGAAATTTTCGGATACAGCATTTTCATTTATTTATAAAACTCTTTGCAATTGAACATGAAATTATTAAGAATAAAAAGAAAGCTAATACGTATGATATAATTGAAACAGATGTTAAGGAATTTGAGAAATACAAGGGATATTACAAAACTATACTTGTAGACGAAATACAGGATTATGAACGTGAATGGGTAGATATAATAAGAGCACTAGCTGATGAAAATACAGAACTTATATTTTGGGGTGATGAAGAACAAAACATATATAATAGACTACAAGACAAAGAAGGAATGCACAAGCATCGTTGCTATACAGGTATTCGTGGCAACTGGAATAGGATTCATGGAAGTCATAGAGTGCAAGGTAATATTGCAAATCTAGCATTAAGCTTTCAGAAAGTATTTCTATACGATTATGATGATAATCGTATAGAACCGACAATGGATGATCTATTTATGCCTGAAACACATGTAGAATATCATTTTTTAGATAACATGGCTACGGAGATTATATTTGACGAAGTAGATCGGTTTGTAAAAAAATATAAAATTCACCAAGATGATATTTGTTATTTGTCAAATATAGTGGCACCAGTTCGTGAGATTGAAGCTGAATTAAATAAAAGAGGGTATCGGACAATAACGACATTTGAAACAGAAGCAGAATATCAAGCCCTTTCACAAAAGTATCAATCAGATGAATATATAAAGGAAAAGTTGGAAAATATACGACGTGCAGCGAAATTCAGATTTGAAATGGAATCTGGGAAAATAAAACTTGCAACAATTCATAGTTATAAAGGATGGGGTATTAATACTGAAGTATTAATTATCAGTAATAATTCAAATGAACATATAACCCCACAGCTTATTTATACAGCTATAACTAGAGCTGTTAGCAATTTATTAATTTTTAGCATAGGATCGAATAAATATCACGAATTTTTTAATTATGCTATACCAAAGATGGAGGCATGTCCTAAGTATAGTAACTATGTAAAAAAAGATTTATCTCAAAAGATTCAATTACTAAAACAGAAAAACTCACAAATAAAAAGCAAAAAATTTTCTTCAGACATTTATATACCAGAAAAAGAAGAAAAGATAGAGGGAAAATTAAAGGACCCTACTTTGCATCAAATATCTCAAAATAATGTTACTAATTCATTGAATAAAATTAGTGCCAATAACAATACTTCACTATCAGTCTGTAAAGACCAGGATTTTTCTATTGATGCAGATACTCGGAGGGTGATGGCGGAATTAGCAAAAGAATATAATAGTAATTATTATTATACAGATGGAAAGAAATTATGCTATTATTATACAGATGGAAAGAAATTACGCCTTGAAAGAAGTTATGCAAAAAAAATAGCATTTAGCGGAAGAAGTTTCATATCCCAAAATGAAGCTAAGAAAATTCCATTAATTGAAGTGATTGTGAATTATTCATATTTGGCTATCGAAGCTAAAGAAAATTATTATTATCTTGTGCCATGTAAAGGGTTTAAATTTACAATAAGACATATTCAAATACTAGCTTATGATCAATTCTTTGAATGTGAATTATTGACAGAACAATACAATTTTACAATTCGATTAAAGGAACCTGCTATTGTCGAAAAACGTGAAGATAAGTATTATTTAGTACGTAAAGGATTTCTTTTGTTTAGTGGAAAATAATCCATACTATTATTGCAACAGCAGTTTACAACTTTTAAGCAGCTATTTCATCACCCCAGGCCAATGCCTGCAGGGATTTAAGTAGTGTGCTTGAATTATACTACTCAGGGCTTTGGACACCGATAAGTATAATATTTTTCGCAAAATAAAATAAAGACATGGACCTCGTCCTCTGTTGCAATTAAGTCGCCAAACAAAACCCACAAAGGAGACGAGATCCATGTCTGACAACATTATACAATTAAATGAGCAAGTAATCAAAGCCGAATTGAAAGATCTGGTCAAGCAGAGTGTCGAGGAGACGCTGAACAACCTGCTGGATCAGGAAGCCGCTGAGCTGACCAACGCTTCGAAGTACGAGCGCACGGAGCAGCGCAAGGGCTATCGTTCCGGCCATTACACGCGGAATTTGCATACCAGCTCAGGAAATGTCACGCTGAAGGTGCCGAAACTCAAGGGGATTCCCTTCGAGACGGCTATCATCGAGCGCTACCGTCGCCGCGAGAGCAGCGTAGAAGAGGCGCTGATCGAGATGTACCTGGCTGGCGTCTCTGTCCGCCGTATCGAGGACATCACCGAAGCGCTCTGGGGTACCAAGGTCTCTCCGGGCACCATCAGCAACCTCAACAAGAAAGCCTATGGGCATATCGAGACATGGCGTAACCGTCAGCTCCCTAGCGAGGAATATCCCTACGTCTTCATCGATGGGATTTACCTCAAGCGCAGGTGGGGCGGTGCGTACGAGAATGTTGCCATCCTCGTAGCAATCGCCGTGAACCGCGATGGGTTCCGTGAAGTCGTCGGTGCAGTTCATTTCTTCCGGAACATCTTTTCCGTTGTCCCGCGCAAGCATGGCAAGGAAGTCGGCCGTATGCTCAAGGCCATCCATGCCCAGGAAGACAAGGTAGCAGCCTTAGAGAAAGCAAATCTCGTAGCAGAGAAGCTCCGCAAGATGAAGCTGAACAAGGCCGCAGACAAGCTCCTGGACGGCATTGCCGAAACCTTGACGTACATGGACTTCCCAGAAGAGCACTGGAAGAAGATCCGCACGAACAACGCCATAGAACGCCTCAACCGGGAAATCCGCCGCCGAACGCGTGTCATTGGTACCTTCCCTGATGGAGAGAGTGCCTTGATGCTTGTCTGTGCCAGGCTTCGTCATGTCGTGAACACCTAATGGGGCGTAAAGAAGTATATGGACATGAAGCATCTGTACGGATGCGATACCGCAACCATCCTTGACTGATTGCAGCGAGGATGTGGTTCATGATTTTGCGAAAGAATATTGACAGTACCATAAATGGACTGATAGAACTATAAAATCGTTAGAGGATATTCGTAAAGTGAGGAATCCTGGTGCACATAAATGTAAAATAGAGAGGGAAGAAATGTTACGGGTTAGAGAGATTGTTATGGGGAATGAAGAAGACGGTAAAAATAAAAAAGGACTGTTATATTACTTATGTAAGAAGTTGAAATAAAATATAGCAGGAAGCCAACATCTGTGTTGATGCTGGCTTTTCTGCAAGTCCTTATTGGTTTACTCTCACTGTTGAAGTAGACTGGTGTTGTTTTAGCGTGACGTCAGGCCTTCTTCAATCAACGAGAAAGAGGAGTGCTGACGGTACGAAACGTCTGCGACTGCTCTTTGCCTATCGTTATTATATCACATCTGCGCTTGTTTTTACGTAAGCGCTAAATCACCCGGTGTATCAATCGACTGCTTTGATAGCTCACCTTTTCATCGTCGCTAAGATGCACATCAAAAAAGCTCCGCTGCGTGAGCAGTGGAGCTTGGATGGTTCATTTGCAGTTTTGCTGGATGGCTTCGTTCCATGGCAGGACCTCGTCGAGGTGCTCTGGATGTCGCTGGCCAGCGTTGCACGAGAGAGTGGGATGCCAATCTTTTTCCACTCCAGCTCTTGCCGGTAGAGCGGTATGGACTGCTGGTACGCTGGTCCTTGATGATTTCGAGCCATTTCTTTTGTGATTCTTGCTGCTTGACTTGATGAACTGGTTTCAATAGGTCCCTCATTATTTAGCGCTTGCTGCTTAGATTGTAAATCCATCTGTCATTGAGATATGATATGCAGAATTGTAGCGATAATCTGATTTATCTTATCTGCATAAAACACCTTTGCTAGAGCGAAAACCGAACAGAGCGCCCACCAAATCAGTTGCAGGAGCTTCGTTAGCACAGTATCTGTGCTTAATCCTAAGTACCCGATGATGGATTGAGGTAAGAATACGAAGATTTGGATCCAAGACAGAGGATTGATTACAGACCCCATACGGTCTTTATAAACGCCGAGTGCATCTTGAATGACGCGGCATGTAACCTGGGTTATGTCTTTGCGATTCGAAGGGAAGTTCTCTAAGACATCGATTTTGAAAGATGCAAGTTGCCCCCAGCCCATAGGTTCGACTGTTGGCAAAGATGGATTCGATATCCCTGCATGCGCAATGAGTTTTTTCAGTGCAGATCGTTTACGAGCAACCCTTGTAGAAGAATGCCCCCTCAACCATTCGAAATAGGAATCATATATCTTGTTTAGTTTATAGTATGAGTAAGCGCTGTCGATGAGGAAAAACAAAGGAATGAGAAGCAACAACAAAAAGTCCACGATAATAATCTCCTTAACAAAAAGTTATATATTAAAATTATACCATAAAACTCATGGCATGGGAAGGGTGAATATACCGGCGTTTGAGAGCTACTCAATCTCCTCGTGAGAGCCATCTACTGTGAATGGACACAGCAGATGGCCCTGACCAGCGGGCTGAAGATACTCAGTCTGCTGCGTGGCGCTTCTTCATGGAGATTTCACCGTCAATCTTGATTATATACGATTCGCTGAGCAGACGATGGTGGTGATCCATTCGACACGACATTCCATGACTGTCTTCTGTCAATCAGATTTCCCCATTTTCGTCGTCGGAATTCCCCATCGTCATCGTGGGAAAATCCCCACTTTCAGCGGGCCTTGTCAGGAAGCAGGCTCCACTACTGTATCCTGCCGCATGAGGGCGTGTTCCATCCGGTAGCTCCGGCCGCTGGTCATCAGGAGATGGCCGTGATGGGGCAGCCCGTCTCTACGACTTCGAAGGCATCCATTACGACCACGGCAACAAGCTCGGTTTCCTCAAAGCCATCGTCGGATTGCTCTGTGCAGCGAAGCTCTCGGTGTACCGTTCTAGGAGTACCTGATGGGGTTGATACCGTGTCTTTGACTGAACGTCGTATCAAAGTAAGCGCTAAATAATACAGTGTATATACTCCCCCCTCCGCCTTGTGGGATAATGGTCTCACATGAATGCATTAAGGCACGCGCCGAGAAATTTGGTAATATGAGGAAATATAGGAAATTCAGGAATCTCGGGAAGTCCGGGAAAATCGGTAATCCTCATAAGCGGCGGTATGTGCCTCGGTGGACGCAGGGGGGATCCGTATGACGTCAGTTCGTCAGGCAAAACATCAGCATAATGTTCAGAAGTGGACGCAGATCATCATGGAGCAACGGGCCAGCGGTCTTTCCGTGGCATATTGTCGCCGTGCAGGAATCAACTCCAAAACGTTCTACTACTGGCAGAATGTCATCCAAAAGGAGCTTCTGGCAAGTAAGGCGCAATATGCAGATGTGGTGGAGACGTTGTCTCCTTCATCCGAACCACTAAAGCCGTCAAAAGTCGAGCATGAGACGAGTGCCCCAAAGACTCCGGCAACATCAGTGGAGGTTGCGCATGAGACGGTCGAGCCACCTGCTGAATTAACTCCGGCACTGCCCGAGCCACCCAAATCCACATCGCAGGAAGAGGTTCACTTCGTTTCATTGAAGTGCATAAGGCCATACTCTCAACCAGCGCAGTCCCCACAGCCAGCTTTGGAGAGATTCGAGTTGTGCATCTTGCATATTTCTGGCGTTTCGAGTCATTTGAGTCATTCGAGTTGCACATTTCGCGTTTTTCGCGTGAGTCCATTATCTCACGGCAAAGGAGGAGAGAGAATATACCAGATTATTTAGTGTTTATAAAAATAGATGCTCATTACTGAACATCTATTTTTATTTTCGCTATGCACCCATAATCCGTCGCTAGATGTTTTTCTGACGAGTAGATTGTTTATTTGCCTTTTGATGGCCCCTTAGGCCGCTTTGCTTTATCGATAGGAATGCGAAAAGCCTTTTTCCCGTGGTCTTTCGCATAAATCGTGCGACCATCTTTGGTCGTGAAACTGGCTCTTAGTATGAAGCCGGACTGAGTAGACCTTTTAGACATATAATCACCTCACATATAACGATAAATTGTATTTATGATTGCTTTACCCTCTATTATGGATGCCCGACGCTGCTAAGTGAAAAAATCACTTATATGTATGTAGTTTAGCATATCATATGGCGACTGTCAATATGCAAGGTGAAAAAATCTCTTATTATTTATTTGAGACCGCGAAGTTAGGAACTTCATCTTGAAATAAGTGAAAAAATCGTATATACTGTAGTCACTGCTATATATTGTCTATAGCAGCGGAGGTGTGTATATGTTAATATCTGCTCAAATAAAGAATTTTCTGTCATATAAAGAAGACAAAGATGGAAATGGGATCCTTTTCTCCATGATAGGCGGTAAAGTAAGAAGTAAGTCAGAGCACCTTTATCGAGACCATAATTTAAAGGTGTTGAAGTTTTCAGCTTTATATGGGGCCAATGCGTCAGGAAAATCGAATTTGATTAAAGCGATAAAGTTTATTCAATCGAGCTTGATTGAAGGTCTTCCGGATAATGC
>OGHD01000702.1_pt1 | contig 15363 bp, 9 predicted proteins | sample 1571341 | NCBI WGS metagenome assembly OGHD01 (sample SAMEA2582026, study PRJEB24529) | metagenome | biome: Human gut stool | place: China | collected 2011 | reverse complement strand
GCAGACCACTTCCACAGATGGTTCCTCAGTATGGTAGCGCACTGGTTAGGGTTGGACCGGGAACATGGCAACAGCACTACTCCCCTACTGGTCGGCGACCAGGGATGCGGCAAATCGACTTATTGCCTGAACATCCTGCCTCCCGAACTGCGGCAGTTCTACACAGACAGCATCGATTTCAGCAAGCGCCGGGATACGGAGTTGGCTTTGCACCGCTATGCCCTGGTAAACATAGACGAGTTCGATTCCGTCAAGGATACGCACCAAAGCTACCTGAAGCATATCCTGCAAAAAGCGAATGTCAGTACACGGCTGCCCTATCAGACGGCCAACAGGAATTTAAGACGTTACGCCACATTCATCGCGACAAGCAACAACTTCAATATCCTGACCGACCCGACCGGTAGCCGGCGTTTCATTTGCATCGAAGTCACAGACACCATCGATTATATACAACCGATCGACTACGAGCAGCTGTATGCACAGGCGATGGAAGCATTGGCTAACGGCGAACGCTACTGGTTCACACACGAGGAAGAAACCGAAATAGTCGCCAACAACCGGCAATTCCAGCAAATACCGCCCGAAGAACAACTGTTCCTGCAATATTTCCGACTCCCGAAAAAGAATGAGGTAGGCGAATTTCTTCTATCGATAGAGATTTTAGGGCGGATCAAGCAGAAACAACGTGATTTCAGCTACACAAAAACCGTCATTTCCAACTTCGGACGCCTTTTGAAGCGAAACGGCATCCCGTCGAAAAGGAGCAACAGAGGTACTATATATCAGGTAGTTGAGCTAAGCAAGTCCTAAAAAGACTTTTAACTTATAAAAAAGCGGTGACATATGAGTGATATAAGCGTGATAGATATTTCAAGCACCAATTGCATATCATCATACTAATATACAGTCAGTTAAAAACAAAAAGTGATACAGTGATATTGATTTTCGGAATCAAGTTTTTTTGTATATGATATATACACTTCGCATAACAAATTATTTATTGCAAAACACATTGCACTTATTACAACATTTTGTAACTTTGGGCAATATCTCAATTCACCGAATTGCTAATTTAATAATATCATGAAGAACAGAAAATTAAGAATGGGAATGGTTGGAGGAGGTAGTGACGCCTTCATCGGGGCGATCCACCGTCGCGCAGCCTTTATGGACAATCAGATCGAATTAGTTTGCGGATGTTTCAGCGTAGACCCTGAGATATCCAAAAGCTCCGGTTTATCGTACTTTTTGCCGGAAGACCGGATTTACAGCACTTACCAAGAAATGTTCGAACACGAAATGACCTTACCGGAAGGAGAAAGGATGGATTTTGTCACGATCGTGACTCCCAACCGTTGGCATTTCGAACCAGCTATGATGGCTCTTGAAAGAGGGTTCCATGTGGTCGTGGATAAACCGATGACGTTCTCACTCGAAGAGGCCAAACAACTACAGAAAAAAGTGGAAGAGACCGGACTCGTGCTGGCTCTGACACATGTATACTCGGCCTATCCGGCAGTAAAAGAGGCGAAAGCCCGTATCGCAAAAGGCGAACTCGGAAAATTGCGCCGCGTCTATGTAGAATATACGCAAGGATGGCTTTCCGAACGTATCGAATTGCTAGGTGGCAACAATGCCGGATGGCGCACAGACCCGAAACGTTCCGGCAAAGCCGGTTGTATAGGGGATATCGGAACACATGCCTGGCATTTGAGCGAATATATTACTGGACTGAAAGTCAAAGAACTATGTGCCGACCTGAAGGCATTCGTTCCCGGACGTCCGATCGATGACGACGGGGCGGCATTCCTTCGCTACGAAAACGGTGTGACAGGCGTCTTGACCGCAACACAGATCGGAACTGGCGAAGCCAATAATATCCGCATCCGTATTTATGGTGAAAAAGGCGGACTGGAATGGCGCCAGATGGAGCCGAACACGCTGACATTGAGATGGAGAGATCGTCCGACTGAAATATTGGATATCGGCAACAACGGCTACCTGACCCCCGAAGCCCTGTGGAATACCCGAACTCCGGCAGGACATCCGGAAGGTTTTATCGAAGCTTTTGCCAATATCTACCGCAATTTCTCACTTACCGTCAGAGCTATCAAAAACGGAGAAACACCCAGTGGAGACTGCTTGGATTTCCCGACCGTATACGATGGCGTAAGAGGTATGCAATTCATTGAAACAATGGTGGAAGCCGGATATAACGATAATGTAAAATGGCAAAAATGGATTGATTGAAATCCTGAAAAACCGTAAATAAATAACATCTTATGAAACTAAACGTACTTGCTTGCTGCCTGTCCCTGCTCGGGACGGCAGCTTTCGCTCAAAAAAACGAGTGGAAAGATCCTAACGTAAATGAGATCAACAGAGCTCCCATGCACACCAACTATTTCGCATACGAAGACGAAAACAGTGCATTGAAAGGATGTAAGGAATCATCCGGGAATTTTATGACCTTGAACGGTAACTGGAAATTCTTCTGGGTAAAAAATGCAGATATGCGCCCGACAGATTTTTACCAGGTGAACTTCAACGACAAGGGATGGGATAATCTGAAAGTACCCGGCTTGTGGGAACTGAACGGTTATGGCGACCCGATCTATGTGAATGTCGGGTATCCTTGGAGAAGCCAGTTCAAGAACAACCCGCCTGAAGTTCCTACGGAAAACAACCACGTAGGTTCTTACCGTAAAGAGATCATGGTTCCGGCAGACTGGAAAGGAAAAGAGATATTCGCTCATTTCGGTTCTGTCACATCAAACATGTATCTTTGGGTGAACGGACAATTCGTCGGCTACAGTGAAGACAGCAAACTTGAAGCCGAATTCAATCTGACCAAATACCTGAAACCAGGGAAAAACCTGATCGCATTCCAGGTGTTCCGCTGGTGCGACGGGACTTATCTGGAAGACCAGGATTTCCTCCGCCTCTCCGGAGTGGGCCGCGACTGCTACCTCTATGCCCGCACTCCGAAATACATTCAGGACATCCGCGTGACTCCGGATTTGGATGCACAATATAAAGACGGTACTTTAAATGTTTCCCTGAACCTGAAAGGCAGCGGGACAGTCGACCTGAAACTGTTAGATAAGGCCGGCAAAGAAGTCGCTACTTCGTCGGTCAAAGGTTCGGTCAAAGTTTCCACCGACATGGCAATAAGCAATCCTGAGAAATGGACTGCCGAAACTCCGGTTCTCTACACACTGATCGCAACTTTGAAAAACGGCAGCAACACGACTGAGGTTATTCCGGTGAAAGTCGGTTTCCGCAAGATCGAATTGAAAAACGCCCAGATATTGGTAAACGGACAACCAGTCTTGTTCAAGGGAGCCGACCGGCACGAAATGGATCCGGACGGAGGTTACGTCGTATCGCCGGAGCGCATGATCCAGGACATCAAGGTCATGAAGGAATACAATATCAATGCCGTACGTACTTGTCATTATCCAGACAACAATTTATGGTATGACCTCTGCGACAAATATGGTATTTATGTCGTTGCTGAAGCAAATGTAGAATCGCACGGTATGGGATACGGTGACAAGACGTTGGCTAAAAACCCGCTGTTCGCCAAAGCACATATGGAACGCAACCAGCGCAACGTCCAGCGTGGTTATAATCACCCGTCCATCATTTTCTGGTCATTAGGCAACGAGGCCGGCATGGGCCCAAACTTCGAAGCTTGTTATACCTGGATCAAGAACGAAGACAAATCACGTGCCGTACAATACGAACAGGCACGGACAAGCGAATTCACCGATATCTATTGCCCGATGTACCGCGACTATAAAGGTAGTGAAGAATATTGCAAGGGAGACATCGACAAACCGCTTATCCAATGCGAATATGCGCACGCGATGGGCAACTCTCAAGGGGGATTCAAAGAATATTGGGATCTGATCCGCAAATATCCGAAATACCAAGGTGGCTTTATCTGGGATTTCGTTGATCAGTCTTTGCGTTGGAAAACAAAAGACGGCGTTCCTTTCTATGCTTATGGCGGCGACTGGAACAAATATGACGCTTCCGACAACAACTTTATGGACAACGGCTTGATAAGCCCGGACCGCAAACCGAATCCGCATATGCACGAAGTCGGGCATATCTACCAGTCCATCTGGGTGACTCCATCCGACTTGGCTAACGGTGTCGTAAACGTATACAACGAAAACTTCTTCCGTAACCTAGACGGTTACTATGCAGAATGGGAATTGCTGGCTAACGGCGAAGTGGTTCAGACAGGCATGGTCAAAGACCTGGAAGTAGCTCCGCAACAGACCAAGTCCATAAAACTGAATTATAGCACAGAGGGCATTTGCAAATGCAAAGAACTCTTGCTGAATGTGGCCTTTAAGTTGAAAAAAGCGGAAACATTGCTGCCTGCCGGTTATACGGTAGCCAAAAACCAGTTGACGATCCGCCCGTACAATGCTCCGAAACTGGATTTGCAGAATGTACACCAAGTGAACATTGAGACTGTCATTCCGACCATTAAAGATAATGACATCAATTATCTGATCGTCGAAGGAGAGAATTTCCGCATGGACTTCAATAAGCATGACGGTTTCTTGTGCAGATACGATGTAAATGGCATGACGATGCTGAAAGAAGACGGAAAACTGACTCCGAACTTCTGGCGTGCTCCGACCGACAACGATATGGGAGCCAACCTGCAAAACAAATATGCCGCCTGGAAAGAACCGGGATTGAAACTGGTTTCTCTGACAAACAAAATCGAAAACGACATGGCTACTGTCAATGCCGAATACACGATGGATGCAGTAAAAGCCAAATTGTATCTGACTTATACGATCAACAACGAAGGCGCAGTGAAAGTCACACAGAAAATGGTAGCCGACAAATCGGCTGAAGTTTCCGATATGTTCCGCTTCGGCATGCAGATGCAGATGCCTAAATGCTTGGATCAGATCAACTATTACGGCAGAGGTCCGATCGAGAACTATTCCGACCGTAACAACGTCACCGACCTGGGTAATTACAGACAGACTGTAGACGAACAGTTCTACTCTTATATCCGCCCGCAGGAAACAGGGACCAAAACGGATATCCGTTGGTGGAAACAGACCAACAAAGGCGGCAACGGACTCATGTTCATTTCGGAAGCTCCGTTCTCGGCTTCAGCCTTGAATTATTCGATCGAATCACTTGACGACGGAGTACAGAAAGACCAGAGACACTCCGAACTTGTACCTCAGGCAAACTACACCAATATGTGTATTGACAAGGTACAAATGGGATTGGGTTGCGTCAACAGCTGGGGAGCGCTTCCACTGGAACAATACCGTATCCATTACGGAGATTATGAATTCTCTTTCATCATGAAACCGATTCAATCTAATTTATAAACAGCAATAAATGAAGGGAGCTGTCCCCGCATTTCCATTCAAGAAGCGGGGACAAGTTCCTATTTTTACAAAAATTGGTAAAAAAGCATAATCACTATGCATATTTCGTTAAATAGTGGGTGCAAACTTTTATTTTATGTAGAAAAAGACTACTTTTATTGCCGATTTTTAAATCTAATTCAGGACTAATTGTAAAATCGTTTACCATAAAAACAAATGGCTACTAACAACAATTCTAATCGCTATCCTTCCGAAAAAGGGAGATTTTTCAAAGGAAAAACCTTCATTCTTTTGGTCGGATTACTTCTCGGGGCAGGCATTATGGTTGCCGTATATAAAACATCCGTTTATTTTTCTTCCGATGAATCCTGTATGATGTGCCATGTTCATCCTCATGCGGAAGACAGCTGGAAGCTCTCCAAACACGTAAATAACGGAAGCGGCGTTAAAACACATTGCGTGGCTTGTCACCTTCCGCCTCAAAGCGACACCTGGAATCATTATACGGCTAAAGCCAAATTGGGATTGAAAGACGTATGGTCCTTCATGACAAAAGACAGTGCGGATTTCGACTGGAATACCAAGTCGGAACTGGAACATGCCGTCAAATATATTCCGAACGAATCCTGCAAGGAATGCCATCAGAACTTGTTCCCGGAAGGGATTAACCAGGACGGCATTACCGCTCACCTTTATTATGACGAAAACGAAAAGAAACTGGATTTACAGTGTATCAGCTGCCACCTCGACGCCGGACACTATAATCCGGATTATAAACACGGCAAATTAACAGGTATTCCCGGAGCCGCCACGGCTACTGTTGATACCAGCCTTTATTTCAAGACGGCGACACCTGTCACATCTTTTACCGATTATACGGAACAAATTCCGGGTACGGCCGTTGCATTCAAAATGGTCGCCATTCCGGGCGGTACATTCAAAATGGGTAGCACCGATAAAGAACCGTTCCATAAGGCAGATGAAGCTCCGGTTCGAAACGTTACGATCAGTCCGTTCTTTATGGCTGAAGTAGAAGTGCCGTGGGATCAGTATTGGGCATTCTACGGACAAACCATGAGTGAAGGACGTACTCCGCCCGAAACCGTATATGCAAATAACAGCAATCCGGATGTCGATGCCATTTCCGGCCCGACTCCTCCGTTCGGATTCCCCGACCAGGGATGGGGCGCAGGTGACCGTCCGGCTATCACGATGACACACTATGCTGCAGAAACATTCTGCCAGTGGCTGTCCAAACAAACAGGGAAAAAATACCGCCTGCCGACCGAGGCAGAATGGGAATATGCAGCCCGTGGAGGAACGGAAACTCCTTATTTCTTCACCGGGAACCCGAAAGATTTTTCAGACCAGGGATTCTGGCGTAAGTTCTTCGATGCAAAAACAGACAGCATCAGTTCATTCGTGATTTACGCGAAGAACAGCAAAAACAGAACTCAAGAGCCGGGCGAAGTGAAAGCGAACCCGTTCGGTTTGAAGAATATGTTGGGTAATGTAATGGAATATTGTGCCGACAAATATGATCCGAAGGCTTACAGCAAAGGGGGCGATAACGTGACCAACCCGTTAATCACAGAAGGAGAAGAATGGGTTGTACGCGGCGGTAACTACACTTCCGATGCGGCAGACGTTCGTTCTGCAGCCCGCGATTATACAAAGCATGATGCCTGGTTGAAGACTGATCCGCAACAACCGAAGAGTATCTGGTGGTATTCGGATATCCGCGGTATCGGTTTCCGTGTGGTTTGCGAACCGGACCCGGCAATTGGAGCGAAATAACAGATGTTTAATTGATACCTAAAAATTACTATATCATGAAGAAAGAAAACAGTATTAGCAGAAGATCGTTTTTAAAAAGTACAGCTATGGCCGGAGCACTGGGTGCAATCGGTACAGGTAGTGCAAGTGTATTAACCTCATGTGCAGGTGGCGGCGAAAGTGCAGCAGCAAACAAACCTCTGAAAGAACCTGGAACTTATTATATTCCGGAATTGCCCGATAAGGCTACTGACGGAAAAGAACTGAAAGCCGGTGTTATCGGTTGTGGCGGACGCGGTTCCGGTGCAGCAGAGAACTTCCTGGATGCAGCAAACGGCGTGACAGTCGTTGCCGTTGCCGATACATTCAAAGAACGTGTAGACGCTTTGGCCGACAAGCTGAAAGAAAAAGGATGTAATATTCCTGAAGACAAACGTTTCGTTGGTCTGGATGCATACAAACAATTGATCGATAGCGGTGTCGATGTTGTCATTATTGCAACTCCTCCCGTATTCCGTCCGGTACATTTCCAATATGCGGTTGAAAAAGGCAAACATTGTTTCCTGGAAAAACCGATTTGTGTCGACCCGGTAGGCTATCGTACGATTATGGCAACCGCCAAACAGGCTCAGGCAAAAAATCTATGTGTCGTAACAGGTACACAGCGTCATCACCAACGCAACTATGTTGAATCTTACAAGAAGATCATGGAAGGTGCTATCGGTGAAATTACGGGTGGTGTAGTTTACTGGAATCAGAGCATGTTGTGGTTCCGCGAACGTCAGAAAGACTGGAACGATTGCGAATACATGATCAAGGACTGGGTAAACTGGAAATGGTTATCCGGAGACCATATCGTGGAACAGCATGTGCACAACATCGATGTATTCACATGGTTCAGCGGCTTGAAACCGGTTAAAGCTGTCGGTTTCGGTTCTCGCCAACGCCGTATCACGGGCGACCAGTATGATAACTTCAGCATCGATTTCACAATGGAAAACGGCATCCACTTGCATAGTATGTGCCGCCAGATTGATGGTTGTGCCACTAACGTCAGCGAATTTATCCAAGGAACAAAAGGTTCTTGGAACAGTGCTGAAATGGAAATCAAGGACAATGCAGGTAACGTCATCTGGAAATACGATGGTGAAGCAGAAAAGAACGCACATACACAGACAAATCCATATGTATTGGAACATGTAAACTGGGTAAACTGCATCCGTGGCGGCAAACCTATCGAACAGGCTTCAGAAACAGCTGTTGCCAACATGGCTGCTATCATGGGACGTGAATCAGCATACACCGGTGCAGAAACGACATGGGATGCAATGACTGCTTCTCCTCTGGATTATACTCCGAAAGACCTGAACTTAGGCAAGATGGATATGAGTGGATTTACAGTTCCGGTTCCAGGAAAACCTCGTGATGAAAAGAAAAAATAAAATATGGCACTGAACAGAAGAAACTTTTTAAGAGCAACTCTGGCAGGCGCGGCTGTTGCAGCCGGTAGTTCAGCTTTTGCTGCCTGTGGCGGCAAGGCTGCTTCTACAGAAGGTTGTCCGGCAGAAAAGGGATCATGTCCAAACAGCAAAGCCGAGTTGAAGATATCCTTTCAGGAAGGGATTGCACCGGGAGCTAATCTCAACGAGAAATTTGACTTGATGGAAAAGTTAGGTGTCGTTGGTTTCGAACCGGGCGGACGTGGCCTGAAAGATCGTGTAAAAGAGATCAAGGAAGCACTAAACGGACGCAACATCAAAGTGAGCGCCATCTGTGCTGGTTTCCAGGGGTTCATCCTCTCGACAGATCCGGCTATCCGCAAACAGTGCATGGATACGATGAAAGAGATCATTGCTCCTGCTGGCGAACTGGGTTCTACGGGTGTGATCATCGTCCCGGCTTTCAACGGTCAAAAACCGGCTATGCCTCATACGCAGGAAACGCGGGATTTCTTATGCGAACAATTCAATGAAATGGGTAACTTCGCAAAAGAGCACGGGACTACAGTTATCTTTGAACCGCTCAACAGGAAAGAAGCATTCTATCTTCGTCAGGTAGCGGATGCAGCTTCCATCTGCCGCGACATCAACAATCCGGGTGTACGCTGTATGGGTGACTTCTGGCACATGACTTGGGAAGAGACTTCCGACATGGGAGCTTTCCTTTCTGCAGGCGAATATCTGCAACACGTGCACGTTGCCAGCCGTAAACGCCGCAGCATGCCGGGTGAAGACGGAGAAGCAGATAACTACGTTAACGGCTTCAAAGGTCTGAAGATGTTGGATTACGACAAATATGTAAGTTTCGAATGCGGATGCCAGGGAGACCGGAACGTTTTGGTCCCTGCCGCAGTGGAACTATTACGAAAACAATGGGAAGAAGCATAAAATATGCCATTAGTATATCCTAATATGCAAATGAGTGAGGTGGTGGAAGAGCACCCCTCACTCATTCCTGTCATTAACCGTTTTGGAATCCGCCTGGGCTTAGGCGACAAATCGGTAAAGGCGATTTGTGAAGAATACCGGCTGGATACCGACTTCCTCTTGACGGTAATCAACACGTTTCTCAACGAGGAATACTTCCCGGAAAAGAAGCTACAAACTTTCCATACTTCACAGATTATCGATTATCTGACCAAAACCAACCAGTATTACCAACGCTACCAAATCCCGAATATAGAAAGGCATCTCGGTTCATTCATATCGATGAGTACGCCGGGAAACAACACGCTCAACCTGATCGGGAAGTTTTTCTCATCCTTCAAAGAAGAGCTGACCTCACGGATCGAAAAGGACGACCGGGTCTGGTTCCCCTATTGCCTGTCATTAAGCGAAAAACTGAAAGATTATCCATCTTCCGGGCAGGTCGAAGCATTGCACCTCGGAACGGAACAGAGATTGGAAGATCCGATAGAGGCCTTGTTGGCGGATCTGAAAAGCATCATGGTCAAGCATCTTTCCGGCGACTATAACGAGAACTTATGCTACGCCGTCATATTTGCCATCAGCAGTTTGGAAAAAGATATCAAACAACACAACCGCATCCGCTACCGGATATTGACACCGATGGTTTCGGCTATGGAAAAGTTGTGTATTTAACAAACAGCCGGATGCATCGCAACAAGCAAATAGCAATCATATTACCCGACACGCTACAAAGCATCGGCCTGCAAAGCATGCTGACCGACTATTTTCCACCGGTAGAGATCAGCCACTACCCTACGTTCGAGGCATTTTCGACTTCCGGCAACGATACGTTCGACTACTACTTTACAAATGCCGCTTTATTTGTCCTCTATGCAGACTTTTTCCTTCCCCGCCGGAGCAAGACGATGGTCCTGATCGACGGAACCGAAGGCGAAGGGGGACTATCGGCAACCAGCCATATCACGATCAAGGCCTCGCAGGAAGTCATCATCGAGCAGTTGGAACAACTTTTTACCGGAGAAAACAACAGTATTTCCAGCGACAACAACAAGGAACTGTCCACCCGCGAAACGGACGTCCTCCAATTAATCGTCAAAGGCAGCACCAACAAAGAAATTGCAGACAAGCTGAACATCAGCCTGAACACAGTCCTCAGCCACCGCAAGAACATCACGACCAAGCTCGGCATCAAAACAGTATCGGGACTTACCTTCTATGCCATCATGAACGGCATTATTTCAGGCGACGACATCGAACTTTAAAATCACTACATGTAGTGATTGATTCCCATTCATCTTTACCGTTCCTTTGCAACCGTAAAATACTAATAGTTTACAATTAATACGATGAATCAACGCTATCTGTATGTCCTTGTCGCAGGCGCGCTTACGTGTTTGCAACCGATTAAAGCTGAACGGGTGAATGAAAATGTGAACGACACGATCAAGACCTATAATATAGGTGAGGTGATCGTCACTTCTTCCACAAAGGAGACGAACGATCTCCGCACGCTTCCGGGAGCCGTTTCCATCCTCTCGCCCCAAGCGATAGCAACCAGGCAGATAGATGCTCTCAAGGATATCAGCGCTTTCGTCCCCAACCTTTATATGCCGGACTACGGTTCGAAAATGACTTCGGCCATTTATATACGCGGAATCGGAGCAGCGGGCAATCCATCGGATTATATGTCGACAATGTCTCCTATCTGGATAAAAGCGCTTTCGATTTCGAGCTGAACGATATCCAACGCATCGAAGTTTTACGGGGACCGCAGGGAACCCTCTACGGACGTAACGCAATGGGAGGTATCGTCAATATCTACACCCTCTCCCCCTTCGATTACCAAGGGACAAAAGTCACGATGTCGATGGGCAATTACGGGGCGGCAAAAGCCAAAGTGTCCCAATACAGCAAGATCGGAGAAAACATCGGGATCTCGCTAAACGGGTATTACGACCGCAACGACGGCTTTTTCATCAACGAATATAACGGCACAAAGGCAGACAAAGAGGAATCGGCAGGCGGGCGATTCAAATTAGAGGGGTATATTACGGACCATCTGAAGGCGCAATATACATTCAACTATGACTATGTAACGCAAAAAGCCTTCCCCTACGGGCAGTACGACCCGCAGACCGGGACTGTGCAGCCGATCCGCATCAACGATCCGAGTTCCTACTGGCGCCGTACGCTGAACAACAGCCTGTATCTGGAATGGAAAACAGACCGTTTCGTCCTCTCTTCCACCACGGCCTACCAATATCTGAAAGACGACATGAAGATGGACCAGGACTATACGGAACAGTCTGTTTTCACCCTTCACCAAAAGCAGAAACAATATGCCTGGAGCGAAGAACTGGCAATCAAATCCAATACAAAAAGCAATTACCAATGGAGCTTCGGCGCCTACGGTTTTTATAACAGCCTGAACACGGACGGCCCTGTGATCTTCAAGAAAGACGGGCTGACGGGCATTTTGCAGAAAGCGTTCGACGACATACTGGCGAATAACCCAAAAGCACCGAAGCTTACTGTCCAGGGGGACGAACTGAACCAGATTTATTTCCCCGGAAACTTCGACACGCCGACCTACGGCTTCGCGGCTTTCCACCAATCGACCTACAATAACCTCTTTGTCGAAGGGCTTTCCATCACCGCCGGTATCCGCCTGGACTACGAAAAGGCGAGTCTAGACTATCATTCGGCAGTAGACAGCATGAAGATCGGTGTGGAAATGGGCCCGATGAAAATGACGCTACCGGTCACGACGACTATGGACGGCAACATCTCACAGGATTTCCTGCAAGTATTGCCGAAGGTTTCGCTCCGTTACCAGTGCACACCCGAAACATTCACGTATCTTTCGGTCGCCAAAGGATACAAGACAGGAGGATATAACGTGCAGATGTTCGGCGATCTGGTCCAGGCCCAAGCCAAATACGACCTGATGTCGAAGTTCGCTCCCGACAAAGCCGAACAGCCGGGCGAAGTGAAAGACATCGCTTCCTACAAACCGGAACACAGCTGGAACTACGAAGCAGGCATCCGCAGCGAACTGGTCCGGGGCAGGCTGAGTGCGGAACTGACCTTCTTCTACATGGACATCCGCGACCTCCAACTCACCAGCTTTGCCGAGAACGGCAGCGGGCGCATGATCACCAACGGAGGAAAGGCGAACAGCTACGGCGTGGAACTGAGCCTGGGCAGCCGTATCACGGACGGACTCACCGCAGACCTCAACTACGGTTTTACCCGTGCCACTTTCCGCGATTACATCTTCACGGACAAGGACGAGAACAGCCAGATCGTGAAAACGGACTGCAAGGATAATTTCATTCCTTACACGCCGCGCCACACCGTCAGTCTGGGATTGCAATACACGAAACTACTCCACCGGAAAATGGTCGACCAGTTTACCGCATCCGCCCAGTTCACCGGGGCAGGCAAGATTTTCTGGACGGAGAAGAACGACATCAGCCAGCCGTTCTACGGCCTCGTCAATGCCAAAGTGGGCGTCCGCAAGGGAATCGTCAACCTCAACCTGTGGAGCCGTAACATCACGAACACGGACTACCAAGCGTTCTATTTCGAATCGTTCAACCAGTCGTTCATCCAGAAAGGCAAACCGTTCCAGATCGGTGGCGAAATCACCATTACATTTTAAGACATGAAACTATTATACTGCCTCCCGATGCTGCTCTGCCTCGCCTATACGGCAAGAGGGGAAGAGATAGAAAAAGATACGGCGAAGATCCGCAATGTTGAACTGAACGAAGTGGTCGTGCAGTCGTTCAAGCAACAGCGCGACCTCCGGCTGGAACCCCTGTCGGCATCGGCCGTGACGGGGACGGCGATCCAGAACCGGAACATCACGGGGATCAAAGAGTTCAGTTCCTTTATCCCGAACCTCTTTATGCCGGACTACGGATCGAAACTGACCTCGCCGGTCTATATCCGCGGGATCGGATCGAAAATCAACGCTCCCTCGGTCGGGCTTTATGTGGACGGTATCCCCTATTTCGAAAAATCGGCTTTCGATTTCGATTTCAACGAGGTGGACAGGATCGAAGTGCTGCGCGGTCCGCAAGGGACGCTCTACGGCCGTAACACGATGGGCGGCATCATCAACGTCTATACGAAATCGCCCTTGAAATACGAGGGGACAAATGTCTGGCTTTCCAACGGTAGCTACGGTTACCGCGATTATGCCCTCTCTCATTATAAAAAGATCGGAGAAAAGTTCGGATATGCCATCTCCGGTGATTACCGGAACAGCGACGGCTACTTCACCAACCTGTTTACAGACAAGAAAGCGGACGACATGAAGTCCGGCTCCGCCCGCATCCGCCTGGAATGGAAGCCTCAGAAGAACCTTTCTTTCGGGCTAATGAGTTCGTTCGACCGTTCAGTCCAAGGCGGCTATCCCTACGCCGTCTGCGATTCGGTCACGCATAAACCGGGCGAAGTCGACTACAACGATTACAGTTTCTACAAACGGACGCTTTCGACGACCGGCTTCTCGGCAGATTTCCAGGGGACGGGCTACAGCATCAACAGCCGGACCGCCTTCCAATATCTCTCGGACCATCAAGGCATCGACCAGGATTTCTCTCCCCGAAGCATCTATTTCGCGCGTCAGGATATGAAGCAGAAAATGTTTTCCGAAGAGCTGAACATCAAATCGACGACTCCCGGACGTTACAAATGGCTGTTCGGCGCCTTCGGTTTCTGGCAGGGGATCGACAACACCGTGACACTCGATTATTTCACCAAAGGCTATGCGACACGCAAGCTGTACGACACGCCGGCCTATGGTGTCGCCTTCTACCACCAATCCACAATCGACGACCTGCTGACGCGCGGCCTGTCACTGACTTTCGGTATCCGCTACGATTATGAGCATACCTCCAACGATTTCCTTTTCTACAAAGAAACGGACGGCGGCAGCGAACAGATGGACGCCTTCGACAGCCGGCTCAAGTTCAGCCAGGTCACGCCGAAGATCGCCCTGCAATATATGTTTCCCTCCACCGGCATGCTCTATGCCACCGTGACGAAGGGATATAAGACAGGCGGCTTCAACACCTCTTTCGACCGTGAGGAAGACCGCACGTTCCGCCCCGAAACCAGTTGGAACTACGAGTTGGGAGCCAAACACCCGTTCCTCGACAACCGCCTGAACGCCGAGTTCTGCTTTTTCTGGATCGACTGGAAGAACCAACAGATTTACCAGATGCTCGCCACCCAGAACGGGCAATTCCTGCGCAACGCCGGGCGTAGCGAGAGCAAAGGCGTCGAGGTCAGTCTGCAAGGGAATCCGGTCAACGGGCTGATGGTGCAGGTGAACTACGGCTTCACACATGCCACCTTCAAAGATTACAAGGACGAACGGCGAGGCATCGACTACAGCGGGAATTTCCTGCCGATGGTCCCGCGCCACACTTTCGCTGTCGGAGCCGATTATACGATCCCGAACCCTTGCCGTCACATCGACCGCTTCACGGTCAGCGCGAACTACACCGGGACGGGACGCATCCTGTGGAAAGAAGACAACAAGGTTTCGCAACCTTATTACGGACTGTTGAATGCAAAAGTATCTGCCACAAAAGATTTTATTACCTTTGCGATCTGGGCGAAAAATATGACCGGTGCAGACTATTCGGCTTTCTATTTCGAGACAGGCGGAAAGGGCCTGGCACAAAAAGGAAGGCCGTTCACGATCGGCGGGAATATACAATTGAGTTTTTAAAAGTCTCGGCAGAAGTTCGGACGAC
>OGHD01000698.1_pt1 | contig 15379 bp, 13 predicted proteins | sample 1571341 | NCBI WGS metagenome assembly OGHD01 (sample SAMEA2582026, study PRJEB24529) | metagenome | biome: Human gut stool | place: China | collected 2011 | reverse complement strand
AAGGGCGATCATAGCTGAACGTATAGCTTCCCGTGGCAAAGCAGGTGTCTTTTCCCTGCAAGTCTTTTCTGTGCCGCTCCGACTTGATCGATATCAGGTCATCGGAGGTTGGATCGACATAGAGCCATCGCAGCGAGTAGTCAGTGTCATCGTCGGTGATATAATGTTTGATCGGAAACACGAGCTGGCCGTCCTGCTCATACGGCTCTTTGACCTCCACCGTGATACCGTCACCGGCCACGGGCAAAAACGGTTCCCGCGCGGTACTTTCTTCGTACCACTCATCCGTTCCGCAGGCGATCACACTGGCAATTCGAGCGCTGCCGTCATCATTTGTTCCAGCGATAATGCACATACCGTCCGGCACTTCATCCAGGCAGACATTCAGGCTATAAATATCGTCTGCGCCGTACTCATCATAATACCAGCCGTGGCTCCAGCTTTGCAGCCGGCCTTCTTCGTCGCGCGTGTACTGGTCAGTGCTCTTGACGTCCTGACCGCCGTTGCTGCTGTCTGTGCTCTCCCGTACAATAGTCACCACCTTGTGCCGTTCAAGCAGCGCAGAGATCTTATTCCTCTCACAGATGTCTTCGTAGGTGATCTGCAGCTCGTCGGCGCTGTCGTCATCGTCAAGCCCGCAGTCGCCTCCGCAGCCCATGAGCAGCAGCGCGGCGGCAAGTGTGAGGGCCCTCATTAGTCCCCAGCGGTTCATTTTGTTTCTCCTTTCATCGTCTTCTTTCCATCTTGATTATGCGGAGCTTTTTTCGTTTCGTACATTCTCTTAGACGAGAAATTTCTCAAAAAGTTTCACCCTTATGATTTTTTTAAGAAACTTTTTTCTTTCCCGTGCGAGCTCTTGCATTTTCCGCCGATGCGGCATACAATGAGGACACATTTCACCCGGGAGGGGCGTTTTTATGAACTATATCGGCATCGACCTCGGCGGCACGAACATCAAGGGCGCACTCGTGAGCGTGAAGGGCGAGATCTTAAAGGAGCATTCTATCCCGACGCGCGTCGATCTCGGCCCCGAGGCGGTCGCGGGACGCATCGGTCAGGTCATCGCGCAGCTCTCTATCGGCGAGGACACCGTCGGCGGCGTGGGCGTCGGCTGCCCCGGCACGGTGGACGACGCGAGCGGCATCGTGCGCTTTGCGGCGAACCTGAATTTTGTGAACTTCGACCTGCGAAGCGCGCTGCGCGCGCACACTGCGCTTCCCGTCCACCTCGGCAACGACGCAAACGCCGCGGCGCTGGGCGAGGCGCTGTTCGGCTGTGGCCGCGGCGCGGAGAGCACCATCGTCGTCACGCTCGGCACGGGCGTCGGCGGCGGCGTGGTGCTCGGCGGCAAGCTCCTGACAGGCTACACGGGCGCGGCGAGCGAGATCGGCCACATGGTCATCGCGGAAAACGGCGAAGCGTGCACCTGCGGCAGCCGCGGATGCTTTGAGGCCTACTCCTCCGCCACGGCGCTGATCCGCGACACGAAGCGCACCATGGCCGCGCACCCCGAGAGCCTGCTGCACGCGATTGCCGCGGAGCAGGGCGGTGTCGACGGCCGCACAGCGTTTCTCGCCAAGGAGCGCGGCGACGAGGCGGGCACGCAGGTCGTGGAGGACTACATCGAGCATCTGGCCTGCGGGCTCACAAATCTTGTCAACATTTTCTTTCCCGAAGTGCTGGCCCTCTCGGGCGGCGTAGCAAATCAGGGCGACGCGCTGCTCCTGCCGCTGCGCGAAAGGGTGCGCGAGCGTTCGTTCGGCTCGCGCTATGCCGTCTCGCACACGCGCATCGAGCTCTGCACGCTCGGCTACCGCGCGGGCGTGATCGGCGCGGCGATGCTCGCGCGCGAGTGAGCGTAAAATAGCGCAAGATATGATAAGGCCCTCCGCATTTCTGCGGAGGGTCTTTTTTACCGGTAGCCGTCGGGCTCGGCCGAGCCTTCGATCAAAAACTGCACCTCGTCCACGCCGCCGAGCGACAAAATGGACTGCTCGAGCGCGCTCAGCATCAAATCGCGCTCCGCCTCGTTCTCCGGCAGTGAGCCGCTAGCAGGGAGATTCAGATAGCACACGCCGTTTTCGATGCGAGAGGAGATGACCGCAAAGTCCTCCGGCAGGAGCGAGACGAGCGAATCGTCCTCCGGCCCCTGCGCGAGCGCTTCGAGCAGCGCGTTCACGCGCGTCTGGCCCTCGTAGAGCGCGAGCGTCTGCTGCTCGGCGCGCAGCTCGCCTGTCTTGCTGTCGAGGAAATAAAGCGACACGGTGATCGGCCGCAGGCCACTCTCACGCGAGGAAAGCAGCGTATCCGCCGAGAGCAGCACTTGCGTCTCGCGGTACGGCAGCTCGCGCCCGTCCGCCGTGATGCTCACAGCGTTCACATTTGGCAGCTGCGTCAGCGTCAGCGTGATGCAGTAGTCAGCGAGCGACAGGTCGATGCCCGTCAGGCGCGCATACTGTGCGCTCAAGTCGATCTGCGCGCGGCGGCCCGACACCTTGAGCGACTTGAGCGCCGTTCCCTCCGGGATGGGCGACGAGAGCGACGGCTCGTCGGGCCCTGCGAGCAGCGCCTCCATCAGCGCGCGGACACAGTCTTCGGTCTCCATCGCGCCGTCGAGCGTCAGACGCTTTTCCTGCGTGCGGATGGCGTCACCGCCGCCCGCGGAGTTGGGATCGCTGAGAAAATAGAGTTCGTAGCCGTTTTCGTCCATCTCCTGCGCGTGCTGGGCCGCGCAGGCGCAGAGAAGCGAAAGCAGGAGGACTAATGCCGCAGTCAGGGAAAGACGTCTTCTCATGTCTCATCCCCTCCCTCTTCGCAGCGCGGCAGGCGCACGGTAAACACCGTGCCGCCGCCCTCGCGGGCGCGGACCTCGATGCTGCCGCCGCGGCGGCGCGCCGTGTCGGCGGCGATGGAAAGGCCAAGGCCTGTACCGCCCGCGGCGCGCGAGCGCATCTTGTCCACGCGGTAGAAGCGGTCGAAAATGCGGGGCATGTCCCCCTCCGGAATGCCGATGCCATTGTCGCTGACAGTGAGAAGGCAGTCCTTTTCATCCCCCGCGAGCAGCAGCTTCACAAAGCCGCCGGGGCGGTTATACTTGATGGCGTTTTCCGTCAGGTTGTAGATGATTTCGTGAATTTCATCCTCGCTCGCAAGGGTCTGTCCCTCGCGGCGAATTTCATATGAGAGGTCGACCTGCTTTTCCTCGGCCACAAGGCGCAGCATGCGCACCACGCGCGCCATCACGGACGAGAGGTCGACGCGCTGCGCCTCGGGCAGCATGCCGCTGTCCAGGCGCGTCAGGCGCAGCAGATTTTCCGTGATGCGCGCCAGGCGCTCGGACTCCTGCTCGATATCACCGACAAATTCGCGCACGGTCTGCGCGTCCATGTTCTCCGTCTGCAAAATGGAGTCGGACAGAAGCCTGATACCGGCCAGCGGCGTTTTGAGCTCGTGGCTCGCGTCCGACACGAAGCGGCGGCGAGCGTCCTCCGTCGTTTGCAACCGGTCAGCCATGTCGTTGAACTCGGCGGCGAGCTCGCTGATCTCGTCGTGCCCGCCGACCTCGGCGCGGTGGCTGTACGAGCCCTCGCGCATCTTGCGGATGGCGTCGGTCAGTACGCCGAAGCGCCGCGTCAGCACACGGGATAAGAGTACGCTGATCCCGCCGGCGAACACCAGCACGACCGCCGAAATCGTCAGGAGATTGCGCTGCAGGGACAGCAGCAGCTCCGCTTGCTCGGTGTCGTATTCGTAGGCATACACCGCGCCGATGGTCTGGCTGTGGTAGATGACCGGCGAGGCCGCGCGGCTTTTGAACGCCTTGTCCGAAAATTCGGTGTAAAAGACGTCTTCTCCGCGAAGCGCCTGCACAAGCTCTGTATAAAAGGCGTAGCGGCCGATCGCGCCGTCGGTCTCGCGCGTGTCGTACAGCACGCGGCCCGAGGCGTCCGTCACAAGCACGCGGGAGATGCCCGTCTCCTCCACGAGCGTCATCGCACCCGCGACGTTTTCCTCGCTCAGCTCCTCAAGGCCGGAGAGCGCCGTCACCATCACCGAGACGCTGCCCTGCAGCGAGCTCTGCTTAGAGCGGAACGTCAGGTTTTCCGACGTGATGAGCGGATACGTGTTCAGCAGGATCAGCACCGCCAGAATGATGGCGATATAGCTGAAGCTGAATTTTCGCTGCAGGCTCGCATGCATCTGCACGGCGCTGCCCCCCTTCTCTTTCTTTTAGTGGGAAATCAGTCCTTCAAGTAGTACCCCACGCCCCATTTGGTCAGGATGTGCTGCGGCGCGGCGGGGTTTTCCTCGAGCTTTTCGCGAAGCCGCCGGATGTGCACATCCACTGTGCGGTAGTCGCCTGCGTAGGTGTAGCCCCAGACGAGGTCCATCAGATTTTCGCGCGAGTAAACGCGGCGCGGATTCTTGACAAGAAGCTCGATGAGGTCGTATTCCTTGGCCGTGAGCTCGACGATCTCGCCGTTTTTGACGGCGACGCGCTGCTCGGGGTCGAGCGTGATGCCGCCCGCGGTCAACAGGAGCGTTTCAGGCTGCTTTTGCTGCGGTGCGGCGTTCGCGCGGCGCAGCAGCGCGCGGATGCGCGCTTTGAGCTCCAAGATGTTGAACGGCTTTGTGATATAGTCGTCCGCGCCGGACTCAAGGCCGATGATCTTGTCGGCGTCCTCGCTGCGGGCGGTCAGCATGATGATGGGCACATTGGAAAATTCGCGGATGCGCATGCAGGCCGTCAGCCCGTCCACCTGCGGCATCATCAGATCGAGGATGATGAGGTCAAACCCGCCGCTTTTCGCCATGTCGATGGCGGTCGCGCCGTCGTAGGCGGTCTCGACCATGTAGCCCTCGTTTTCCAGATTGAATTTCATGCCCTTGACGAGAAGCTGCTCGTCGTCAACCACCAGAATTTTCATCGCCATCCTCCTCCGTGAATGTGATCTCCGCGCGGAATCCCTCGAGCTTCGCCTCTCCGATGCCCTTGACGTTCAAAAGGTCCTCCGCCGCCGTAAAATCGCCGTGCTCTGCGCGGTAGTCGATGATCGCCTGCGCGAGCGACGGGCCGATGCCCGTCAGCGTTTCAAGCTCCTGCGCCGTCGCGGTATTGACGTTCACAAGCGTCACAACGCGCGTGGGCGCGGTGATCTCGTCGGTCTTGTCCTGCGTCGTCACGGTGTAATTCCCGTGCGAGGCACCCTCGTAGGCCGTTTTGTGCAGAAAAACGAGCGAAACGGCGAACAGCACCGTCAGCGCGGCGAGCACAAGGTAGACGCCGCTGACTTTGGTTTTCTTTTCTTGCTTTTCCACGGTTGCGCTCGCCTGCCTTTTTTGCTATACTGATGTCGAAGCGTGCCGAACGGCGCGCTCCTCTTCACTGTATTCTATTTGATTGTATCATACAACGAGGTATATTTCCATGAAAAAACGCCGCTGGTTTTCACTTTTTTTATCTTTTGCGCTCCTGCTCCCGCTCTTTTCACTGACGAGCGCCGACGCCTATGAGGACTTCACACTCGACGCGAAGGCCGGCCTTCTCATTGAGGCCGACACAGGCGAAATTCTCTATGAGAAAAACGCCCATCAGGAGAACTTCCCCGCGTCACTCACAAAGGTGATGGTCGCGCTGCTGGTGTTTGAAGCCATCGACGAGGGCAAGATCGCGCTGACCGACTCCGTCACTGCGACGGAATCGGCGTTCGAGGGGCTGTCGAGCGACGGCAGCACGGCGAACATCGTCCCCGGCGAAACGATGACGGTCGAGCAGCTGCTCAACTGCATGCTCATCGTCTCGGCGAACGAGGCGTGCAACATTTTGGGCGAAACGCTCTACGGCTCGGTCGACGCCTTTGTCGCGCGCATGAACGAGCGCGCGGCGGAGCTTGGCTGCGAGCACACGCACTTCGCCAACGCCACGGGTCTTCACAATTCCCAGCACTACACGACCGCGTGGGACCTCTACCTCATCACGCGCGAGGCGCTGAAGCATGACAAATTCATGGAGATCTGCAACTCCAAGAGCTACACCGTGCCCGCCACGAACATGACCGACAAGCCGCGTGAGCTGCATTCGACGAACTTTCTCATTTCCAACTGGCGCGCCCGCGGTTATGTGTACCGCGACGCGCAGGGCATCAAGACCGGCTCGACACCCGAGGCGGGCTACTGCCTCATTTCGTCCGCCCTGCGCGGCAGCCGCCACATGATCAGCGTGGTGCTGGGCGCAGAGCGCGTGACGCTCGAGGACGGTGTGACCATCCAGACGCGCAGCTTCTCCGAAACGTCGCGCATGTTCGACTGGGGCTTTGACAACTTTGTCCTCCGCGACATTCTCTCCTCCTCCGACCTTGTGCAGGAGGTGCCCGTCGCGCTTTCGAGCGAGGCGAGCTACGTTTCGACCCACGCGGCGGAGGATATCGCCTGCCTGCTGCCCGACAATGTCGAGCCCGACATGCTTGAGCGCACCGTGACGCTCACGAACGACACGGTCGACGCGCCCGTTTCCGCGGGCGACGTGCTCGGCAAGCTGACGCTCTCCTACAATGGTAAGGTCTACGCCGAGACGGACCTCTTAGCGCTGAACGATGTATCGGCCTCGTGGTTCCTGACGGCGCAGCGCAGGGTGTCTGACTTTTTCGCAAAGCCGCTCGTCCGCATTCTGTTGATCGTGGTCGTACTGCTGATCGTCGCGCTCGTCGTCTATGTGACGATGTTCTCCCGCCGCCGTCGCTACGGCCACCGCCGCCGCGGCAGAGCCGGCAGCGGCTACCGCGGCCGGAGAAGAAGATTCTAAGTACTTCAAAAAAGCGGTAAATCCGCTTTTTTGAGAAAGGCCACACTCCGCTTTGTGCCTTGCCGCCGCTGGCGGCTGCGACACGCGCGGAGCGAGAGGTGTCGATCGCCACGCGCTGGTCGCGGCGATCGACGATCAAAATTCTTTGCGTCTGCGAACGCAAAAGCAAAAATGAAGGGACGCGAAAGCGTCCCTTTTTAGTTGAGTGTGATCACGTTGTTCCCCTGCGGGAACTCCACGAAGCGGATGGAGTAGATGTCGGCGGTGATGTAGGCGCTGCGGCCGGGGTGAAACAGCGTGATATAGTCGTTTCCGACCTCCTGTAGCGTGCCGACCGCCACGACCGTGTTCTGCGAACCGACGAGGAAGCTCACGATGACTGCGCGGCCGATGTTGCGCGCGAGCATCCCCTTCCACGAATTGTAGGCCATCTTGTCGACCGTCCGAGACTCTTCGATCTCGTCGGGCGTGGGCTGGAACTGCCCGCTCGCGCCGCCCTGCGGCACGAGCGACATGCCTCCCGCCCCCGACGATCCTCCAAGCATTTCCTCATAGCTCTGGCTCACGTTGTTGTTACTGTTGTTATTACTGCTATTATTGCTGCTATTATTGCTGTTGCCGCTCTGCTGCGCGCTCGCCATGGCGGGCACGGCAGCCATCTGCTCATAAAGGCACGGCATGCTTTTTCCCATCTGGATCATAAAAACGTCCTCTCCCTTTCCCGTTGCTGCTGATTTGCTTTTCTCAGGTGTCGTAATACGCGGCGGTGGGGTTATAAAAACAGTGGTCGCCGATACGCATGACGAACGCCCCCACATTTGAAGGAAAATTCGCGCGGCAGGAGGGCGAAAACGGGTTAAAGAACCACAGCGCCGTTCCAAGGCCGTTCAATCGGTTGCCGGCAATGGCCCAATCCGCGATCTCATAATGAATTTCGGTCGGACGCATGTTGTAGATGTTCTGCGGGTTGTAGCTGCCGCGCTCGGTCTCGCTCGCGCAGACGAACTGCCCCGGCTGAAAGATGATTTTGCGGATGCTGCCCTGCCCCACGCGCGCGTATTCGCCGCCCGTCGAGCGCACACGGTTCATCACGACGCTCGCCACGGCTTTCATCCCATTCTCGCCCTCGCCGCCCGCCTCGCACTCGATGAGGCGTGCGAGCAGCTCCCTGTCGGAATAGGCCATGTCGATCTCCTCCCCCATTTCTTCTTCCCCGACAGTCTATGCGACTCCTGTGCGCGGGGAACCAAACACGCGCAAAAAAGCACCGCAGATGAATTTCATCTGCGGTGCTTTCGCTTTGTTCAGTTTTCCTCGTCCGGCGGCGGAAGCTCTTCCGCTTCCGGCGGCGCTGCTCCGTAGGCGCCCTTCATTTTGAGCTCCTGCCACTGCTCTTTCGTGATAAGCAGCTGGCGGGGCTTCGAGCCCTCGAACGGGCCCACGATGCCGCGCGTCTCCATCTCGTCGACGATGCGCGCCGCGCGCGAATAGCCGAGCTTCAAGCGGCGCTGGAGCATCGAGACGGACGCCTGACCCGTCTCCATGACCACGTCGATCGCGGCGGGGAGCAGCTCATCCACATCGTCGGCGGCGTTCTGATCAGGCGCGGCATTGCCGCCTCCCTTGGCGCTGCCCTTCTCCTTTTCGGCGACGGCGGCGTTGATCTTGTCGATGACGGATTCGTCGTAGTCCGTCTCGCCGTTTTCCTTGACGAAGTTGACCACGCGCTCGATCTCCTCGCTCGAGATGAAGCAGCCCTGCACGCGCTTGGGCTTACCCTCGCCCAGCGGGGCATAGAGCATATCGCCGCGGCCCACGAGCTTTTCCGCGCCCGCGGTGTCGAGGATGATGCGCGATTCCATCGCGGAGGCGACCGCGAACGCGATGCGGCTCGGGATGTTGGCCTTCATCAGGCCCGTGATGACGTCCGCGGACGGACGCTGCGTCGCGATAACCAGGTGCATGCCCGCGGCGCGGCCCATCTGCGCTACGCGGCAGATCGACTCTTCGACCTCCTTCGCCGCGACGAGCATCAAGTCGGCCAGCTCGTCGATGACGACAACGACGCTCGGCAGCTTTTTGAGCGTTTCGTCCGTCTCCGCCACCTTATTGTAGGAGGCAAGGTCCTTGACGTTGTGCTCGGAGAACATCTTGTAGCGCTTCATCATCTCGTACACGGCCCATTGCAGCGCGCCCGCAGCCTTTTTCGGGTCGGTGACGACGGGGATGAGCAGGTGCGGGATGCCGTTGTAGGGCGCAAGCTCGACCATCTTCGGGTCGACCATGATAAAGCGCACCTCTTCGGGCGTTGACTTATAGAGCATCGAGACGATCAGTGAGTTCGTACACACGGACTTACCGGAGCCCGTCGTACCGGCGATGAGCACGTGCGGAAGCTTCGAGATATTCCCGACGATGTTCTTGCCGCTGATGTCCTTGCCGACGGCGAAGGCCGTGGTGGAAGGATGGGTGGTGAACTCCGTGGATTCGAGCACCGTGCGGATGCTGACGGGCGAAACAAGCTTGTTCGGCACCTCGACACCCACGACGGAGATCTTGTCGGGGATGGGCGCGATGCGCACGCCGCTCGCGCCCAGCGCAAGGGCGATATCGTCCTGCAAATTTGTGATCTTCGAGAGCTTCACGCCCTGACTGAGCGTGAACTCATAGCGCGTGACCGACGGGCCGCGCACCACATCGCCCGGCTGGGCGTCCACGCCGAAGCTCGTGAGCGTCTGCGCCAAGCGGCGGGAGTTGTTGCGCAGCTCCGCGCCCGCCTCGGCGGCGTTCGTCACGCTGCCCTCTTTTAAGAGCGTGATGGGCGGATACTGATATGCAGGCGGCTGGGGCTGCGCGTCGCTGCCCTCGATCTCGCGCGTGACCTCCTCGCGCGCGGCATCGACCTCGGCGCGGCGGAGCTTGTCCTCCTGCTTGTCGGTCAGCACGGCGGGAACCGTCGTTGCTGCTGCGGCTGCAGCGACGGGTGCGCTCTGCACGCTCGGTGTGGGCGCGGCAAACGGCGTGTGCATCACAGGTGCGGGTGCCGGGACGACCGGCGCGGGCGCGCTCGGCGCTGTATCAAACGGCGGCAGGTCGAAGTCGTCGGCCTCCACCGTCACAGGCTTAACGGGTGCGGACGGCGCGGCGGCAGGCGAAACGGGTGCAGCGATCTTTGTCTCCGCGGCACTTCCGCCCGCTAACAGCTCGTCTGGGCTCTTGATATTATCGGACTTCTTGCGGAAGAAGCCGCCCGTGGGATTTTTCTTGATGACGCGCTCCTCGCCGTCGAGCGGAATGTCGATGGCGGCGTCCGGCGTATGGACCGGCGCACTGCGGCGCGGCACATGGGGGTGCTGCGGCGGAAGGTCCTCTTCCTCCACTGGCTCATAGGGCACGCGCTCGTGCGAGCGCACGGCCTCGATCACGGCGGCAGGCGTCAAGCGGAACGCCATCATCAAAAACGCGACGAACAGCACAACGAGCAGGACCAACGCCAGCACCTTTTTCACCAGCAACACCAGCATGATTGCAAGCGACGCGGACACCGCGCCGCCGGACTCGAGCGCGTTGCCGCTCGTCCACAGAAGCTTCAAAATGCCGTCCATGTTGACATACTCCTCCTTGCAGAGGGCAATGTGCATGATCGCGCCGAACACAACCGGCAGCAGTGCCGTACCGACAAGGCAGGACGCGACGTTCCGCCCGCGGTGGAAGAGCAGAATGTAGCTTCCCAGCAGCAGCGCGGGCGCGACGAGGTAATAGCCCCAGCCAAAGAGCGACCGGCACAGCTTCGCCGGCTGATCGAGCAGCCACGCGCCCGACTGGAAATAGCTAAAGCCCAGGCACAGCGCCAGCACCAGCAGGATCGCGCCCGCGACCTCGCGGCGGATGGGGCGCTTTTGATTCTTCTTCGCCGTGCGCTTGCCGGAAGACGAGGAGCGGGACGAACCCGTCGTTTTCTTTTTCGTTGTGGTGGTTTTTTTCTTCTGTTGTGCCATGATTCACCTCAGAATCAAAAATTAGTGCAGGATCGTGAGCACCAGCGTCAGCACGCCGGCGGCCCAGCAGTAATAGGCAAACGCGCCGAAACGGCCCTTGTCGGCAACATAGCGCAGCAGGCGGATGCTCGCATAGCCGGACACCGCCGCGACGACGACGCCGACGAGGTACACGGGCACGCTGGAGAAGTCGATACCCGCGTCGATCGCGTCTTTGAGTGTCAGGATGTTCGCCCCCAACACCGCGGGGATGGAGAGCAGGAATGCAAAGCGCACGGCAAACTTGCGCTCAAAGCCCGTGAAGCAGCCCGCCGTGATCGTCATGCCGGAGCGGGAGATGCCCGGGCACAGCGCGATGGCCTGACCGATACCGACAAGCAGCGCGTCGAGCAGCGTGGCGGTCTTTTCCGTCTTGCGGCCATGGCGCACACGGTCGCTCGCAAAGAGCAGGATGCCCGTGACGATCAGTGCGCCGCCGATAAAGTACATATTATCACTCAGTCCCGTGAAAAAATGGCGAAACGGCACCATAACGAAAAGCGGCAGCGTGCCCACGATGATGAGCAGGATGAGACGGCGCGCAGGCGGCACGGGGTTCGGCGTGCGATGATGGGCAAGGTCGCCGATGCCGGTGAAAAACTCCACGATCATATCGCGGATATCATCCCAGTAAGCGGCAAACACCGCCACAAGCGTGCCGAGGTGGAGCAGCACGTCGAAAAAGTTGGGCACGTTGCTCGCGCCCTGGATGCTTAGTAAATGCTCCGCGATGGCGAGATGGCCGGAGGATGAGATCGGTAAAAATTCCGCGATCCCCTGCACAAGGCCGAGAACAACGGCGGTCAAAACTGACATAAAAAACAACTCCTTTTGCGTTTTGTTCTGTAATGGCAATATTCTAACAGGATAATTATAGCACGCTTGTTCGCGGAATACCACCCCGAATTGCCGCATCTTCTTTTTCTTTCCTTTTTCGGTGCATCCCTTGCGAACGCAGGGCGAATGTGCTATGATTGGCGCGGACTATCAGAAAAGGAGAGATAGAAATGACTTATAACTACCGCACCAAGGGCGTTTGCTCCAAGGAAATGCACATTGAGCTGAACGACGACCACACCATCAAGAGCGTAGAGGTCATCGGCGGCTGCAACGGCAACCTTCAGGGCATTTCGCGCCTGGTCGAAGGCATGAAGGCCGAGGATGCCATCGCGCGCATGCGCGGCATCCGCTGCGGCTTCAAGAATACCTCCTGCCCCGATCAGCTCGCCATCGCGCTGGGCGAGGCGCTGGCGCAGGACAAGCAGTAAGTCGTCATTTTATGCCCGCGCGGTGCATCGCACGGGCGAAAAATGCATAAAATCCTGCAAAATGCCGTTTCCCTCTCTGGACAAACGGCGCTAAACTGTGTATACTGTTAAAAAATAAGCATTCAACGCACTATCTACGCAAAACATTTTGCTTTTGCCGGTCTGACGGGGGAACTTCATGGACATTGATATGGATATCAAAGAGCTCGAAGCGTTCGTCTACGTGGTGGAAAACTGCAGCTTTTCCCGCGCCGCGGAGCTGCTGCACCTGACGCAGCCGACCATCAGCTCGCACGTCTCCGCACTGGAGAGAAAACTGAATATCAAGCTCATCGTCCGCACCACGAAGGAGACCTACCCCTCCGACGCAGGCAAGCTCCTCTACAAATACGCCAAGGAGATCCTGCAGGTGCGCGAGAACGCAGCCATCGCGCTGCGCAACTTCTCGCAGGAGATGAAGGGTACGATCTCCATCGCGGCCTCCACGGTGCCCAGCCAGTATTATCTGCCGCACCTTTTGCAGGACTTCCGCGCCCGCTATCCGGACATCACCTTCAATATCCAGATGGAGGACAGTCCCAAGGTCGTGGAGCTCGTCGCCACGCGCAGCGTAGAGATCGGCTTCTGCGGCACGATGGTGGCGAGCCACAAATGCGTCTATCAGGATTTTGCCAACGACCCGATGGTGCTCATCGCGCCGAACACCGAAAAGTATCAGGCCTTTGCGGGCAAGCCCTTCCCCATCGAGCAGCTCAAGGAAGAGACGTTCATCAGCCGCGAAAAGGGCAGCGGCACGTATCAGGCGGGCAAGGAACTCTTAAATGAGCTCGGCGTCGACATCGCCCAGCTGCGCACCGCGGTCGAGATCCGCTCGACCGAGAGCGTCAAGCAGATGGTCAGCGAGGGTCTCGGCGTCGGTCTCATCGCGCAGAGCGCCGCGCAGGACTATGTTCAGTTCGGAAAGCTTCTCGCCTTCCCCTTCCCCGACTCGCGCTTCCGCCGCCAGCTCTATATCGTCAAGCACAAAAACAGCATTTTATCGCCCATCGCGCAGGTGTTTTACGACTATGCGCGCAAAACCAAGGACAAAGCATCCGCCAAATAAGGCGGATGCTTTTTTACAGGGATCGCACGCTTTTTTGTCCGATTTTTTCGCGAAATTGTCATTTACTTTTTTTCCTCTCTGGTATATGATAATGCAATAGGTCAACGGCTGCGCTGCACCGGTAAAGCAGCAGGCCTTACGGGAGGGAGAGCGATGGATTGCCGCGATTCCGCACTGTTTACAGGCGTGGACGAAGCATCGTGCGAAAATATGCTGCGCTGCTTCAGCGCTTACGAGCAGCGCTTCAGCGCAGGACAGACCATCCTCACCTGCGGGCAGCAGCAGGATATGATCGGCGTGCTGCTCTCGGGCAGCGCGGCGCTTCTGCGCCTGCACGCCGACGGCAACCGCACCGTGCTTGAAAGCATGGACGAGGGCAGCGTCTTTGGCGAGGAGCTGGCGTTCACCGGCTTTCGCGACGGCAGCGCACTCATCGAGTGCCGCGAGGACTGCCGCGTCATCTTCATGCGCTATGACCAGATCACAAAGCGCTGCGAAAACGCCTGCGCCTGCCACAGTCAGGTCGTAACGAACCTCTTCCAACTGCTCTCGAAAAAGTCTCTGCATCTGAGCCGCCGGATCGAGGTGCTCGCCTGCCGCTCCATCCGCGAAAAGCTGCTGTGCTTTTTCGAGCAGCTCGCCGACGAGCACGGCAGCCGGACGTTCCCCCTGCCGTTTTCCCTCAGCATGCTTGCCGACTACATCAGCGCCGACCGCAGCGCCATGATGCGCGAGATGCGCAAGATGCGCGAGGAGGACCTCATCAGCACCGAGGGCCGCAGCGTGACGCTGCTTTAGTTTTTTGCAAGTATTTTTCGTAAATGCAAGTTTTCCTGCATCGTCAGAATTTTGATATTCATTGACGCAAGAAAACTTTCATGATATAAATATAGCATCATTCCATATTCCCGGCGCTGCGTCCAGGAATCCCGCCTGCCGTTCTCCCCGGACGGCACGGCGCTGAATCTCAACAAAAAGGAGAATCATTCATGTATCGCATCGTGAAGAAAGAAGCGCTCAAGCCCACCGTGACCCTCTACGAGATCGAGGCGCCGATGGTGGCAAAGAAGGCCGAGCCCGGCCAGTTCATCATCCTGCGCGTCGATGAAAACGGTGAACGCATCCCCATCACCATCCACGACTTCGACCGTGAGAAGGGCACCGTCACCATCATCGTGCAGACGATCGGCGCCACCACCGAAAAGCTCAGACATAAAGCCGAGGGCGAGTACATTCAGGACTTTGTCGGCCCGCTGGGCCGCCCGACCGAGACCGAAGGCAAGAAGAAGGTCTGCGTCGTGGGCGGCGGCGTCGGCTGCGCCATCGCTTACCCCGTTTTGAAGAAGTTCCACGACTGCGGAGCCGAGGTCCACGCCGTTGTGGGCTTCAAGAGCAAGGACGTGGTCATTCTGGAGGACAAGTTCAAGGCCGTGTCCTCCGTGCTGAAGGTCTGCACCGACGACGGCTCCTATGGCCAGAAGGGCCTGGTCACCCAGGCGCTGCAGGAGCTGCTGGACGCCGGCAACCAGTATGACGAGATCTTCGCCATCGGCCCCATGGTCATGATGAAGTTTGTCTGTAAGACCACCGCGCCCTACGGCGTACCCACCACCGTATCCATGAGCCCCATCATGATCGACGGCACCGGCATGTGCGGCGGCTGCCGCCTGACCGTTGGCGGCGAGACCAAGTTCGCCTGCGTGGACGGCCCCGACTTTGACGGCGATCTGGTGGATTTTGATGAGGCAATGGCCCGCGGCACCATGTACCGCCCGTTTGAGGCACACGCCCGTGAAGCGGCATGCAATCTGCTCAATCAGGAGGTAAAATAAGATGGCTTTCAATATGGACCCGAAGAAGTGCCCCATGCCCACGCAGGACCCCAATGTGCGCAACAAGAACTTTAAGGAAGTTGCACTTGGCTACACCGAAGAAATGGCCGTGAACGAAGCAAAGCGCTGCGTGCACTGCAAGAACAAACCCTGCCAGACCGGCTGCCCTGTGGGCATCGATATCCCCGAGTTCATCGGCCATGTGGCCGAGGGCGACTTTGAAGCCGCTTATCAGGTGATCAACCGCTCCTCTTCCCTGCCCGCTGTCTGCGGCCGTGTATGCCCGCAGGAGAGCCAGTGCGAGGGCAAGTGCACCCGCGGCATCAAGAACGAGC
>OGHD01000694.1_pt1 | contig 15432 bp, 10 predicted proteins | sample 1571341 | NCBI WGS metagenome assembly OGHD01 (sample SAMEA2582026, study PRJEB24529) | metagenome | biome: Human gut stool | place: China | collected 2011 | reverse complement strand
ACGAGGATGCTGTTCTTTTAAGTGAGAGACTTGTACAGGATGATGTTTATACATCTATCCATATTGAAGAATATGAAGCAGAAGCACGTGACACCAAATTAGGACCGGAAGAAATTACCCGTGATGTTCCAGGTGTTGGTGATGATGCGTTAAAAGACCTTGATGAAAGAGGTATTATCCGTATTGGTGCCGAGGTACGTGCCGGCGATATCTTAGTCGGAAAAGTAACTCCTAAGGGAGAGACAGAACTGACAGCAGAAGAGAGACTTCTTCGTGCAATTTTCGGTGAGAAGGCAAGAGAGGTACGTGATACTTCCTTAAAAGTTCCTCATGGTGAGTATGGTATCGTTGTGGAAGCAAAAGTGTTCACAAGAGAAAATGGTGACGAATTATCTCCTGGAGTAAACCAGGCAGTCCGCATCTACATCGCACAGAAGAGAAAAATCTCTGTCGGTGATAAGATGGCTGGTCGTCATGGTAACAAGGGTGTTGTTTCCCGTGTATTACCTGTAGAAGATATGCCATTCCTTCCAAATGGCCGTCCTCTTGATATCGTATTGAATCCATTAGGTGTACCTTCCCGTATGAATATCGGTCAGGTCCTTGAGATCCACCTGAGTCTTGCTGCAAAAGCATTGGGATTCAATATTGCAACACCAGTATTTGATGGTGCAAAGGAAATTGATATCCAGGATACACTGGAATTGGCTAATGATTATGTAAACTTCGAATGGGAAGATTTTGAAGCAAAATACAAAGATGTACTTGGCGAAGAAGTTATGAAGTACTTATGGGACAACAGAGACCACAGAGCACTGTGGAAAGGTGTTCCAATTTCCCGTGATGGAAAAGTTCAGCTGCGTGATGGACGTACCGGAGAACCATTTGATTCACCTGTAACAATCGGACACATGCATTACCTGAAACTGCACCACCTGGTAGATGATAAGATCCATGCACGTTCTACTGGTCCTTACTCCTTAGTTACCCAGCAGCCACTTGGTGGTAAAGCGCAGTTCGGTGGACAGCGTTTCGGTGAGATGGAGGTTTGGGCACTGGAAGCTTACGGTGCAGCATATACCTTACAGGAAATCCTTACAGTGAAGTCTGATGACGTTGTAGGACGTGTTAAGACTTATGAGGCAATTATCAAAGGTGATAATATTCCTGAACCGGGAATTCCAGAATCATTCAAGGTATTACTGAAAGAGTTACAGTCCTTAGGACTTGATGTCACAGTATTAGATGACGAAGGAAATGAAGTTGAATTAATGGAAACAAGTGAGTACGGTAACACCGACCTGAACTCCATTATTTCAGGCGATAAAGATTTCGCTTTTGAAGACAGTGAATCATTTTCCAAGATGGGATTCACAAAGAAAGAATTTGATTCTGAAAACGAAGAACTTGTTGACGTAGAAGAAGAGGAAGACACCGATGCAGATGATGACTCTGATTTTTACGATGATATGCCGGAAGACAATTTCGAAGAGTAAATAATCAATAAGCATTTAAGGTCTGTGCATCCGCACAGACCGATAAAGAGAGTCGATTCTGTAAAGTAGAGAAAGGGAGTGTCATAGATGCCAGAAACAACAAATAAAGAGGCAATTAACCAGTCTGTTTCATTTGATGCCATCCGTATTGGTTTAGCATCCCCGGAAAAGATCAGAGAATGGTCCCGCGGTGAAGTTAAAAAACCGGAAACAATCAACTATAGAACATTGAAACCGGAAAAAGATGGTCTTTTCTGTGAGAAGATTTTTGGACCTAGCAAAGACTGGGAATGTCATTGCGGTAAATATAAGAAAATTCGTTACAAGGGCGTTGTCTGCGACCGTTGTGGCGTTGAGATCACAAAATCCAGCGTTCGTAGAGAGCGTATGGGACACATCGAGCTTGCTGCACCTGTATCCCATATCTGGTACTTCAAAGGAATTCCATCGCGTATGGGATTGATCCTTGACTTATCTCCAAGAACATTGGAGAAAGTTTTATACTTTGCTTCTTACATCGTATTGGATGCAGGCAATACTGCATTACAGTACAAACAGGTACTTTCCGAAGGAGAATACCAGGATGCAAGAGAACAGTACGGCAATGCATTCCGTGTAGGAATGGGTGCTGAGGCAATTCAGGAATTATTACAGGCGATTGATCTGGAAAAAGATTCTGCTGAATTAAAAGCAGAGTTAGAAGATGCAACTGGTCAGAAACGTGCCAGAATCATTAAGAGACTGGAAGTTGTAGAAGCATTCCGTGAATCTGGAAACAAACCAGAATGGATGATCATGACCGTTGTACCGGTTATCCCACCAGATCTTCGTCCAATGGTTCAGTTGGATGGTGGACGTTTTGCTACCTCTGATTTGAATGATTTATATAGAAGAATTATCAACAGAAATAACCGTTTGAGAAGACTTCTTGAGTTAGGAGCTCCTGATATCATCGTTCGTAACGAGAAACGTATGTTACAGGAAGCTGTTGATGCCCTGATCGATAACGGTCGTCGTGGACGTCCGGTTACAGGACCAGGAAACAGAGCATTAAAATCCTTATCCGATATGTTAAAAGGTAAATCCGGTCGTTTCAGACAGAACTTACTTGGTAAACGTGTTGACTATTCAGGACGTTCCGTTATCTGTGTTGAGCCAAAATTAAAGATTTATCAGTGTGGTCTTCCAAAAGAGATGGCAATTGAATTATTCAAACCTTTCGTTATGAAAGAACTTGTTGCCAACGGATCTGCACACAACATCAAGAGTGCTAAGAAAATGGTCGAGAGACTCCAGACAGAAGTTTGGGATGTCTTAGAAGACGTTATCAAAGAGCATCCGGTTATGTTAAACCGTGCTCCTACACTGCATAGATTAGGTATTCAGGCATTCGAGCCAATCTTAGTAGAAGGTAAAGCAATCAAGTTACATCCATTGGTATGTACCGCGTTCAACGCCGACTTCGATGGTGACCAGATGGCTGTACATCTTCCATTATCTGTAGAGGCTCAGGCTGAGTGTAGATTTATGCTTCTCTCACCGAACAACCTGTTAAAACCATCTGACGGTGGTCTTGTAGCAGTTCCTTCACAGGATATGGTTCTTGGTATCTACTACTTAACACAGGAGAGACCGGGAGCTAAGGGAGAGGGCAAGATATTCAAGAGTGTCAACGAAGCAATCCTTGCATACGAGAACGGAGCAGTAACACTTCACTCCAGAATCAAAGTCCGTATGACAAAGACAATGCCGGATGGAAAAGAAATCACAGGAGTTGTTGAGTCCACATTAGGACGTTTCATCTTCAATGAGATTATTCCTCAGGATTTAGGATTTGTTGACAGAAGCATTCCTGGCAATGAATTAAAACTGGAAGTAGATTTCCTTGTTGCCAAGAAACAGAACAAACAGATTCTTGAAAAAGTAATCAATATCCATGGTGCTACCAAGACAGCAGAAGTTCTGGATGCTGTAAAAGCTATGGGTTACAAATATTCCACAAGAGCAGCGATGACCGTATCCATTTCCGATATGACGGTTCCACCAGAGAAACCTGCAATGATCAAAGCAGCTCAGGATACAGTAGACAGAATTACAAAACAGTACAAACGTGGTCTTATCACAGAGGAAGAACGTTACAAAGAAGTTGTTGAGACATGGAAGGAGACCGATGATGAGCTTACAAAAGTGCTTCTGGAAGGTCTTGATAAATACAACAACATCTTCATGATGGCGGATTCCGGAGCCCGTGGTTCTGATAAACAGATCAAACAGCTTGCAGGTATGCGTGGTTTGATGGCTGATACAACCGGTAGAACAATCGAGCTGCCTATCAAATCCAACTTCCGTGATGGTCTTGATGTATTGGAGTACTTCATGTCTGCGCATGGAGCACGAAAAGGTATGTCCGATACAGCGCTTCGTACAGCCGATTCCGGATACCTTACAAGACGTCTGGTAGACGTATCACAGCATATGATCGTCCGTGAATCTGACTGCTGTGAAGGAAAGAACAGAGAGATCCCTGGTATGTGGGTAACTGCATTCATGGATGGAAAAGAAGAGATAGAAAGTCTTCAGGAACGTATTACAGGTCGTTTCTCCTGCAATACAATTTGTGATAAAGATGGTAATGTCATTGTAAAGGCAAACCATATGATCACACCAAAACGTGCCGCAGAAGTTATGAGCCGTGGTGTTGATGAGAATGGCAACCCAATCGAGAAAGTGAAGATCCGTACCGTATTATCCTGCCGCTCCCATATGGGTGTATGTGCAAAATGTTATGGAGCAAACATGGCTACCGGTCAGGCAGTTCAGGTTGGTGAGGCTGTTGGTATCATCGCAGCACAGTCCATCGGTGAGCCTGGTACACAGCTTACCATGCGTACTTTCCATACAGGTGGTGTTGCCGGTACCGATATCACACAGGGTCTTCCTCGTGTCGAAGAAATTTTCGAGGCAAGAAAACCGAAAGGACTTGCCATTATCACAGAATTTGGTGGCGTAGCTAACATCAAAGATACTAAGAAGAAACGTGAGATCATCGTTACAAACAATGAGACTGGTGAATCTAAGGCATACTTGATCCCTTACGGTTCCAGAATCAAAGTAATGGACGGCGCAGTACTTGAAGCTGGTGACGAGCTGACCGAAGGTTCTGTAAATCCACATGACATCTTAAAGATCAAAGGTGTCCGTGCCGTTCAGGATTACATGCTCCGCGAGGTTCAGCGTGTATACCGTTTACAGGGTGTTGAGATCAACGACAAACATATCGAGTTGATCGTACGTCAGATGTTGCAGAAGGTACGCGTTGAGACAAACGGTGATTCTGATATGCTTCCGGGAACATTAGTAGATACTCTTGATTTTGAGGATACAAATGAACTGCTTGAGAGTGAAGGAAAAGAAATGGCAGAAGGAAAACAGGTATTACTTGGTATTACCAAAGCTTCCTTAGCTACGAACTCCTTCTTATCGGCAGCTTCCTTCCAGGAGACAACAAAAGTTCTGACAGAAGCAGCTATCAAAGGAAAAGTTGATCCACTGATCGGTATGAAAGAAAACGTAATCATTGGTAAACTGATCCCGGCTGGTACAGGTATGAAGAGATACCGCAATATCAAACTTGATTCTGATGTCAATGAAAATGACGAGATTGATTTTGATGACGATTCTTTTGCAGATGAAGAATTTGCACCAGTAGAAGAATAAGATATTGAAATAAGAGAGGAATGGATGAAAATCTGTTCCTCTTTTTTCGTAATCATAATATCTGGTATAAAAAAGCCAGATATTGGAAATGCTTTAAAAGCGTAAGAAAAATCTATGTAAAAGTGCTTGACATCTGGGATGGACACCTATATAATAATTTAGCGTGCACAAAAAGGCATGCAGTTTGAACTTTTTTGTTCACATAATATTAACAGGAGGTGAAAATAATGCCAACATTTAACCAGTTAGTAAGAAAAGGACGTCAGACATCTGTTAAGAAGTCTACAGCACCTGCACTTCAGAAGGGTTACAACTCTTTACAGAAGAGACCTACAGATGCTCCTTCTCCACAGAAGAGAGGTGTTTGTACAGCTGTTAAGACAGCTACTCCTAAAAAACCTAACTCAGCTCTTAGAAAGATCGCCAGAGTACGTCTCTCTAACGGAATTGAAGTAACAAGCTACATTCCAGGTGAAGGACACAACTTACAGGAGCATAGCGTTGTTATGATCCGTGGTGGACGTGTTAAGGACTTACCAGGTACAAGATATCACATCATCCGTGGTACACTTGATACAGCAGGTGTTGCTAACAGAAAACAGGCTCGTTCTAAATACGGCGCTAAGAGACCAAAGGCTTCTAAGTAATTTTTGATTACAGAATGAAGTAAAACCAATAGTATCACAAACAGAACTAAAAGGTTTAGTGTTGGAATTGTTTCACTAGAGATATATTTCCGCACGAACACTAAGGGGGAACAAGATTTTGTTCCGAGATGGGCTTGCCCATTTTACACATGTGAGTACCGTTGAATTAATCGAAATGAAGTTCACTGACAACATGTTGCATTGAACTTTCATTGCAAATGTTGCAGAGCCGGGAAACCGGACACAGTAAATGCAGGGAAGACCTGTATAGTAAATTATGATTAAGGAGGGAAGAACCGTGCCACGTAAAGGACATACTCAGAAAAGAGACGTATTAGCAGATCCAATTTACAATAACAAAGTCGTTACAAAGCTTGTCAACAACATTATGTTAGATGGTAAGAAAGGTGTAGCACAGAAAATTGTATATGGAGCTTTCGCAAGAGTAGAAGAGAAAACAGAAAGACCTGCTCTTGAGGTATTTGAAGAAGCCATGAATAACGTTATGCCTGTTCTTGAAGTAAAGGCTAGACGTATTGGTGGTGCAACATACCAGGTACCAATCGAAGTCAGACCAGACCGTCGTCAGGCTTTAGGACTTCGTTGGTTAACAACTTTCTCACGTAACAGAGGTGAGAAGACCATGGAAGAAAGACTTGCAAATGAAATCATGGATGCAGCTAACAACACAGGTGCATCTGTTAAGAGAAAAGAAGATATGCACAAAATGGCAGAAGCAAACAAAGCATTCGCTCATTACCGCTTCTAATATCATTTGCCATATGAATAGATACCGGGAGCAAAGCAACTTTGCTCTCAAGTATTATAAAAATGTTCTGCGCATATCGGCGTAGTAAATTAAGGAGGAAAAACCTTGGCTGGAAGAGAATATCCATTAGAGAGAACCAGAAACATTGGTATTATGGCTCATATTGATGCTGGTAAAACAACATTAACAGAGCGTATTCTTTACTATACCGGTGTTAACTATAAGATTGGTGATACTCATGAAGGTACTGCTACCATGGACTGGATGGAACAGGAGCAGGAAAGAGGTATCACAATTACATCAGCCGCTACTACATGCCACTGGACTTTGGAAGAGTTCACAAAACCAAAGAAAGGTGCTTTAGAGCATCGTATCAACATCATTGATACTCCTGGACACGTAGACTTTACTGTAGAGGTAGAGCGTTCCCTTCGTGTACTTGATGGTGCTGTCGGCGTATTCTGTGCAAAGGGTGGTGTTGAACCACAGTCAGAAAACGTATGGCGTCAGGCTGATACCTACAACGTACCTAGAATGGCTTTCATTAACAAGATGGACATCTTAGGTGCTAACTTCTACGGAGCTGTTGATCAGATTCGTACAAGATTAGGAAAAAATGCTATCTGTCTTCAGTTGCCAATCGGTAAAGAGGACGATTTCAAAGGAATTATCGACTTATTCGAGATGAAGGCTTATATCTACAATGATGATAAAGGTGACGATATCACTGTAACAGATGATTTAGGTGATATGGCTGATGAAGCTGAACTTTATCATGCAGAATTAGTAGAGAAAGTCTGCGAGTTAGATGATGACTTAATGATGATGTACCTTGAGGGTGAGGAACCATCTGTTGAGGAGATGAAGAAAGTATTAAGAAAAGCTACATGTGAATGTACTGCTGTACCTGTTTGCTGTGGTTCTGCTTACAGAAACAAAGGTGTACAGAAGTTAATCGATGCAGTTATCGAGTACATGCCAGCTCCAACAGATATCCCAGCTATCAAAGGTGTTGACTTAGATGGTAATGAAGTAGAGAGACATTCTTCTGATGAAGAACCTTTCGCTGCATTAGCATTCAAGATCATGGCTGACCCATTCGTTGGTAAGCTTGCATTCTTCAGAGTTTACTCTGGTACAATGAACTCCGGTTCTTATGTATTAAATGCTACAAAAGATAAAAAAGAACGTGTTGGACGTATCTTACAGATGCATGCCAACAAACGTGCGGAATTAGATAAAGTTTACTCCGGAGATATCGCAGCTGCTGTAGGTTTCAAATTTACAACAACTGGTGATACAATCTGTGATGAACAGCATCCAGTAATCTTAGAGTCCATGGAATTCCCAGAACCAGTTATCGAGCTCGCTATTGAGCCTAAGACAAAAGCTGGACAGGGTAAAATGGGTGAGGCTCTTGCAAAACTTGCAGAAGAAGATCCTACATTCCGTGCTCACACAGATCAGGAAACTGGTCAGACAATCATTGCTGGTATGGGTGAGTTACATTTGGAAATCATCGTTGACCGTCTGCTTCGTGAATTCAAAGTAGAAGCTAACGTAGGTGCTCCACAGGTAGCTTACAAAGAGACATTTACAAAACCTGTAGATGTTGAGTACAAATATGCAAAACAGTCCGGTGGACGTGGTCAGTACGGACACTGTAAAGTTAAATTTGAGCCGATGGATCCAAACGGCGAAGAGACATTCAAATTTGAATCTACCGTTGTCGGTGGTGCTATTCCTAAGGAATACATCCCAGCAGTTGGTGAAGGTATCGAAGAAGCTGCTCAGGCAGGTATTCTTGGCGGTTTCCCAGTTCTTGGTGTTCACGCTAACGTATACGATGGATCTTACCATGAGGTCGACTCTTCTGAAATGGCATTCCACATCGCTGGATCTATGGCATTCAAAGAGGCTATGGCAAAAGCTTCACCAGTATTACTTGAGCCTATCATGAAGGTAGAAGTTACAATGCCTGAAGAATACATGGGTGATGTAATCGGTGATATCAACTCCCGTCGTGGACGTATCGAGGGTATGGACGATATCGGTGGTGGTAAAATGGTTAAAGCATATGTACCACTTGCTGAGATGTTCGGTTACTCTACAGACTTACGTTCTAAGACACAGGGACGTGGTAACTACTCTATGTTCTTCGAGAAATATGAGCCAGTACCAAAATCTGTTCAGGAAAAAGTTCTTGCAGATAAATCCAAATAAATTCTGAAAAAAAGCATGGCTTATAACTGATTTCAGTTATTTCTGTGTAACAGAATCTAAAAACAATATTAAATCACAGAAATCCCTTAAAATAAGGGATTCTGTGATAAAAATAACTTGAAAAAGCTAAGATTATTTTATATAATCATAGATAGCCGAGTTATTAAATATAACAACTATAGCCAATATGGCATCAATTTAAGGAGGATATTCAAAATGGCAAAAGCTAAGTTTGAAAGAACAAAACCACATTGTAATATCGGTACCATTGGTCACGTAGATCATGGTAAAACAACTTTAACAGCAGCTATCACAAAAGTTTTATCTGAAAGAGTAGCTGGTAACGCAGCTGTAGATTTCGCTAACATCGATAAAGCTCCAGAAGAAAGAGAACGTGGTATCACAATTTCTACTGCTCACGTTGAGTACGAGACAGAGAAGAGACATTACGCACACGTTGACTGTCCTGGACATGCTGACTACGTTAAGAACATGATCACTGGTGCTGCTCAGATGGATGGAGCTATCCTTGTAGTAGCTGCTACTGACGGTGTTATGGCTCAGACAAAAGAGCACATCTTATTATCCCGTCAGGTAGGTGTACCTTACATCGTAGTATTCATGAACAAATGTGATATGGTTGATGATCCAGAATTATTAGAGTTAGTTGAGATGGAAATCACAGAACAGCTCGAAGAGTACGGATTCAATGACTGCCCAATCATCCAGGGATCTGCTTTAAAAGCTCTTGAAGATCCAATGGGACCTTGGGGAGACAAGATCATGGAATTAATGGATACAGTTGATTCTTATATTCCAGATCCACAGCGTGATACAGATAAACCATTCTTAATGCCAGTAGAGGACGTATTCACAATCACAGGTCGTGGTACAGTTGCTACAGGTAGAGTAGAGAGAGGAACACTTCACTTAAATGATCCACTTGAGATCTTAGGTGTTAAAGAAGATGTTCAGTCTACAGTTGTAACTGGTATCGAGATGTTCCGTAAACAGTTAGACGAGGCTATGGCTGGTGATAACATCGGTGCATTACTTCGTGGTGTTAACCGTGACCAGATCGTTCGTGGACAGGTTCTTGCTAAACCAGGTACTGTAACATGCCACAGAAAATTCACAGCTCAGGTTTACGTTTTAACAAAAGACGAAGGTGGACGTCATACTCCATTCTTCAACAACTATCGTCCACAGTTCTACTTCAGAACAACAGACGTTACAGGTGTTTGTGATTTACCAGATGGTGTTGAAATGTGTATGCCAGGTGATAACATCGAAATGACTATCGAATTAATTCACCCAGTAGCTATGGAGCAGGGTCTTACATTCGCTATCCGTGAAGGTGGACGTACAGTAGGATCTGGACGTGTTGCTACAATCATCGAGTAATTTATAATTCATGACAATAGAATGCTCACGAAGTGTGCATTTTATTGTTTAACAGATTTTGGATTATATTCCGCAATCCTTGAGTAATCAGGGGTTGCGGTTTCTTTTTGTGAAAAAGATGGTTGAACATTGGAGAGTGGTAGAAGAATTGAAGATGCAGGAGCAGATGGAGTAAGTGAGGAGGATGAATAATATTAATGCAAATGCTAAAGAAATAGTATATAAAAATTATAATATTTATGTAGGAAAGAGGCTGTCTGCAGGAGTTGCAGACAGCCTCTTGCACAGGACGGGGTTATTCTTCGGATATGCCATAATCAGTGGCTATATCAGAAAATTTGGTATTCCAAATGGCTTCTTCAATGGCTTGTAAACACTCATCTGTATGTTGGGAAATGTCCTGCCCCCAGAAGTGAAGGACAGTATAGCCTAGAAATAGAAGTTTTTTATCGTTTTCATAATCACGATTACGATTTCGCTCGATTTTTTTGATCCAAAAGTCTGGATTTTTCCCCTTTTCAAGTCGAAGCTTGAGAATCTCCCAATCCTTTCCGTGAAAAAATTCACTATCGCAAAAAATAGCAATTTTATATTTGGTAAGAACAATGTCAGGAGAACCAGGGAGAGCTTTATAATTTTTGCGATAGCGATAACCTTTGTGCCATAGAGCTTTTCGGAGCAATAGTTCTATGGAAGTATCTTTACTGTGAATCTTACGCATATTGTTTGAAACAGTAGCGGAATCACGCGACATATAGGTTCCTTCTTTCTACCTGAACTGCTGAGAATATATTATCAAAAAACAGGGGAAATAGCAAACGGGTTAAGAAACATACAAGAGGAAATCTAACGATATGGTGAGAAAATTGCTTGTTGCTAATTGTGGTATATGATAAAATATGAGTTGTACTATTTTTGATTTTGGAGGAATTTTAATGGCGATTTGTTATGATAAATTATGGAAATTACTGATAGATAAAAAAATGAACCGTACAGAATTGAAGGAAGCGTCAGGAATAAGTTTTAATGTGTTAGCTCGATTAGGAAAGAATGAGCCAGTTTCATTTGAATCAATAGAAAAGATATGTTTTACATTAAATTGCAAGATAGAAGATGTTGTAGAGATACAAAAAGAAGAACCAATACAAATCGATAGTGATGCATTTACAACCATAGAGCTGTTTGCTGGAGCTGGCGGTTTGGCTTTAGGGATAGAAAAAGCTGGATTTGAACCATTGGGACTAATAGAGTTTGATAAAGATGCTGCAGAATCTTTGAAAACCAATAGGCCGAACTGGAGAGTTATTCATGATGATATAGCTAATATATCTTGTTTGGATTTGGAAGATTATTTTGGCATAAAAAAAGGAGACCTGGATTTATTATCGGGAGGAGCACCGTGTCAGGCCTTTTCCTATGCTGGAAAAAGATTAGGACTTGAAGATGCGAGAGGAACACTTTTTTATCACTATGCAACTTTTTTACAGAAATTGCAGCCAAAGATGTTTTTATTTGAAAACGTGCGAGGATTGCTGACTCATGATAAGGGAAGAACATATGCAACGATAACAAATATTTTTGAACAGGCGGGATATACCATTCAGAAAAAAGTTTTAAATGCGTGGGATTTTGGTGTGCCGCAGAAAAGAGAGAGATTAATCACGGTTGGAATTAGAAATGATTTAGTGGGAAAAGTTTCATTCTCATTTCCAAAAGAACATGATTATAAGCCTGTTTTGAGAGATGTTTTATTGAATTGTCCAGAAGGACCAGGAGTACCATATGGAGAAAATAAAAGGAAAATATTTGAATTGGTTCCACCTGGAGGATATTGGAGAGATATTGATCCGGAGATTGCAAAAGCATATATGAAAAGTTGCTGGGATATGGAAGGTGGAAGAACAGGAATTCTTAGAAGAATGAGTCTGGATGAGCCATCATTGACGGTATTGACTTCACCGTCTCAGAAGCAAACAGAAAGATGTCATCCATTGGAAGCAAGACCGTTTACAGTACGTGAGAATGCAAGATGTCAAACATTTCCAGATGAATGGCAGTTTTGTGGAAGTGTTCAATCTCAGTATAAACAGGTTGGAAATGCTGTTCCTGTCAACTTAGCATATGAAATTGGATTGGAGATACATAAATCATTAGAGGGAGTAAAATAAATGGCGTGGAATTTAGATTTTATATCAGAAGAAGATTTTAAGAAGCATGTACGTGCAACGATTATGAAATATGGGGAAAAGCTAGAATCGTATGATTTGAAGCGATTCAACAGTAATCTGATTGATCCAATCAAGCTGATTTTTGATAAATCGGTGTATCGTACAAGCTGGGAAGAAATTGTGAATGATGAAATTTTCCGGCAGAGAGATAAGTCTAATAATAATGATATAGGATATTTTCATCAGAATATTTTTTCTTATTTCAAAGGCTGCGAAGTCCCACAGGCAGGTTGGGATGTTATTTACAGAAATCCAGATGGATTACAAATGCCAGATGGAGATATTGTACATACAATATATGTAGAAATGAAGAACAAACACAATACTATGAATTCTGCATCCTCCGCAAAAACATATATAAAAATGCAAGGTCAGATTCTGGAAGACGATGATTGTGCGTGTCTGTTGGTTGAAGCAATTGCAAAGAAATCACAGAATATTAAATGGTCAACAAAAGTTGATGGGAAAAATGTACAGCATAGATTAATTCGGCGTGTGAGCATGGATCAGTTTTATGCAATTCTCACTGGTGAAGAAGATGCATTTTATAAGATGTGTATGGTATTGCCAGAGGTAATTAATTCTGTTGTAAATGAAGAAGGCGGTGTTGAAGTACCACACGATACAGTTATTGATGAATTGAGAAAAGTGGCATCATTGTATGGTGATGAAAACGGTGAATTATCTATGGCAATGGCTGTATATATGCTTGGATTCAATACGTATATGGGATTTGGGGATAAAATGCGTGGAGAATTAGGAGACGATAAAGACAGAATGCTTAAAAGAATTTATGAGTATGTGAAGAAATTACAGGAATAGAAATACATGTTCAAGGAGCAAAAGTTTTGTAGGATTTTCGAATTGAGAATACATAACAAGTTGTGCTGAGTGTAGATAATATTGATGGCTAGGTATATGATAAGAATTTCGGCGGAAAGTTATTATATTGGAAAAACGACTTTGAAAATTCAATACGGAAATAGTAACAGTGATGTAATAATATAATTTGAAAAAATCATTTCCATAAAAGAGGTATTTAGATGAACGATAAGACTGTTTATTCTTATATAAATGATATTGCACAGCGATTAAAAGAACCAAGAAAATATGGGGATGTTTCGTTAATGATTGGAGCTGGATTTTCAAAAAATGCACAGAGCAAAGGAATGGCAAGTATGCAGCCACCTAATTGGAGTGAACTTGCTAAAAAAATGTACGAAGAACTATATCCCGAACCGTTAGAAGAACAAGAAAAAGAAGAATGGCATAAACAAAGGGTTATAAAGACATCTGGAAAAAATGTCACAAAGCTGGCAGATGAATATATTGCTAATTTTGATAGAAATAAAATTAATAATTTGATAGAACAGTCCATTGCAGACCAAATGTTTGTTCCAGGAGAATTGCATAAAAGACTATTAAAATTACATTGGTCAGATATTTTTACAACAAATTATGATACTCTTTTGGAACAGACGGTAGATATGATTTATCGTGAAAACAATTATGAAATTATATATTCTCAAAATGATTTGCCAGGAAGTATAAAGCCACGGATAATTAAGTTGCATGGTAGTATTCCTCAAGTAAAACCATATGTAATAAGCGATGAAGATTATAGAACATACCCAGATAAATATTCAGCATTGGTTAATACTGTACAGCAGGCGATGCTTGAAACTAGATTATGCCTACTTGGATTTTCCGGGGATGATCCTAACTTCCAAAGTTGGCTTGGGTGGCTACGAGATAATATGGGTGAATGCTGTTGGTTCTAGAATATAAATAGTACAAGCCAAAATGAGAAATTCCAAATACACATAAGCATGGTACAATAGAAACATGCTGAAGGAGGATCTCATATGGCAAAGCAACATGACAAACAATTTAAACTTGATGCAATCCAGTACTATCAAGATCATAAAGATCTCGGAGTACGTGGATGTGCAGAAAATCTTGGCATCGGCTACAGTACATTAACAAAGTGGCTGAAAGACTTCCGAGAATCAGGTGATATTCCTGTTCGTGGTTCTGGTAATTATGCATCTGATGAGCAGAAGGAAAAAAGCCAGACTTATCGCTTAGAGAAAAGGAAAAATTGCTGGAGCGTGACTTGGCAAATGGTATTTCTTTGTCCGGTGGAGATATGACAGTATTAGAACTGGTAGAGAAATATTTGGAGCAAAAGCGCAATGTCAGACCAACCACAGCCGCTGGATATAAAACAGTGGTTAATGTATTAAAACGAGACATCTTTGGAAGTCAGAAGATTAATCATATCAACACGATAGATGCAAAGGCTTGGTTAATAAAATTACAGTCGGAGGATGGAAAGAGCTATAGCAGTATCCATACAATACGTGGGGTAATAAGACCAGCTTTTCAGATGGCTTATGAGGCAGACCTAATCAGAAAAAATCCTTTTGATTTTGAACTGCATAATTTTCTAATTGATGATTCAGTAAAAAGAGATGCAGTGACATCGAAACAGAAAAAGGAGTTTTTAAGGTTTGTTCAACAGGATGAACATTTCAGTGAGTGCTACGATGGGATGTTTATATTATTTAGAACAGGCTTGAGAATAGGCGAGTTTTGCGGACTTACGTTAAAGGATATAGACTTGGAGAAAAGAACAATCAACGTGAACCATCAATTACAGTATGTTGGCAATAGGGGAAAGTACATAGAAAAAACAAAAACTGAAGCTGGGACACGAGTATTGCCAATGTCGGATGAAGTTTATGCAGCATTCAAGAGGGTGGTACAGAATAGAAAGAAACCTAAAGTCGAGGAAATGATAGATGGTTATACAGGTTTTCTGTTCTTGGATAAGCGTGGAAAACCAATGATGCCCTATCAATGGGAAAAACGCTTTCAGCATGTGGTTGAGAAGTACAATAGAATTTATCGAGTGCAACTTCCAAAGATAACACCACATGTGTGCC
>OGHD01000689.1_pt1 | contig 15487 bp, 8 predicted proteins | sample 1571341 | NCBI WGS metagenome assembly OGHD01 (sample SAMEA2582026, study PRJEB24529) | metagenome | biome: Human gut stool | place: China | collected 2011 | reverse complement strand
GTTAATTAACTCTCTCATTTTCAATCGATTACATAAGAATTAACAGAGTATTGATTTTAGAATGAAAGGTTTACGCCGATGGTGTAGGTGCGAGCCTGTGGATATACACCATAGTCTACACCGAGAGAAGTTCCACCTGATGAGATTTCAGGGTCGAAGCCCCAATACTTGGTCCAGGTAATCAGGTTCTCTGCCATCACGTAGAAACGCAAGTGACTGATAGACAACTTCTGTGTAAGCTGCTTTGGCAAGGTGTAACCCAAAGAGATGTTCTTCAATCTCAAGTAAGAGCCATCGCAAAGATAGAGGTCAGAAACCTGCCAGTTGGTAGCATCGCCATTCTTCAGGATAGGATACTTATTGGAGGTACCCTCGCCAGTCCATCGATCGAGCATCCAAGTAGGGAAGTTGCCAGAGAACACATCTGTACGATAGGTTGCATCAAATACCTTATTACCCGTTACGCCCTGCAAGAAGAGGTTGAGGTCGAAGCCCTTCCACTCTGCATTGAAGTTGAAACCGAAGGTCCACTTTGGTGTACCATTACCAATATTGGTGCGGTCGTCTGGAGAAATCTCACCATCGCCATTAACATCTACGAAACGTACATCACCTGGCTTGGCATCTGGCATAATCATATTGCCATCCTTGTTGACGTAAGCCTGAACCTCTGCCATATTCTGGAACACACCAGCTGTCTTATAACCATAGAAGTATGGGAAAGGCTGACCGTTAGATCCACGAGTGCCACCACCAGAGATACCCAGGAAGCCATCGAGGTCGATGTAACCTGTATCATTACCGAGGTTGGTCAACTCATTGTGCAGATAGGTAACATTAGCCTTGGCATTGAAGCGAGCATCAGAGATGTGCCACTTATAGCCGAGCTCAAACTCAAGACCTGAGTTCTTCATGTCACCCACGTTACCGATTGGCTTGGTCTCACCTACGTAGCTTGGGATAGGCATAGTAATCAACATACCGTTGGTCTTCTTTACATAATAGTCAGCTGAGAATGTCAGCGCACTGCCGAAGAAACCGAAGTCGAAACCGATATCAGTCTGCTCACTCTCCTCCCACTTCAAGTCTTCATTGGCTGTGGCATTCGCCTTAGAACCATTAAACTTGACTGCATTCTTTCCGAAGAGCACGTTGTTGCCCATAGCGGTCAATACGGTATAACGGAAGTCACCGATGTTATCATTACCATTCTTACCCCAGCTGGCACGGAACTTCAAGTTGCTCAACCAATCGCGAGTACTTTCCATGAATTTCTCGTTCATAATATTCCATCCGATAGAGGCAGATGGGAAGGTACCATATTTATGAGATGGTCCGAAACGGCTTGAACCATCTCGGCGGATTGTAGCCTGAAGCATGTACTTCTCATCATAGTTATAGCTCAATCGACCGAAGAGAGAAGATATAGCATGCACTACATTATTGCCACCTGATACATCATGCTCAATGGTTGGAGCACCTACAGAGATGATGTTACCTTCAGCATCCTTCACGATGGTCTGGCTATATTTACCAGTAGCATAGTCGATAGAAGGCTTGTTTACATTCACAAGGTTCCAACGGCTACCTTTCAGATAGTCGCTCTTGTTCTTCATCGCACTCTGGCCCAGCACAACAGCAAAGCTATGTTTGCCTATGGTTTTGTCATAGGTCAGGGTATTCTCCACCTGCCAGTTGATGCCCTTTTCAGAGCTCTTATTGGCCTCTGTATGCTCAGCATTGACGTTACCAGAGAGGTAATACTTGGATGCGGTGTAGCTATCTGAACCCCAGAAGCTGAGGTCTGCACTATAAGTGAAATGATACTTCAAGTTATCCCAGAGCTGGAGGTCGATAGAGAACTTAGGCACAAACTTATGTGACCAGTTCTTAGCTGCTGGGCGCGCCATCATGGCAAGAGGGTTGTTCATCTCCTGATAGGTACCTCCCATACCTGGGATGGTATAATAGTTGCCATTGGCATCACGAAGAAGCTCGTAAGTATCACGAGTACCTGTAATATTACCATCTGCATCGTATGTATTAGGATCCTCGTAGGTATTATAATACTTCTTCGCCACATTGCTATCGGTTACCGTAGGAGCCAATGTTGGAGCAAGATAGAGGGCACTACCCAATACAGAGCCATTACTATTAGCATCGATACCTGTACTCTTTACACGGGTGTAAGCCATGTTGACGGTTACATCGAGCTTGTTGAGGAAGTTGCGATCCTTGCTGGCATCCAATACATTATAAATGTTGTTGCTACGCATAGAGAGACGCTCATAGTTGCTCTGTCCATAGTTACCACCTACGATACCTTCCTGCTTGTAGTAGCCCATGGAGAGGTAGTAGTTGATTTTTTCAGAGGCACCACTGATGCTCACCTCATGGTTCTGTACAGGGGCATTGTCGTTGAATACCAAGTCCTGCCAATCAGTACCAAATCCATTGATGGCATTACCATTGGAGTCGGTCAGTTTGTATGGATCAGCATAGATAGGAGCCTGACCACCATTCACTGCACGCTCGTTCTGAAGGATGGCGTAGTCAGTGGCGCTTGTCACATCACGCTTCTTCCATGCGCTTTGCCAACCGTAAGAGAAGTTATAGTTGATCTGTGCCTTTCCTATCTTACCCTTCTTGGTGGTTACGAGAATTACACCGTTGGCAGCACGGGCACCATAGATAGCACCCGAAGCAGCATCCTTCAACACCTCGATACTCTCGATATCACTAGGGTTGAGATAGTCGAGACCACCCTCGATAGGCATGCCGTCTACGATGTAGAGAGGATCTGAATTGCTGATAGTACCTGTACCACGAATACGAACCTTAGGAGATGCACCAGGCTGACCTGAAGAAGAGGTTACGTTGACACCGGCAGCCAGACCCTTCAATGCGTTATCAACACGCACTGGGCTCTTGCCTGCCAAATCTTCGGTGCTCACTTTAGCGATAGCAGCAGTTACCACGCTCTTCTTCTGAACACCGTAACCTACAACAACCACTTCGTCCAAAGCCTTGTCGTCTTGTTTCAGAGTAATCTTCATGTTGGCTGAAGGACGGATCTCAGCATCCTTGTAGCCAATGTAGGTGATAACCAAGGTCTGGTTAGCATCTGCATCAATGACAAAGTTACCATCAAGGTCGGTAATTGCACCGGCACCCTTGACGCCTTTAACCTGTACGGTGGCTCCGATAACGGGTTCACCCAGGTCATCCAACACGACACCCTTGAAGGTGTTTTTCTGTGCGAGCGCTGACGTCGACATCAATAATGCAGTCGCCAGCAATAGACTTTTTGTTTTCATATTCGATTATTAGTTTAGAAAAATATCTGTTTGTTAGTTCACTCTATTATAATTGTATAAGACTGTGCGGCTGTGCATTTCCTAAAATGCGTTAAGCCGTGTTTCCGATTGCAAATATAATATGTTTTTTTGATAATTCCTAGCCCCTTCAACAGATAAGTGGGAAGAATACTTGCTTCAAGCAACTTATATCATTAGTTTTCAGATACTTATCTATTTTTTAACAACTATACGAAAGTGGATGGGGTAAAATGGAGAAAATGAGGCTAGAACACCCCTGAAACGTTATATCAGTATATTTCAGTGTTCACACTCTGCCACTTTTCAATAACGTACATTATTCATTATACTTCTCATTATCAACAACTTACAAAAGTTTCATTTTTACATCCATCCACTTTTCGCTTATCACACATCATTTTTTCATTATTTATTTAGTAATTTTGCAGATGAATAAGCATATACGCCTAAACGCACAAAAAAACGTGAGAGGCGGTGTGCAAAACAAACAACTGCAAGAAATAAACAAACCATAATAAATATTACTTATGAAACAGTTCATTTTATCATGTGTCCTGTCGGTTGCAGCCATCGCTCCATCCCAGGCACAGCAGACTACCAGACAATTGCCTGTCTATCTCGACCAGACCAAGCCGGTAGAGCAGCGCATCGATGATGCCATCTCTCGCATGACGCTGGCAGAGAAGATACGCATCATCCATGCTCAGAGCAAGTTTTCATCAGCCGGTGTACCACGCTTGGGATTTCCTGACTTCTGGACGGATGACGGACCTCACGGAGTGCGTCCTGACGTATTGTGGGATGAATGGGAACAGGCTGGTCAGACCAACGACTCCTGTGTAGCCTTCCCTGCCCTCACCTGTCTTGCCGCATCATGGAATCCGCAGATGAGCCGCATCTATGGCGAAGCATTGGGCGAAGAAGCCCTGTATCGCGGCAAGGACATGATTCTGGGTCCTGGCGTCAACATCTACCGCACGCCTCTCAACGGCCGCAACTTCGAGTATATGGGCGAAGATCCGTTCCTGGCAAGCATCATGGTTGTGCCGTATATTCAGGGATTGCAGTCTAAGGGCGTATCAGCCTGCGTAAAGCACTATTGCCTGAACAACGATGAGGAATACCGCCATCAGGTCAACGTAATCGTCAGCGACCGTGCTCTCCACGAAATCTATCTCCCTGCCTTCAAGGCGGCTGTTGAGAAGGGCAAGACATGGGGCATCATGGGAGCCTACAACCTATATAAGAATGAGCACAACTGCCACAACCAGTGGACCCTGAACAAGATTCTGAAGGGCGACTGGAAGTATGATGGTGTCGTGGTAAGCGACTGGGGCGGTGCTCACGACCTGGAGCAGTCTGTAAAGAACGGGCTGGATATGGAGTTCGGCACCTGGACAGACGGTCTTACGATGGGCGCTACCAATGCCTACGACAACTATTATCTCTCCATGCCTTACATGAAGGCCATACAGGAAGGCAAGTTCACCCAGAAGGAGCTGGACGATAAGGTGCGCCGCGTATTGCGCCTCTTCTATCGCACCACGATGAATCCGAACCGCCCTCATGGTTTCCTCTGTTCCGAGAGCCATTATGCAGCAGCCAGACAGATTGCTGAGGAAGGCATCGTATTGCTCCAGAACAGGAACAATGTGCTCCCTATCAACACCCAGAAGGCTAAGCGCATACTGGTAGTAGGCGAGAATGCCATCAAGATGATGACCGTAGGCGGAGGCTCTTCTTCGCTCAAGGTACAGCGCGAGATTTCGCCTCTCGATGGTCTGAAGACGCGCTTGGGCAAGGACGGCATCGAGGTAGATTATGCCCGCGGATATGTGGGCGATGTAACGGGCAACTACAATGGCGTTACAACCGGCCAGAACCTGGAAGACAAGCGCAGCGAGGCTGAACTGATAGCCGAAGCCGTAGAGAAAGCCAAGACAGCCGACTATGTCATCATGTTTGGTGGTCTGAACAAGAGCGATTTCCAGGACTGTGAGGGTCACGACCGCAAGCATTATGAGCTGCCATACCATCAGGATAAGCTGATCGAGGCTTTGGCTAAGGCAAACAGAAACTTCGTTTATGTCAACATCTCGGGCAATGCGGTAGCTATGCCTTGGAAGGCTAAGGTTGCCGGCATCGTACAGGGCTGGTTCATCGGTTCGGAGAGCGGCAAAGCCCTTGCAAGCATCCTTACAGGCGATGCAAACCCTAGCGGCAAGTTGCCGTTTACATGGGTCAACTCGCTGAAGGAAACAGGTGCTCATGCACTCAATACCTATCCGGGAACCTGGCGTCAGGAAGGTGGAGCCAGCACGAAGGGCAACATCATTGATGAGGAATATAAGGAAGGCATCTATGTAGGTTACCGCTGGACCGATAAGGAGCGCATCAAGCCTACCTTTGCATTCGGTCACGGCTTGAGCTACACTCAGTTTGCCATCTCTAATCTGCGCAGCGACAAGATGCAGATGAAGCAGGACGGCACAATCACCTTTACCGTAAACGTAAAGAATACCGGAAAGCGTGCCGGAGCCGAGACGGTTCAGCTCTACATCCACGATGTCAAGTCATCAGTAGACCGCCCTCAGAAGGAGCTGAAGGGATTCCAGAAGGTTTATCTCCAGCCAGGTGAGAGCAAGGATATCAGCATCACCATCAGCAAAGAGGCCCTCAGTTTCTACGATGAGGCATCTTCATCCTGGAAGGCTGAAGCCGGAAAGTTTGAGGCTCTTGTTGGTAATGCAGCCGATAACCTGAAGCTCAAGAAAGCCTTCGAGCTCTTTTAAAAAGAATGATTCGATTCTGAGAAATTGAACGGAGGGAAGAAATAAATATAATGCATAAAAGTTTGTTACGGTGAAACGCCGTAACAAACTTTTATTGTTTTCCCCTGCTTTTCATCCTATCGACAAACTTGTAGAAACGGGGATTTCCCAAAATATCAATATCCTGATTATCAGAAGATTAACCAACTTGACACCCTAAAACAGGGCGCATGGGTATCTGCAGCATTTACTCCTGAATTTTCGCAAGTTTGCGCCATACGCCCAGAAAGGCTTATTTCATGCCAATCTGCTTCACACGCTGCTCGAACTCTTCCCTGTCACAGATGGCACTATTCTTGATTTTGGCGCGATAATTATAGATAGTGTTCACAGAATAGTGAAGGAACTCGGCAATCTTAGAACTGTCCTCGATGCCCAGACGGATAAGGGCAAAGATACGGAGGGTGGTAGAAAGACGGCTATCATCTTCGAGCACGATACGCTCTTCAGGCTTCAAGAGGGCATTGAACTCCTCAACAAAGTCAGGGAAGAGCTTCAGGAAGGCGGAATCGAAATACTCATACAACTCGCCCATGTAGGCCTCGCCAGCCTGCATCTGCTCCAGCAACTTGTTGAGTTCTCTAGCCTTCACCAGTTTCACTACTCGCTTGCGCATGGTCTCTATCTTGTCGACATAGATGGCACAAAGGCGCAGGAATCGACCAATATATACTTCCTTCATCTTGTTACTCTCGTTGAGTGACTGGTTCATCTCGTTAAGACGCTCATTTGCCAACTGCAAGGCATGGTTGGTTTCCTTCAGCTTATGATGGGCCGCAGCAATGCGCTTGCGCTGCTTGTTGACATAGTAGAGCAAGAGCATAACCACAAAGAGAAGCAAGGCTGAACACGCTACCATGAGCCGCAGATGCTGGTTGCTCGAAGAAAGTTCTTTCTGATAGCCCTCCTCAATCTGCGTGAGCACAGGCATGATCTGGCGGCTGCGGCTAGGCGTATTGAAAATGGTAGCCGACTGCCAGGCAAACTTGATATACTCATGAGAGCGCTTCTGCTCGCCCGGGGCGGCGTTGAGAAGATTGGCAACTTCCCAGAGAGACCCCTGGTCCATCACAGCCAACTGGACATCGCAGATAGCAGAACGCAAGAGGCAGCGGAGGAACTGTTCTTTATCACCAAACTGATTGTAGGTCAAGCCGCGATAAAACTGTACAATGGCATACTGATGGGTGCCCGGTTTCGTCATCGCCAGCCGCTTATCGCTCAATCGCAAAGCCTCTTTCATATTGCCCGCATCGCGTGCCCTCACCTCCTGCATCTGCAGATAAAGGTCATCATCATGGCTGAATGTGCTGTCTATTGCAGCCTGATAGACATTACGCTTGCCGGTATAATATTTCTTCAAAGAGGGTACGTTGGAATAATATGCCATCTCGCCATACAGATGCTGGCAAGCCCAGAGGTAGTTGCGTTTGCCCTCAGCATCAAGATCAGCGATATTGACAGACTTCAGCAGGTCGTATGATTCGGCATAATCGCCCGTGGTCGATTCCTGGAAAGCAAGCAGCGCCTTGGCATTTTCCACCTTCTTTTTATCGCCCATTCTGATAGCAAGTTCCATACACTGATTGATGTATTTCAGCGCCATGTCGTTCTTGTAGGAGCGGTATTCCTCAAAGAGCGCAAAACAGGCATCATACTTACTGCTTAGCCGCCTGGCGGTCTTCAGTTTCTGCTCCCAATCGCAAATTCGGGCTTCACGTACCTTCACATAATCAGCCGAATGGGCAATAGCGTTGTCCAGACTCTGAAAAAGCTGCTCTATATTATCTGTTGTTTTTGCTGCAAGAGAAAGAGGCATCAAGACAAAGAGCAGGAAGAAGAATGCCTTTCCCCATAATTCATTTACGCGATACATCAACTTGATTCCGTTTAAGATTGATTTATTTTCATGAGGTTTCATGTGCAAAAGTAATAAAAAAATCGGAAACGACAAATCAAATATAGAAGAAATGTAGATTTCTTCGCATTTTTCGCCTATGCCGCATCCACTTTTTATATATTCTTCATTTTTCTTATCCATCTCATTATCAGACACATTTTTATCTAAAAAAGAAAAGTTCATCCACATTTTAACATTTCTATCGCGCATCGTATCATCTTTTTTATTATCTTTGCAAAAGATAAACATAAAAATAACAATTAACATAATAAACAATGAGAACAGCACTTTTATCACTCACGTTTCTTTTGGCTGGTTCTATGGCAGCACCTGCTTTCGCCCATACCGCAGCCCCTAAGAAAAAAGTAACTGCCACAACCAAGAAAGGCAAGATTCTACCCATGAAGGAGTATATCGACCAACTGATGGCGAAGATGACGCTACAGGAAAAGATTGGTCAGCTGAACCTGATGGTAGCCGGCGACATCACTACCGGCGGCGCACTTGATACTCAGGTAGGCGGCGATATCGCCCAGGGCAACATGGGCGGAGTTTTCAATATCAAAGGGCTCGACAAGATCAAGGCTCTGCAGGAAATCGCCATCAAGAACAGCCGTCTGGGCATTCCGCTGCTCGTAGGTATGGACGTGATTCATGGTTACGAAACGATGTTCCCTATCCCTCTCGCCCTCTCCTGCTCATGGGATACCGAAGCGATGAAGAAGGTAGGCGAAGTATCGGCCAAGGAAGCAAGTGCCGACGGCATCAACTGGACATTCTCTCCTATGGTAGACATAGCACTCGATGCCCGCTGGGGACGAATAAGCGAAGGAAATGGCGAGGATCCTTATCTGAGCGGCGTGATGGGAGCAGCGATGACTCAGGGCTACCAGGGCGTGGATATGCGCACAGAAGAGATTCTGAGAGCCAACCGCATCATGGCCTGTCTGAAGCATTTTGCCCTGTACGGAGGCGTTGAGAGCGGAAAGGAATATAACACGGTAGATATGAGCCGCATGCGCATGATGAACCAGTATCTTCCACCTTACGAGGCAGTGGTGAAGGCTGGCGTGGGCAGCGTGATGTCTTCATTCAATCTCATCGACTACATACCTGCTACAGCCAACAAATGGATGATGACCGATGTCTTGAGAAAGCAGTGGGGATTCAACGGTTTCGTGGTTACCGATTACGCTTCTATCGCCGAGATTCTGCAGCACGGAACGGCAAAAGACATCAAGGAGGCATCAGAACAGGCACTGAAGGCTGGTACCGACATGGATATGTGTTCCAACGCCTTCGTAAAGCATCTGGCTAAGAGCATAGCAGAAGGAAAGGTGAGCGAGGAGGATGTGAACATCGCCTGCCGCCGCATTCTGGAAGCGAAATATAAACTGGGCCTGTTCAGCGACCCTTACCGCTACTGCAACACCAAGCGCAGCAAGAGCGAGATTTATACCGCAGAGAACCGTCAGGCAGCCCGCGATGTAGCAGCAGAGACCTTCGTGCTCCTGAAGAACGAAGGCAATATCCTGCCACTGAAGAAGGAAGGAAAGATAGCCCTGATAGGTCCGCTTGCCGACACCCGAAACAATATAGCCGGTACATGGAGCGTGGCTCAGGTACCATCTAAATATACCACCATCAAGGAGGCAATGGAGCATGCCCTTGCCGGAAAAGCCACCTTATTATATGCCCAGGGAAGCAATATCTGGCGCAATCAGGAACTGCAGAAAAACGGCGAATCCGGCAAGCCAATCAACTGGGGCAACGAGGCTGAGATGAAGGCTGAAGCGCTGAAGATAGCTAAAGAGGCTGATGTTATTATATGTGCTATGGGCGAAAGTGCCGAGATGAGCGGCGAATGCGGTAGCCGGACCAATCTGGAGATGCCGGACGTACAGCGCGAACTGCTTGCCGAACTCCTGAAGACGGGCAAGCCTGTAGTGCTCCTCAACTTTGCGGGCCGTCCTACGGTCCTTACTTGGGAGAAAGCCCATGTACCAGCCATCATGAATGTATGGTTTGGAGGTTCAGAGATGGGCGATGCACTCTGCGATGTCATCTTTGGCGACAAATCGCCATCGGGTAAGCTCACCACTTCGATGCCTAAGACTACCGGTCAGGAGCCTCTCTACTACAACCATCAGAACACCGGCCGCCCTGTAGCAGACGATAATGAGAAGTTTGCCAAGTTTGCCAGCAACTGCCTGGATGTAAGCAATGGTCCGCTCTATCCTTTCGGTTACGGTTTGAGCTATACCTACTTTTCGTACAGCGACTTCCGCCTGAGCAGCCAGGAGGCCGGCATCAGCAATGAGGAGGCTACCGAATGGCAGGATGGCAAGAAGATTACAGCTAGCGTCACCGTTAAGAACAACGGCTCCCGCGATGCCGACGAGATTGTGCAGCTCTACATCCGTGACATGGTAGCCAGCATCTCCCGTCCTGTAAAGGAGCTGAAAGGTTTCCAGCGCATCCATCTGGCAGTAGGTGAGAGCAAGGAGGTAAGCTTTGATATCACCCCAGATATGCTCAAGTTCTACAACGCAGATCTGAAGCACGTGATAGAACCAGGCGACTTCCAGATTATGATAGGAACCAACAGCAAGGATGTAAAGACAATGAAACTGAACGTGAAATAAACAAGAAAAATCGCCCTGTAAAGAGCAAAGCATAGCTTGAAAGATGCTTTACTTCTTACAGGGCGATTATCATCTACTGAGCCTACTCCAACAGAAGGCTCGGATATGGGGATCCTATCCTTCAAATTACTTAGTCATCTCGAAACCTACACGCATACCATCGTAATTATTGGCGATAGTACCGATAGCGCTGAGGGTAGAACTACCCTTGAGGGCACTCATGGTCTTGATGAGGTTGAGCAACTTTGTCTGGTCGAAAAGCAGGCTGATGCCGTTGGTAGTCTTCGTAGCATAACCCGACATACTCAAGAGCAAGCCCTTCATCTGAATGGCATGAGTCTTCTCATCAAAAGTATAATTGCCCTGCCATGACTTGCCATCTATCTTGGCAGCGAAAGTTCCATCAGTTTTGAAGGTGAAATAGGTGTTTGAGCCGCTGAAACCAAACTTGCTGTAATACTCACCCAACTTCTCCTCTACCTTGTTGGCAGCAATCTCACCGCCAGCCTTTGCCAGGAGATTCTCAGAAGTAAAGGCGCATCCCGGCTTGCTGTACTTCCAGGTATGGGCACAGAGATCCTGCTTGCTGAAGGTACCTGAACCGATTACATTATTCAGAATGCCATTGATAATACTGCTACCTGCAGAACTGCTGCTGTTAGAGTTTCCGCCCAGTACAGCACCCAAGATACCTGCAACGGCTGAACCTGCATTGCTGGTTGCACTGGTAGATGTAGCGGCATTGCTGGTTGTTGCTGAAGTTGTTGTTGCAGTCGCAGCTGTTGTGTTAGATGCAGCAGAAGTTGTTTTCTTTGTAGAAGTCTTCTTGGTCGTAGTCTTCTTTGAAGTCTTCTTTGTTGTCTTCTTAGCCGTTTTCTTAACCGGCATCATCTCAGACATTGAGGCATTGAGCGCTGCCTCGTTCATAGCGCTTGCGTTGCTGCCAGCTGTGCATGCGAGCACGAGGGCAGCCAAAAGAAATACCTTTTTCATTGCTTTCTATATATTTATTTTTATCACTCTTATTTATATATACCCAATACTTCCTATTGTTCTTTCGGGTGCAAAGTTCGCAAAAAAATCGGAAATACGATAAGCAAAATCCCTATTTCGCGTATGAATCTCCCTAAAAACTCAGCATTTCTGCTCTTTTTACGTTATTATAGACGATTGCGATGACAATTCGTTTAAAAGATAATGAAAAAAATCGTTCAGGAAATACCAATTATCATTCTTTGGGGGGAAACTGTTCAAACGATTGCACATTTTTTTGACATAAATCAAAAAATAACGAATAAAACACGCATTTTCATGCATTTTGTACCTAGAAATAGGTAGAAACTTCTATCTTTGCAAGCAGTTAACAAATATCAATAGGTTATGAATGATTTAATTAAGGTAAATTCAGAAAATCAGAATCAGGCTATCGATAGATGCCAACAGATTCTTCAGGATCGCCGTGAGGCTCTTGCTTCTAAGGCAAAGAGAAGAGGTTAATACTCTTCAGAAACATGAAGTAAAGGAGGAAAAGATGGTGCTCTTATACATATATAATAAGGACGCATCCTTTCTTTTAAAAGAGAGATTTTTCGGAACGACTCTTAAATGATGAGTTTCAAAAATTTTGGGAAAAGAAAAAACGTAAAAATCCCGTTGTCAGCCATCTGGCTTGTACAACGGGATTTTTTCGTTTTATTATATCAAGTCCGAAATTTACTTCTCGTTCTTCACTGCCTTCATGATAATCTCGAAGTGATTACCACTCTTCAAGATGACATTCTTCAGGAAGTCTGAAATCTCAGATGCCTTCAGATTCTTCACCATCTCCTTGTAATCGCTATGAGTATCAACACCCATACGCTCGTATGTGCTCAACGCACCAAGCCAATAGCCGTTAGACTTCTCGCTTACAGCAGCCTGCTTCAGGAGAATCTCCTTCACCTTCTGAAGGTCTTCTGCATTTGGCTGGGCGATAGTCTCATCCATACCCTTGAAGAAGTAAGGAATAGCGATATCCGACTTCTCTGGGTTCAGCTGAGCCACAGCTGTAATAGAGATGGCAGCCTTGTTATCATAATCGCGAAGCAAACCATAGTTTGCTCCTGCATGATAAGCAGCGCTGAGTTCCTCACGGATAGTACGCAAATACTTCATCTCCAGCAAACGGGCTGAAACATCAGCAAGAACTGAATTCTTCAAGGTGAATGGAGCCTTGGTATACCAGATTTCTGTAGCCTGGTTCTGTGGATTCTCCATTGCCTTGGTAAAGATATTGCTTACCTTACCCTTAGCATAAGGAATCTGCTTGTTCTTCAGCTTGAAGCCATTGTTTGGCAGACTGGCAATATACTGCTCGATGAGTGGGAGGAGAGTCTTCTCATCATAGTTACCTACGAAATAGAAGGTGAAGTCCTTGGCATTGCCGTAGAACTGCTTACCAATCTCCAGGATACGGTCGTAGCTGATATCCTTTATATCGCTTGCCTCTGGCACACGGGCAAGTTTGCTACCCAAATAGAGGGTGCTCTGAACAGAATCCTGATATACGAGGCCTGGGTTGTTGCTCTTGTTGGCAAGAACAGTAGCCATCATACTCTTCATATTGTCGAAGCTCTTCTGGTCCTTGCTTACTGCGGTCATCTTGAGATAGATGAGCTGCATCAGGGTTTCGATGTCCTTAGGAGTAGAATTACCCTTCAAACCATGATTAAAAGGACTCAAGCTGAACGAAACGCCAGCCTGCTTACCAGCCAAAGCCTTATCAAGCTCATTGCTTGAGAAATCGCCAAGACCACTAGCATCGAGCACATCTGCCGCAAATGTAGCATTCAGGAAGTCTTCCTTGCCGAAAGTAGAATAGCCTACATTAGCTGAAGCTGCGAAAGTAATCTCATTGTCCTTGAAATCGGTCTTCTTCAATACCACCTTAGCGCCATTAGAAAGAGTCAACTCCTTGAAGCCCAACTTCTTGTTCTCAACAGTCTTCTTAATTTTACCAGCCTTAGGAGCCTGAGCGATGAGAGGTTCCTGCTTAACATTATCCACATAAGCCTCGAGCTTCTCAGCACGTACCTGCTTTACAATGGCAGCAAGTTCCTGCTCTGTAGGATAAACGGCACCAGCCTGCTCGCGCATCATAACCAATGATACAAGGTTGGTATCGCTCTGACAAACCAACTGCTTGGCATAGCTGTTGATAACCTCAAGAGGCAAGTTTGGAACTACCATCTTCCAGATCTGGCTCTCCTCTTCTACTGATGGAATAGGCTCGTTAGAAGTGAAGTTATCCACATACTGGGTGGTAAACTGCTCGTTCTTCATCTTATCCTTGTTGGCAAGCGCCTTGTCAACCTGGCTCATGAATTCATCCTTGGCACGCTGATACTCTGTAGCTGTGAAACCGAACTCATGCATACGCTGTGCCTCGCGGAGAACAGCAGCATAAGCCTCCTTAATCTTTCCTGGCTTAGCAACACCGGTAAGGGTGAAAGCATCCTTAGTGCTTGAAATCAGGTATGAACCATCACCGGCATTTGCCTGGAGATATGGACAGTCTGGCTCCAATGCCTTCTCAGCATAACGGGCAGCAATCATAGAAGAAATCACGTTATCCATGTATCCCTTCAGGAGATAGCTCATGTTGCTCTTCAGAGAATCAGGCACAGCATTGTGCTTCATATAAACCTGGAAGAGATCAACCTGCTGCTCCTTATCCTTGTCAATAACATAGATGGCTGAATCATTATCAGATACTTCTACCTTCTCTATCTTAGCGGCATTCTTAGGTACCTTGATACCTGAGAAGAGTTCCTTAATCTTAGCTTCGATATGATTTACATCTACATCACCCACGATGATAATAGCCTGATTGTCTGGGCGATACCATTTGCGGTAGTAAGCACGGAGAGTTTCTGGCTTACAGCCATCGATAACGCTCATCAAACCGATAGGGAAACGGTAGCCATACTTTTCGCCCTGATAGAGCTTAGGAAGTGAACGCTCTATCATGCGCTGCTGACCTACGATACGCATACGGTACTCATTGTGTACCACATCGCGTTCGCTCTCGATAGCATCCTCTGTAAGACTGATACCATTACTCCAGTCCTTGAGGATAAGCATACAGGAGTCTACGGCTGTTGTACGGGTAGTAGGAACATCTGTGAAGTAATAAACTGTCTTCTCTACTGCTGTATAGGCATTGAGATTACGGCCATACTGTACACCGATGCTCTGCAGATAGTCCTGCAGAGAGTTGCCCTTGAAATGGTCGGTACCATTGAAGGCAAGGTGCTCCAAGAGGTGAGCCAAACCGCGCTGGTCATCATTCTCATTGATAGAACCCACTTTCTGTGCGATGTAGAAACTGGCTACATGCTCAGGATAACTGTTGTGACGAATGTAGTAAGTCAATCCATTATCAAGACGACCTATCTTCACATTCTTGTCTACCGGAATAGCTGGCATCTGCTGTGCCATCGCTGTACCTGCAGAAAGGAACAGCACAACTGCTGCAAAAATCTTTCTTAGTTTCATCTGATTTTAATTATTTATGTATTTATTGTTTTCTATATCATTCTTTCTTTATACCTTATTATATATATATATATCATGCTACTTAACAAGTTCGCCTATATATAACGACAAAACCTGTGACATGGTTACCATCTGCGATGCAAAATTAAGAAAAATAGAAAAGATTTGCAAACATTTTAGAGAATATCTTCGCGATGTATGCAAATCTTAACCTAAAACTAACATTGGAGGCAGAAA
>OGHD01000681.1_pt1 | contig 15579 bp, 10 predicted proteins | sample 1571341 | NCBI WGS metagenome assembly OGHD01 (sample SAMEA2582026, study PRJEB24529) | metagenome | biome: Human gut stool | place: China | collected 2011 | reverse complement strand
ATTATTAATAGCAAATGAAAGGACTGGCTTCGTGAGAAGGTAGTCCTTCTTTTTTGTGTAGTTATGAATGTTTAGGGAATCTATGATTCATGTGTAATATGCTTTGCCGGCATCAGAAAATCAAATGATTTTGGGCATAATAAGGGACACTCATAGAATATAAGTTAGCCAACTAATTCGCAATACTTTAAGTATGAATTAGCTGGCTAACTTATATTATTCTATGAATGTCCTAGGTTAAGACATTAACGTCCGGTCCACCATAAAGGAGTGATGATATTATCTGAGCCTCCTAACAACTCTACAGCTTGTTTATAGCCTTCGGGGTCTGCATTCTCCAGACTGGAAGGATATCGCATACGCTGTGGATAAAATTCCCATTTCTGTCCGTCTTTCCAAGAATTAGGATTCCAGACATTAACCATGTCTGAACCGGTCATTGAACTTTCGTTTGCAGGAATCTCAAAGAATGGTAATCCCAAACGGCGGAAATCCGACCACATTTCCAATACCAAATACGGAGTTTGTGCAATGAATTTTTGAGTGATAATTTTAGTCAAGTGGTCATTCAATGCTTTTCCATATAAAGTTTTAGAAGCTGTAGGATATTCATAAGTAACAGTTTTCTGTTCTTTGCTGTATCCATCCACATAAGTCATTTGTTCAGCAGTCGGTTCAGTGGTATGATCAAATTTGACTGAAGTACCTACACGATTATAGTTGGTGGAATTCAGATAATCATTCACATATTCGCTAACACCAAAGTATTCAAAACTAGCTTTAATACCGTTCTCATAGGCTTCTTTTGCTGTTGTTCCAGTGTTCCAACCATACAATGAAGCTTCTGCTAACAAGAAATAAGTTTCCCATGCTGCAAAGAATATGCGAGATTTGCCCTGACAATAGTCTTTACCCAACATTGGAAGAGTACAGCCGGGGCCATATCCATTTGTCACCAGTTGGTTATAAGCCAAGGTTGGCGACCATCCACCGCGCGAACCAGCGGGATAACCATTCCAACAACGAGTTGCATCAATCTTTATTTCCCCAGGATTATCCTTATTAGGAATCGGATTCCCGTTTTCGTCTACTGTGTAAAGAACGAAATCTTTAGCTGTTCTATCATTATATTTATCTATGTAGTTCTCAGCATTTTCATCATCAGGTAAACAGAATATCTTTAATGCACGCGGATCAAGATTTTCCGGCATACCATCCAGCCAATATTGTTTAGTAGGATTATCTGTATTAGCAACATAATGTCTGTCATATTTAATACCTAAATAATTAGCTGGTTTAACATAACTAGCCAAATCGGAACGTTGTTCTGTTACTTTAATACCACCTAAATTGGTCAGAAGATTAGCAACTGTTGAGGAAAGAACCTGATCGTCAAATGAACGGGTATATACTCCGGAAAAGACATCCCATCCATCATTTTCTTTTACTGCAAACATCTCATCAGCCGTTAAAATCTTGTTACCTTTAGCCGCATCCTCAAATTCGGTCTGCGCAGTTGCCTTGTCGATGTTTGATAAACGCATAGCCAGACGCATACGGAGTGAATTTGCATATTTCTGCCACTTCACAGGATCATATTTTACATTGTCAAACGGGTCGCATTTGCCTTCTGCCTCAACAGGTAGGACAGAGGTGTTGATAGCTGCTGCCGCTTCTTTCAACTCCTTTAAAATGAATTCATAATCATCTTTCTCTGAGTTGAAAACAGGATTTTCCCCTAGGAAACTTTCAATAGGATAAGGTCCGAAATTATCGACAAACTCACTGATAAGATAGGCACGCCAAATACGGGCAAACTGCTTTACGTTCGGGAAAAATTCTTTTTCATGTGCAGTGGTAGTGGCCGCTTCGAGCTGGTTTTCTACTGCTGTAATAGCCAACGTAGCATTTTTAATACTGGAACTGAGATCAGGATAATAATAAGCAGATGTATAATCATCACTATAGCGGCCTACGTTCAGAAAACTCATTTCTCCACAAATTCTGGCAGCACTAGCCCAATTATAGACTACTATACGTTCTGCAGTACCGGGATTCATCTGTGCCTGTCCTATAGAATTATTCAATGCATATTGAGGTTTTACATATTCCTCACCGGCAGCTGTGGGATTGGTATTGACTTCATCAAAGTCAGAGCAGGAAACTAATCCGGCGCAAAAGCCAAGCCCCAAAAATAATTTATTCATTGTTTTCATTGTTCTTTTTCTTTTTTATGATTAGAAACCAAGAGTCACATTAAACAGGTAAGAACGTGATGTCGGAGCTGACGAGTTCTCCAAACCTGTTGCATTAGTGCTTGTAGCATATACTGATTCCGGATCAATACCATCCAAATGGCTTGAAATCATCCATACATTATTCACAGTGAAACCAAGCTTAACCTGTTGGAACGGGGTCTTTTTCAACATAGATGACGGGAAACGGTAACTCAAGGCGATGTTACGCAAACGGATGTTGGTAGCATCATAGATATAAGCTTCCGAAATACCGGCGCGGCCTGTAGCCAAAGCTTTGTAATAACGTTCTAAAGAAACACTTTGATCATTTACCTTATAACCGTTGCCATCTTTGATAACTCCCGCTACAACGATATCCTCACGTTTACCGCCTGGAGCAGTACATTCGGCAATACCACTACGTTGCAAGTTCATATTGGTGAATGAGAAAATATCGCCACCAAAACGTCCGTCAATCAGGAAACTAAGTGTGAAGTTTTTATAATTAAATGTATTTGTCCATCCTAATAGGAAGTCAGGCTGTTGTTCACCAATCTTATGCTTGTCACTAGTGGCCTGTGGCAGTCCTGATTCATTGAGTAATAATTGTCCTTTAAATTCTCCTTCTTCTACTCGTTGATATTTGGTACCCCAGATTTCACCATAAGCACCTCCCGCAACTGCATAAACCTGTAATGCGTCAGAACCTCCTAAAGCATACTGCATACCTGGTTTTCCCGGTAATAATTCAATAATCTTACTCTTGTTCTGAGAGAAGTTCAACTGAGTATCCCAACTAAATTGAGCTGTTTCGATAGGGCGTGCATTCAACATGATTTCAATACCGGTATTTTGAATGTTACCTGCATTTACTTTCATGTTATCATAACCGGAAAGGTTATTTAAAGGAATATTCATTAACTGGCGTTTTGCGTTTGTCTTGTACCATGCAAAGTCAACTCCTAAACGGTTATTGAAGAATTTCAATTCAGCACCGGCTTCCCAAGAAGTAATCAACTCGCTGCGTACATCTGCATCGTATTTGGTTTTTCCTTGTCCGGCAGTTGTATTGCCATTAGGGTCTGAACCAATACTATATGTATTATATAACTGATATGCATCCATATCGTTACCTACTTGTGCAAAAGATGCACGTGCTTTAGCATAAGTAAACCATTCGGGCATGCCTTTGCCTACTTTACCCACCATATCACTGATCACCCATGACAATGAAACAGACGGATAGAAGAATGAACGGTTTTCTTTATTCAAAGCTGATGACCAGTCATTACGGAAAGTTGCATCCAAGAATGCCCAACCATTATAGTTGATCCCAAGAGTTCCATACAAAGAATTGATTTTTTTATGAATATAGGTTTCGGTTATTGACAAATCTTTTTTGTCACCATTGGCTAAAGAGAATAAATCGGGAGCAGTCAATTTTCCCATAGCATTATCCAAACCTGTAGATTTTCTTTCCATTAAGTTACCACCAAAAGAGAAATTGCCACCAAATTTTCCAAACAATTCATCTTTATGGCCACTGATCAAAAAGCTGAAATTATTTTCGAAGAACTTTTTCTCACTAGTGCTGTAACGGCTGTTCTTATTATTAGTAGGACTTCCTGCATACAATTTCTCTTCACCCTCAGTGAAATACATATCACTACCGGCTTTGATTTCAGCATCCAGCCAATCTGTAAATTTGTACTTCAATGATCCGTTCATCAGGAAACGATTGCGACTATCTTTATTGGGATTATAATCTTTAGACCAATAAGGGTTGATACCTCCTTTACTCCACCAGATCATTTCGCCGAATTCGTCTTTGACAGGGCTGGAAAAGTCACGGATGTCAATAGTCGTAGGCATATTGAAAATAGTATAAAATGCATTATTCCCACGTGCACCACTGATAGGGCGGTTTTCTGCGAGGGTATTGATGTATTGTACTTTTGCATCAATGCTCCAACGATCATCTTTACCAAAAGTAGAAGATGCACGCAAAGTTAAGTTTGTACGGCTTAAGTTAGCACCCGGTATCATGCTGGAGTCATCCATACGATTCAATGAGGTGTAAATGGATGTTTTATCATACTGCTGCTGGAATGATATGCTTTCTGATAAGTTCACACCTGTATCAAAGAAATTTTTTACGTTATCAAAGATTTGCATATTTGCAGTTGTACCATCCCATTTTGTATAGCTTTGCCCTGTTACTTCAGGACCCCAGCTATAGCCGTTAGTTGAGTCGAACACGCCATTCTCACCTTGTCCAAAGGCTTTTTGGCGTTTAGGGAGCATAAATGTTGTCTCAGCGGAAACTGAACCAGAGATAGTGATACCCAAACCTTCACGCTTTGTTCCTTTTTTAGTTGTAATCAAAATAACACCATTACCGGCACGAGAACCATAAAGTGCAGCAGCTGACGCACCTTTCAACACAGACATGGACTCAATATCTTCAGCATTAATATCTGAAAGTCCATTACCCATATCCAATGTCGGGTTATCAATATCATTATTACTTGCTCCTGTAAAGTTATCCATTGGCACACCATCGACAACAATTAACGGCTGGTTCAAACCTGTTACAGAATTCGCACCACGAAGCTGGATTTTGGAAGAACCGCCAGGACCATTGCTTGAACGGATAATCTGGACACCTGAAACTTTACCTGTCAAAGCATTTGCGAGGTTCGTTTCACGAGCTTCAAGTAACGCGTCACCTTTTACCTCCTGCATGGCATAACCCAGTGCTTTTTTCTCACGTTTGATACCAAGAGCAGTCACTACAACTTCACCCAATGTTTGTGTGTCATCCTGTAAAGTTACATTCATGGGTTGTCCATCCCAAGGAATCTCTACTGTTTGATAACCTACAAATGAAATTTGAATGATATCCCCTTTTTTCACATTGGATAAAGAGAAGTCGCCATCAAGTCCGGTTATCGTACCATTAGTCGTACCTTTCACTACTACAGACGCACCGATAATGGTTTCACCTGTAGCGTCTACTACAACTCCTGTACAAGCTCCATTTTGTTGTGTGATTTTCACATCGGCAACGCCGGGATTGGCGACCGCGTATGCTGCTCCGGTAGAGGCACCCATTAGGAACAGCAACATACTGACTGATTTTAGTCGTTTTAACATAGCTGTGATTTTTTAAGTTTATTGAAAATCAAGTAATTCCGTTTCATTAGTTCCTTCAGAACTACTCTTGCAGCTATATGTCTGATAATCAGAGTATATGTACTTTGGTAATTTTAAGATGATCTTTGTCCTTGAATTTACAAACAGGAAATAAATTTGCGATTTCTACCAGTTTTCTACTAGCTACCATCCCGTTACCATAGTCAAATTTAAATTAGGATAGGATTAATAAATATTGTATTGTAATACTTTTTATTCTGTCACCACATATCGCTGGACTTCAATATTATATGGTGACAGAACTTTCAGTATTTCCTCGAAATGGTTTATCAGTTAGAGCCGGTTCAGCAGATACTGGTCGCCATAGCGGGTATGTAATTTCTTCACTCCCATCAGAGCCAAATGTTTTCCGAAGGCTCTCATCTTGACATCACGCATGGTTTCAGGACTGGCCTTTTTCATCACTTCATAAATCTGGCCGATAGTCCATCTTTGAAACTTCTCCCCATCCCGGGGCAGACTGAAGCAGCTATAAAAGAGGCTTTCCTCTATGGGACGGCGCAAAAATGCGTCATTACGCAAGCTGACAGCCTGTTCTTCTTTGGGTGAGAGCCAATAGCGGCGGTTATGTTTTAGTTCATCTCTTAACTGAGCATAAAGTTGTTTATAATTGATGCGAGGCAAACGGATACTCCCTTTGGTCATCACCGGATAAAAACGGCGGTTACCGGAAGAATCGGTCAGCAGATCGCAAAAATTGGAGGTGCCAATAAATGAGCTAAGGCGCGGTTGCTGGCTATAGCTGCTTTGAAACGGACGGCGCATACTAAGACCGCTCATTTGGACTAGATTCTTCAGCCGTGCCAGTTTACCTTCTTCCATCCGATTGAATTCGTCTATATTGATAAGAGCCAAAGAGCGCATTTTGCGCAGGGCATCCCCCTCGCGGGTCACATCGAAGTCATCGGTATAATATCCACGTAACGCTGGTGGAAGGAGCGACCGGCAAAAGGTAGACTTCTTCAGGCCCTGAAGGGGATTAACCAAAATGGGAATCAGGCAGTTGCCATGCATCCGGTTTTTACCGCTCCATTGCATCACCATGCCCAGCATCCAGATATGAAACACCTCCACCCATTGCGTTTCATCGCTTACCGAGTGTGCCAGCTCGCTTACTCTGTCGTGCCCGTCCCAGTGTGGCAGATGTTCCAAATAGGCTGTCACGGGGTGAAAAGAAGGAATGCGTGACGAACCCAGATAACGGCGCATATCACGGTCCATACAGTTCACGCCTTCCTCTATTGCATTAATAACCAATGTGTTGAATTCTCGCTCATCCACCACACGGTATTTATCGAACTTGTGCTTGTCATGAAATTCGCATTGTTCTGTTATTTGGTTGTAACGAAAGGAATAATGAGTGGTGAGGAACGAATCAAGCCCTTTCATGGCTTGTTTCAGTTTTGAGTCTTTTTCTTTTTCCATTAAATCTGTTTTTTATTGATTTGAGGTGTGAAGATAGTTCTGCAAAACAGGGTTTTGCAAGAACTTTGCCCGACAAATTAAAATAAATCCAACGTGTGAAACATTTATGGCAGAATCTTTGCAAGAGGACGAAAGAATCCGTACCTTCGTCCGGAAGAATCTGGGTTCTCACTGACGTGAAGTTGCCTACTCACTTTAGTGAAGAGCCATTGCCACACGGGTGAAACTGCCGCTTCACTAAGGTGAAGCAACAGAATGTTCTGTAAGTTTGCACGATAACATCCTATAAATAAAACAAATACATAGTACATTATGTCAGACATTAAATTTGATATCTATGAATCTCCGGCAAATGACGGGGAAAAGAAAAAATACCATGTGAGAAACACCAACAAGCAGACCATCCACTCGAAGGACTTGATACACGAGGCTACGCTTTATACTTCAGTAAGCCGTTCGGACTGGGCGGCAGTGGTAGAGGGACTGATAGATATTCTGTCCGAGAAATTAGGTGACGGCAAACGAATCCATATCAACGGATTAGGGTATTTCTCTGTCAGTATCGGCTCCACAGAAAGTGAAAATCCTAAGAAAATGACCCGTGGCACAGTACAGATAACAGGAGTCAACTTCCAGCCTGAGAAAAGTTTCAAGAAGAGTATTATAAGCCGGGCACATTTTGTAAGAGAACGATACAAGGTGCACACGGTGGACTTGTCGCCTATCGAAGTAGACGGGCTGCTGAGTGAATATTTTAAAGATCATCGCAGTATCACCTGCGCCCGGATGCAGCAGGTCTGCGGAATGACCCGTTCTACCGCATACCGCCGCCTACAGGCACTGACCCAAGGAGCCCATCCGTCATTACAACGCGAGGGCTACAAAAATGCCACTGCCTACATACCGGTTAAAGGGCATTACGGACGTTCCTACACGGCAGATCGCTGGTAACGAGCCGGATAGGGTGAAGGGAGAATTTTGTGTTTCATGTAAAACGAATTGTTATATCATACTTTAAAATAAGAAAAAATGAAAAGAACCATCTTGAAAAACGTAGGAATCGGCTTGTGCTTCCTGCTTAGCACCGGGACGGTCTGCGCGCAGAACTACCCTGGAAAAGTGAAGAATGCACAAGGTATCGAGGTGACCTATCAATCGAATTACAAAGGGAAAGCCCGGCCGGGGCATCTGTTGATGACCGTGTCCGGTGACCGCGTATCATTGACTAACGTATGGCCGGAGCAAAACGACCGTCCCAGTCCCCGCCCGGAAGACAAGACACCTGTGACCGGCAGTTACATAGACTACACTACCCGGCAGGCATACCGCAGGGCTGAACTACCTAACGGACAAGTGATATCTGCGGTCACTCCCTTCGAATTCGGCAAAGGTTTCACGCAAACGGGCGAAGGAAAACACTTAGGGATGAACTGCAAAATTTTGCGCACATCCATCAATTCCAACACCATCGAGGTGTGGTATACCAACGACATCCCTTTTCGTGGTACTCCGCAAGCCAATGTGGGTGTACCTGACGGATTGGTACTGAGAGTCGTGCGAAACGGTGACATGATTCAGGAAGCCACCCATATTACCCCGCTGAAGAAAGGAAAGGATGTGTTGCCACAGTCGTGGGGGGAAAGCATGGATGCGGCCGACTACCAATATACCATCAACCAAAGCGGAGTTATCACAATTCCGGTCTTCGACCAGCAGAGCATCTGCTTCAACAACGCTAAATTGCCCGAAGTACTGGAGGATGGCGTACAATACAGTGCCGGAGGCGGCACCATCCTGTTGAAGAAAGTGAAGCTGCCCGACTATGTGAAGAATCGTACCGTCTTTGCGGAAGTTGTCCAATACTCGGACGGTGATGCTTACGACCGCACCGGTTCTGTCTTTCTGATACCGGAAGGCAAGCAGCTGTCTTTTCTTGATGCCATACGTGATTTGAAGAAAGTTCCCTCTTTCCGCTCGGAAAATACGGACTACCACGGGCTGATTTCCACAGCGGAGTATGATGTGCCTTTAGAGTTGATGCGTTTCTTCACCGGTTTCGGTGTGCGCAAGTTCAATTATAATAAGGTGAAGGGGCAGGACTGGGTGGACTCCGTACTTTACAAAATGGAGGTAACCCCACTGGCCGAAAAATTGGAAGGGGAAGCTTGGATTGGCGCTTACATCGGCAACTGGGATGCCAAAGGACATCGTCTGTCGTTGAAACTGAAGTATTATCCTGATGAAGAACATCGGGTTTATAATACTCTTCCGCTGTTCAATACAGTGAATTATCTGGAGCAGGCAGGACAGCCTTATCCGATTTTCATGCGTCAGGATTCTCTGACCGTAAAGTTCACCTTGAAGGAGCCTGCCAAGAACGCCCGTCTGTACTATCTCACCACGGGACATGGCGGTTGGGGAGGCGGTGATGAGTTCAACCAGAAACCGAACACTCTCTATTTGGACGGTGAAAAGGTGATCTCTTTCGTACCTTGGCGGGATGATTGTGGAACTTATCGTAACTGGAATCCTTGTTCGGGTAATTTCTCCAATGGACTGAGCTCTTCCGACTTGAGCCGTTCCAACTGGTGTCCGGGTACGGCGACCAATCCCGAATACATCTATTTGGGTGATCTGGAAGCGGGTGAACACAGCATCACCGTAAAAATACCGCAGGGTGCTCCCGAAGGAGGAAGCAATAGTTATTGGTGTATCTCGGGTACGCTTATTTATTAATGTAAATTCCTTTGTCCTGCGATAACAGAAATGTTTCTGTCACCGCAGGACAAGGAATGTTCCAACTTTTCTATCTCCTCAAAGGACAATCTTGTCCTTGGGCAAGTTGTCACATGGGCAAGTTCAAGGACTTAAAATTACAGCCTACAGTTTGTTTGGACTTCTTTCCCTCTTCCGTCCTTCCTTTCATATTCCTTCTTTCCTTTCATCTTTTGATTGTTGTCTGCAATACTGTCTATATAAAAAAGGTATATTTTCTCTAGCAATACACCAACGGCATGGACTGACATCACCTTTTTTCCTTTGGTTCTTATCCCAATATACGTTACCTGTTTTCTACCGACTACCAAACAAACGGTAAATATTCGATGAAAAAACAATATAAATCATTTCAAGAAAGTTCTGTGACAGTTAGCAGTTCTCTCTTTAAATAAGGTGCTTCAGGCATCTCAAACGTTAAAAATCAGGGCATATTAAAAATATTTTTCAAGAGACCCTTTATATATATTAAAATTGTTATATATTTGCACCGTTAATCTAAATTAAATTGAAAAACATAGTTCTGAAGGAACTAAGAAAATGTAATTACTTGATTTTCAATAAACTTAAAAAATCACAGCTATGTTAAAACGACTAAAATCAGTCAGTATGTTGCTGTTCCTAATGGGTGCCTCTACCGGAGCAGCATACGCGGTCGCCAATCCCGGCGTTACCGATGTGAAAATCACACAACAAAGTGGTACATGTACAGGAATTGTCAAGGATGCTACGGGTGAAACTGTCATTGGTGCATCTGTAGTAGTAAAAGGTACGACTAATGGTACTATTACCGGACTTGACGGTGATTTTTCTTTGTCAAATGTAAAAAAAGGAGATATCATTGTTATTTCTTTTGTAGGATATCAGACACAGGAAGTAAAATGGACCGGACAGCCTATTGATGTAACTTTAAAAGATGATACGCAACAGTTAGGTGAAGTTGTGGTTACAGCTTTGGGATTGAAGCGTGAAGAAAAAGCTTTGGGATATGCAGTTACTGAAGTGAAGGGAGATGAATTAAAAGCTGCCAATACCATTTCTCCGGTAGCCGCATTGCAAGGTAAAGTAGCCGGTGTTGAAATCTCAGGATCAGATGGTGGTTTGTTTGGTGGTACCAAGATACAGATTCGTGGAGCTTCAACCTTAAGTTCCAACAACCAGCCTATCTATGTGGTGGATGGAGTGATTCTGGATAACGGTGTATCTGGTAATACGACAGCAGACTGGGATGCAGGTGCCAACAACGCCAGCGACTATGGTAATGAGTTGAAAAACTTAAATCCTGATGATTTTGAAACTGTATCAGTATTGAAAGGTGCTGCGGCAACAGCATTGTATGGTTCCCGCGGTTTGAATGGTGCGGTTGTAATCACCACCAAATCCGGTAAGGGTACACAAGGGCTGGGTATCAGCGTTTCTCAAACATTTGGTATTGACCATGCTTTCAAGACTCCGGATATTCAAACTTTATATGGTCCAGGATACATGCCGGGACAATCTGATGCCGACCAAAATGGAAGTATGTGGGATGAACATCAGTTTACAGTAAATCAGAATGGAGAACATACGTTAGTAGGAGTACCCAACTTTGGTTTTGGTCCTAGATATGATGGCTCTCAAATCCGCAATTATGATGGTACATGGACTACCTATTCTCCACGTAAAAATAATATGCTGGATTTATATAAATTAGGATTCAATACAAACACGAATGTTTCTATTCGCGGTGGTAATGAAAAAACATCATTTTATACATCTTTATCTTATAAAAATGCCAAATCAACAACAGAAAACAATACTTTTGAACGTTACTCCATGTTGTTGAAAGCTAGCCATAAGTTGAACGATTGGGTGGATGTTGCTGCTTCTTTTAGCTTTGCCAACTCAAAACCGCGTAATGCACAACTGAATGCGGGTGAATTGTTTGTCAATGCAAATACCAATGTGATTAACCCGCTATTTGACGTAGATTATTTCCGGAACAAATATTTAGGTGAGCATGGTGGTATTGCCAGTACCAGCTATGGTGACCAATATGGTTCGGTTCCTTCCAGCGCTAAAAATTATTTCTTCAAAGTAGATAATTACGATTATGTACGGAAGGAAACTGTTATTCGTCCTACATTTGAAGTAAATGTAAAGATGACAGATTGGCTGAAGTTTAAAGCAGACGCTAATATGAACCGTTATTATACTTCAATAGAAGATAAGCAATTAGGTTCCGGTTATGCAAACGAAGGAGGATATTATGGTATTACGCAAGATATAAAAGAACAATTTACCGTAGGGGGAACTTTTACTGCCAGCAAGCAGATAAAAGATTTTTCACTCGGTGGATTCGCACGATTTGAGTATTACAACACCTCTTCCCAACATTCAAAAGTATCAACTGACGGAGGAATGGTGGTGCCTGGAGAATGGTTCGTGGAGAACTCAAAAAAGACTAAAAAGAGCGAATCGACCATATCGGGCAGCAAAAGAATTATTTCTGCCATTTTTGCTTTAAATTTAGGATGGAAGAATCAAGTCTATTTGGATGTTACAGGACGTAATGACTGGTCTTCTGCATTGGTATATGCCAATCGTACAGGTAATCACTCATACTTCTATCCTTCTGTATCAGGTTCATGGTTGATTAATGAAACTTTCCGCGAAAGTATGCCTTCATGGATTAACTTGGCAAAACTTCGTGCATCATGGGCACAAGTAGGTAATGATACAGACCCATACGCTGTCAATCAGACGTATTCTTTTGCCACAATGGAAATGTATGACGGCAATATCTATACCAATGAACTGGACAAACTGATGAAGATTGCCGACCTTAAACCGGAACGTAAGAATTCATGGGAAATAGGTTTGGATTTCCGTACTTTTAATAATCGTTTGAATTTGGATTTCACTTATTATAAGGAAAATACCACAGACCAGATTATGAAAATCAATGTTCCTGCTATTTCCGGTGTTACCCAACAGTTGGTAAATGCTGGTAATATCCAAAACTCAGGTATTGAAATCGCATTAAATACCACTCCTATCAAAACTAAAGACTGGCAGTGGGATCTGGACTTCACTTATACACGAAACAGAAGTAAAATTGTATCCTTGCATCCTAATGTTGCCAACTATATTGAATTGTCCGGTTATGTAAACGCATACGACTATCATATCGGCTCTGTAGCAAAAGTCGGTGAGTCTTATGGTGTGTTGATGTCAGATGTCACTCAGGCACGTAATGAAAACGGTGTACCTTTGTTGGAGTGGGATGACAGCTGGAGAGGCGCATATAGAGCACAAAGCAAAACAGCGGAAGTAGTGGGCAACATGACACCCGATTTTCTGGGATCTGTAGCAACAACGTTAACTTGGAAAGATTTAAGTTTGAATGTCGGACTGGATATGCGTTTTGGAGGTTTGGTAGCATCTTACTGTAACTTATACGGAACTCAGGCCGGTTGGACAGAAAGTTCTTTGCAATACCGTGACCCGGAACATGGAGGTATGACTTGGACTAGTCAATATGCCGATTCCAAAGGTATTCAATATACTGATGGTATGATTCCGGAAGGTGTTTTTAAAGAAGGAACAATTGCGACCTTGGTGGATGGAACAAAAATGGATGTCAGCGGACTGTCTTACGCACAGCTGGTACAGGAAGGAAAACTGGAACCCACTCATGCCGGTTCATGGTATGGAAATAATTATGCATGGGGAGCACAGACAATTGATGACATTTGGGTACACAAGTTGAGTTATATCGCTTTGCGTAATATTACTATAAATTATCGTTTGCCTAATAGCATCAGTCACAAACTGGGTGCAAAAGGATTGAACCTGTCATTCAGTGCACGTAATTTGGGATATCTGTATAATTCATTACCTAATAACCTGAATCCGGAATCTGTACGTTCTAATTCAGCTTCAGAGTTCCGTATTCGTGGTTTCGAGCCTTATACGGCAAGTTACATATTTACAATTAATGCCAATTTCTAATTGTTAACTTTAAAAGAATTATCAACAATGAAATATAGAACTTTAGCAGCCGCACTGCTTTTAGGAAGTGTAATGTTTACTTCCTGTGTAGATGAATTCTCTGAATTAAATTCAGATCCGTCTACTATTACAAAGCCTGATATTCGTTTCCTGTTCACTAAATGTGAGGCTTCTTTCCAACCGGGAGATTATGCACAGTGGTTTGGAGGATTTAATGATCTTTCTACCTGGTCGCAAACAACAGTTTCATCAGGAGGTAATACAACTCGTTCAAATCGTCCGACTGATGAAGCCAATGGTTGTGGTTATGAAGTAAACGAAGTTCTTCGTTATGCTAATGAGATTCGATATCAAATCAGCCAGTTGCCTGAAGAGGAAAAAGCGACTTATGAATATATCCAATATCTTTGTAATCCTTTGTTGGTTTATTTAAGTATCCAAGATGCCGACCTATATGGCTCACGTCAATATACAGAAGCAGAACAAGCCAGATATACCAATCCTCCTTTGTTATTGCCTAAGTATGACACTCAAGAGGAACTTTTGGAAGTATGGCTGAAAGAACTGGACCAGACTATTAATTATCTGAGCAGTAACGAAATCAAAGATGTTTTGAATAATCAGGACTTTATTTATAAAGGTGATTTGAAAAAATGGGGCAAACTGGCCAATTCTTTGAAATTGAAAATTGCAGCCCGTTTGATAAACAAAGACCGGAACCGTGCTTTTGAAATAGTAAAACAGGTAGCAGAAAGTCCTGTTGGCTTAATTGCTACTACGGATGATGACTTTGTATATAACAAGGGTAAGTTCGATAACAATTGGAATAATGATTTTTCTGTAGGAGTAGGTACGCAACATCTTATAGACTTTTTGGTAAACAACAAAGATCCGCGTTTGCTTTATTTCTTCCAAAAGAATGACTACAATTCTAATGTTGTGCAGGCTTATTTTGATCAAAAAAGAGAAATGCCGGATTTTGTAGAAAAGAATGTAATTTCTGAGGTTAAAAATGGAAAGAAAGTCTTTAAAGAATGGGGTGGTCCAGGTGAACCTTGGGTACGTTATTATGGTCTTCCTGTAGAAATAGGTGCAGGACAGATGGACAAATACGAGGATTATTTTGACCCCACAGGACAATTGTTTGTTTTGTACTCGGCAGCTGGTGCCAAGAAAAGCTATTATCCGTGTACTTACCGGAATCAAGAAATGGTAAAAGGTTTGTTGACATATACTTATCCGGATGCTCCGGATGTTACTCCGGTTCAGGACACTCAACAATATGGCTGGTATGGTCTGTATTTTTCGGCAGCGGAAACCAATTTCTTCTTGGCTGAATTCACCCTGTTGGGAGCTACTTGGAATGGACAAAAAAGTGCCCAAGAGTATTTTACAGACGGTATCACTGCTTCAGTAAAAGGATATGATTATGTTGCCGGTCAGAATCATATACCTTATTATGACAGTCCTTATGTAAATGACCCTCATGATGTTTCCATTAAGCTGCAAGAGGAATGGCTGACAGAACTGCTTAAGAAAGAGGCTTATAATTTAAGTGGAGATAAAGCTTCTGATTTGGAAAAAGTGTATATCCAAGAATATCTCCATTATTTTAATGCACCGATTGATCAATATGTTAACATTATGCGTTCTGGTGTTCCTATGAAGAATAGTTCCATTTTACCGCGTAAGGAATTTGACGAACAATTGGGTGACTCTTATCCTATCCCTAGAAGATTTGCTGTTATGGAGCCTTTGGAATCAGATCAGTTACATGACATAACTATCGCTGCATATAAAGCACAAGGTTATACATATCAAGGTACAAATGCAAAAAATCCACAAGTTTTGCATGACGAACGTGTATGGATGGATAAAGAAAATCCTGATTTTGGCAAAGGACCGAAGAACTGAAAATAAAATTAAAGAATAA
>OGHD01000680.1_pt1 | contig 15592 bp, 15 predicted proteins | sample 1571341 | NCBI WGS metagenome assembly OGHD01 (sample SAMEA2582026, study PRJEB24529) | metagenome | biome: Human gut stool | place: China | collected 2011 | reverse complement strand
CTCTTGCCATTTCATTTTTTATTGTACGTTAAAAGCCATGGAAGAAACGCACCTCTGAATTTTTTATTCGGTCAATCGCTTTTTTGCTTCGTCGATCACATCCTGGATGAAGCCTTCTGTGTCGTTGCGGACGGTCTGCCAGTCAATGTGTTCCATGTCAGGCGAATCAAGGCTGGCGTCACGGAAGACATCCGGCAGATTTTTTTCTTTCGTGATCGTTCCGATAAAGGAAAAAGTGCCAAGCAGTTCATCGCCCTGCATGACGGAAAGATTCTTGACATTTATCTGACAGCCGTTGTCGTCTGGCTGGGTGGTGATATAGCCGCTCGCTGTAAAATTGTCCCCCTGATCTGTCTCATAGAGACAGTCCATGTAGATAAAATTTACATGGGTGACAGATGGATTGCGGACATAGGTGAGTGTCAGGTGTTCTCCATTTGGCATTTCATAACTTAAAATACAGGTTCCGGCAGCTGTTCCGTCAATGATCATGGAGGCACCTTCTGTGATATCGGACAAATCGACCTCCATACGGCTCATCCGGCACAGGTCGGTCAGATACAGGGAAACGCGGATGTCATAGTCCGGCGTATCCATGCCTAAAAGCTCCCAGATAAAACCACCGGAACCCTCCGGGATCGTGACAAGGTATTCGTGGCTTTTCACATCATCGGAATCTGTTCTTGTTTTTCCGGTTTCCTCAATCTGAATCTGTCTGGTCAGTTCGATAATATTGGAAAAGTTGTCGTGAAACCATTCTTGATCGATATCATGTGTCAGCTCAGGCGCTTTTTTGAAATAAGTATTGCTGGTGATCATGGCATAAGAAAGATTGTCTAACATTGGAACCATGAAATAAATGGTATTGGGATTCATATAAAAATCCATCTCGCCAACATTCAGCGTCAGAACATCCATATCGGAGATTATGGAAAGTTTCTTCTGCGCAAAAGAGCGCTCTCCGGAAATGTCCATGGAAGAGGAGTAATTAAAATTTTTGATATCGTTCAGGTAGGCTTTTCCCTCAAATGAGATATCCCCATTGAAGTAATCCTGGCATAATTCCATAATGTCAATGTGGTAGGCAATATAAGCCGGATCTTTCAAGGTGTCCTGCATAAAATAAATGACAGACATAAGCATTTTGGCACGCGGATTCTTAGAAATATAAACAAAACTGCAGAGAAACAGAAAAAGCAGACATGCAAAAAATATGCCACATCTGCGAAGAGGTTTTTTCTTTTTTCTGCCCGGATCTGTTTTGGTCTGCTCCATAAAAATGCTCCTGTTTTTATTCGTAATTGTCTATTTATTATAATATGAACGCAAAAAATTAACCACATAAAATGGATGATTTTTATAAAAATTTAATGTACAATATAAAAGACATAAATACCATTTTAAATAATTACAAAACTCAACATAACGTAAATTGATTTCGCACAATTCCAAAAACAGTAAGGCGATTTTGTAATTATGACAGGAGAACCAGAAGATGATGAACGAATTTTGCAAGGGCGGAGGCTGCACGGCGAAGCTTGGACCGGGAATTTTGGACAAGGTATTAAAAATGATACCGAAAAAAGCTGACCCGAATCTGCTGGTCGGTTTTGACCATTCCGATGATGCGGCAGTGTATCAGCTTACGGACGAGCTTGCAGTGTTGCAGACGCTTGATTTCTTTCCGCCGATGGTGGAAGATCCTTATCTCTTTGGAAAAATCGCAGCCACCAACGCATTGAGCGATATTTATGCGATGGGAGGAGAAGTTAAAACAGCATTAAACATTGTGTGCTTTCCGGAGAGCATGGACGCCAACATTTTAGGACAGATTTTACTTGGTGGAAATGAGAAAGTGACGGAGGCAGGCGGCGTGTTGGCAGGTGGTCATTCCATCAATGATGTGGATGTGAAGTATGGACTGTCCGTGATGGGAACGATTCACCCGAAACGTATTCTGGAAAACAATCACTGCAAGGAAGGAGATCTGCTGCTTTTGACGAAACCGTTAGGAGTTGGGATTGTCATGACTGCATCCCGTATGAGAGCAGTGTCTGAAGAAGCCTTTGATCAGGCGGTGGAATCGATGACCACTTTAAATAAATATGCCGCAGACATTTTAAAAAAATACGAGATACATGCCTGCACAGATATCACCGGATTTGGATTGTTAGTACATTTGGGTGAAATGCTGGGCGAAGATTTTTCCGCAGAGGTGTGGACATCACAGGTTCCTTATATCAAGGCGTGCGAGGATTATGTGGAAGAATTCTACATTACAGCCGCAGGACAGCGCAACCGCAATCATATCGGTGCACAGGTGGCATTTGAAAATTGCAGTTTTGCGATGGAAGAGATTTTATTTGATCCGCAGACTTCCGGGGGACTTCTTGTGGCAATTCCGGAAAATGAGGCTGGGAAGGCGCTGAAGGAGATCGAAGCACTTGGACTGGACTGTGGAATAATAGGAAGAGTGACAGAGAAAAAGGAAAAGAAAATCTATGTCCTGAAATAAAGAAAATACAGCATTAGCTGCCGATTGAAAAAATGTAAATAAACAGATGGAGGCATGAAAAATGAATATTCAGATTGACGCAAAAGGAAAACAGTGCCCATTGCCGGTGATCGAGGCAAAAAATGCAATTTCCGGCATGACAGAGGCAGGAATCGTGGAAGTGACTGTGGACAATGAGATTGCAGTACAAAATCTCACCAAAATGGCAGACCACAAAGGGTTAAAAGCAAAGAGCGAGAAAAAATCCGATCAGGAATACACGGTATGGATGGAAGTGACAGAAGAGTTTGTGAAAAATAATATAAAGGATGGGAATGTTTCATCCACACCGGTCACTGAGGAAAATTGTATTCCGGACATCCTAAAGAAAAAAACAGTCGTTGTGCTCGGTGCAGACCACATGGGCGAGGGGGATGATAAGCTCGGAAAAATGCTGATGAAAGGATTTGTCTATGCGCTGACGCAGCTGGAGGAACTGCCACAGACGATTTTACTTTTTAATTCCGGTGCATATTTAAGCTGTGAAGGTTCCGACTCCGTCGAAGATTTAAAGAGCATGGAGGCGCAGGGCGTGGAGGTCATGACCTGTGGAACATGTCTGAACCATTACGGATTGACCGAAAAACTGGCGGTTGGTTCTGTGACCAATATGTATGTGATCGCGCAGACAATGATGGAAGCAGATCACATTGTAAAACCATAAAGGATAAGGAAAATGAAAAAAAATATCATTATCGTCCGCGGCGGCGGGGATATCGCCACGGGCACAATTTATAAACTGCACCAGAGCGGTTATCCGGTTCTGGTGACCGAAATTGCAAATCCGTCTGCAATCCGGCGTCAGGTTGCATTTTCGGAGGCGGTCTATGAGAAAAGTTACACTGTGGAAGGCGTTACATGTTATTTTGCAGAGAATTTGACACGGGCATATGAACTCCTGAAGCAGAGGAAAGTTGCGTTGATGATCGATCCGGACGGAGCGGTGATCCGGGAGGTGAAACCGGCGGCAGTGGTCGACGGAATCCTTGCAAAGAAAAATCTTGGGACTACAATGGATATGGCACCGTTTACGGTTGCATTAGGTCCCGGATTTACGGCGGGGGTGGACGTGCATGCGGTTGTTGAGACAATGCGCGGACATAAGCTTGGCAGAATTATTTATGAGGGAAATGCGATTCCGAATACCGGGATTCCGGGTGCTATCGCAGGTGTTGCGAAAGAGCGCGTGATTCATGCGGAGTGCGCAGGTATTTTATATGGAGAAAAAAAGATTTCCGATTACGTGCAAAAAGACGAAGTGATCGCCTTCATTTATCCGGATACGCAGGGGAAGGATGCTTCCGGGCAGGAGAAAAAAGACGGTGCATTTGCTGTGAGAGCCACCATTTCCGGGATTCTCCGTGGACTCATCCGGGACGGTTATCCGGTGACAAAAGGATTTAAAATTGCAGACATTGATCCGAGAGAATCCGAGTATGAAAACTGTTTTACAATCTCGGATAAGGCAAGATGCATTGCAGGAGGTGTGTTAGAAGCACTGCTTCATGCGGGAATCCTTCCAGAGTGATGGAAATAACGCAGGTATTCAGAGAAGCTGACAGAGGGAAAGGCAGGAACGGTTGCAATGATATACTTTGACAATGCCGCAACTACTTTGCAGAAACCAGAGGAGGTTGCACAGGCGGTAAAAGAATCATTTTCTTATATAGGCAATGCAGGAAGAGGGGCGAATGAGGCTTCTCTTTTTACATCCAGATTGATTTTTCAGACACGGAAACAGATTGCAGAGCTGTTTCATATGAAAGATGGAGAACAGTCTCTTGGGGCAGAGCGTGTGGTGTTTACTATGAATGCGACCGAGAGTTTAAATATTGTGCTGAAAGGACTATTGCATCCGGGCGACCATGTGATCACCACTGAGATGGAGCACAACAGTGTTCTGCGTCCGCTTTATGAGCTTGAGGAGAAGGGCATCGGTGTCACAATCGTTTTCTGTGAGAAAAATGGAACAATTTCCTGTGAAAAAATAAAGCAGGCAATCGGTAAAAACACAAAAGCAATCGTGTGTACGCATGCTTCCAATGTGACAGGTGATGGAAATGATATTGCGCAAATTGGAGCTTTATGTGAAAAATATAATCTATATTTTATTTTAGATGCCTCCCAGACGGCAGGAGCGGCCGGGATTGACATGGAACAGAATCATATTTCTGCAATTTGTTTTACTGGGCATAAAGGACTGTTTGGTCCGCAGGGAACTGGTGGGATCGCACTGGCAGATGGAGTGTGTGTAAAACCGCTTTTATCCGGTGGAAGCGGCGTACATTCATTTGAGAGAAAACATCCCATGGAGCTGCCGGCTGCTCTGGAGGCAGGAACGCTGAACGGACATGGGATCGCAGGACTCCATGCTGCTCTGGACTGGATCAAAAAGACCGGGATCGCAGCTATCCATGAGAAAGAAATGGCGTTAGCTGAACAGTTTCAGCGAGGAATTGAAACAATTCCGGGCATTCACCTCTACGGAGGTGAAAAACGGGTGGCAGCGATCGTATCGTGTAATCTGGCGGATCTTGATTCCGCTTATGTCAGTGACTGCCTTGCAGAAGATTATGGGATTGCGACAAGGGCGGGGGTACACTGTGCACCTCTGATGCACACCCATTTTGGCACAGAAAAACAGGGCATGGTACGATTTAGTTTCTCCTGTTTTAATACGACAGAAGAGGTGGAGAAAGCAGTCAGGGCGATGCAGGATATTGCAGCGGAAAACCGTGGAAAAGTGACGGCATATGTCGGAGCCGGAGGAAAGACGTCAAGTATCCGAAAGCGTGCCGAGACATTGCGCGCAGAGGGAAAAAGAGTTTTGATCCTTACGACAACTAAAATGATGGTGCCACAGGAGCAGGAGATATTTGCAGCGTATGAGCAGACCGGGCAGCAGCGTGCGATACCGGATACTGTATCCGGCTGGCAGGAGTGCAGGACAGCAGAGAAAAAATGGAAAGAACAGGTGCAGACCATCCTTGATACATACGGATGTTGTGTTGTCGGGAGTTTGATTCCCGGTACAGAAAAGTTTGGAATGCTGCCGGAAAAGCTGATGGAGGATCTGCTATATCTGGCAGATGAGATTCTGATCGAGGCGGACGGTTCCGCACATATGCCGGTTAAAGCTCCGGCGGAGCATGAGCCGGTTCTGTTTCCCTACATGGATGAAGTTGTCATTGTCATGGGGGCACATGCGATTGGAAAACCACTGCGGGAAGTGTGCCACAGAGTCGACTATGCAAAAGAACTTTTAAAATGTGATGCCGACAAGATTGTGACAGCGGCGGATCTCAAGACACTTGCAGAGCAGGGATACGCGATTCCAATTCAGAAACAATATCCATGGATGAAAATTTCGAAAGTAACAGGAAAAGATATCCGAAAAAATCAGATATGATAAAACATTAATTTTTATATCAAATGTTTCTTGACATTAGAACTTTAATACGATAAACTAACAAACAAATAAGAAACAGAATAAATCGTTGAGCAAAGAGAGTACTTGATAGGATGCTTTACAGAGAGTCAGCGGTGGATGGAAAGCTGATAAGATACTATATAAGGAATGGGTTTGTGAGAGCAAAGCGAAACAGCAGAACGGTTGGAGTAGCGGATGCCGTGTCCTCACGTTACAGGGGTATGATATAATGAATGCAAGTGAGAAGAAATGATAGCTGGCGTTTAAGTATCGGAATGAGATGAGACATGATTGGTGGCGGATTTTCCAAGAGATTGGAAAGTCCGTTTTTTGTAGTTCAATTTTCTACAACATAGAAGAACAACATGTTTCATGAAGATGGGTGGCACCACGAAGAAATATCGTCCCTGACCAGAGCAAAAATCTGGCCGGGGATTTTTTTATGTAATAGGAAAAAGAAAGGATGAGGTTATGAAGCGGATTTATAAGGTGTATAAGAAGACAGTGAGTATTGTAAATGAGACATCGACTGCAATGTATGAAAATCTGGTGAGCACGGAATCTGGAATTCCAAAGAAAGGTTTTTTGCTGGAAAGTTATGATAAAAATTATGACCGCTACACGTTTATGGGAGTGGAACCGGAGGAGATTATTACATCGGAAAAGGATAGTCTTGTGATTACCTACCGGGACGGTACGAAAAAAGTGAAAAAGGGAAATCCACTGGAACTGTTAAAAGAATATTACAGCAGCTTTGAAGTACAAAAGGAAAACGAAGAACTGAACTTTTCCGGTGGGCTTGTCGGAAATCTCGGATATGATTTTGTGAGGTATACAGAGGACATCCCGGATGATAACCCGGATGAAATCGGAATTGAGACCATCCAGCTTATGTTGATGAAAGAGTTTCTGATCGTGGATCAGGTGGCGGAAACGTTAACGGCAGTGATTTTGGAGACACCGGATATAGAAGGGGAAAAAAGGGCAAAAAAGGCAGCGGAGGAACTGATTGAAAAAGTCATGACTGAACACGCCGAAAAACCGGTAGAGCTGCAACAGGACGGAGTGATTATTCATAAATCAGATACGTTGGAACAATATAGTGAGAAGGTCAATAAAATCAAAGATTACATCCGGGAGGGACATATTTTCCAGACAGTGTTATCGCAGCGGTGGATAATTGAGACAGAGCAGGAAGGCTTTTCTTTATACCGCGAGTTAAAAGAATTAAACCCATCGAAGTATCTATATTATTTTGACTTTGGAACATTTGAAGTGATCGGAAGTTCACCGGAGATGATTGTAAAACAGCAGGGAAAACGCGTTTTTACCTGTCCGATTGCAGGGACAAGACCAAGAGGAAAAACGGCCGAGGAAGACGAGGCATTGAAAAAGGAACTATTGTCGGATGAAAAAGAAAAAGCGGAACACGTGATGTTGGTCGATCTTGCAAGAAACGATATGGGGCGTATCAGTGAATTTGGAACAGTCAAGGTCACAGATTTTATGAATGTACAGAAATATTCCCATGTCATGCATATTGTTTCCATGGTAGAGGGAAGAAAAAAAGGAGAATTTCATCCACTTGACCTGATCGCCTCCTTTTTACCGGCAGGAACGTTAAGCGGCGCTCCAAAGATCCGGGCAATGGAGATCATTGATGAATTAGAGAGCGTAAGAAGAGGACTTTATGGTGGTGCAACCGGATACATTGATTTTTCGGGAGATATGGATTTTTGTATCACGATCCGCACGATGATCAAAAAGCAGAACAAAGTGTATCTGCAGGCAGGAGCCGGGATCGTTGCAGATTCCGTACCACAAAAGGAATACGAGGAGTGCTGTAACAAAGTGATGGCGCTTGCAAAAACACTTGTGAAGGAGGAAAACTTATGATTTTGCTGATTGATAACTATGATTCTTTTACTTACAACCTGTTTCAGTATATCGGGACATTTACAAGTGATATCCAAGTTGTCAGAAATGATAAAATCACAATTCAGGAGATCCGTGAATTAAAACCGGAAAAAATTGTTCTTTCACCGGGACCCAAAAGTCCGAAGGAAGCCGGTATCTGCATGGACGTTGTAAAAGAGTTTTATGACAGCATTCCAATCCTTGGAATCTGTCTGGGACACCAGTGCATCGGAGAAGCGTTCGGTGGTGTTGTCTCTTATGCAAAAGAACTGTTCCATGGAAAACAATCCGAAATCACCCATGATGGGTAGGGGATTTTTAAAGGAATCAATTCTCCGGTGAAGGTGGCAAGATATCATTCCCTTGCAGTACAAAAAGAATCACTTCCGGAATGTCTTATTGTGACGGCAGAGACGGAAGATGGCGAGATTATGGCAGTCAGACATAAAAAATATCCGGTGTATGGATTGCAGTTTCATCCGGAATCCATCTATACCGAGCACGGAAAACGGATGATAGAAAATTTTCTTGGGAGGACAGCATGATTTTAGATGAGATTGTAGAGGACAAAAAGAAACGCCTGACCTGTCACAAAAAGAATGTGAGTGAGACAGAAATCAGGAGAGCGGCAGAGAGCGTGGAAAAAGTTCCACACCGCTTTTTCGATGCTTTGAAAAAGGAACAGATTTCTATTATCGGTGAATTTAAGAATGCATCCCCAAGTATTGGAAAAATTAAAAGTAAAATTAACTTAGAGGAAAGAATTAAGGCATATAATGTTTCAGTGGATGCGATTTCATGTCTGACAGAGGAGGATTATTTTCATGGAAATGTCGATTATCTGAAATACATCCGTGGTATTTCCCCACTGCCGATTTTACGAAAAGATTTTATGATCGATGAGTATCAGTTTTATGAGGCGAAGGCGATTGGGGCAGATGCCGTGTTGCTCATCGCAGCCATATTGGATGATGCACAGATGAGAGATTTTTACCAGCTTGCAAAGGAACTCTCATTGGACAGTCTGGTGGAGGTACACAATGAAGAAGAGATGGAACGTGCATTAAAACTGGATGCAGAGATAATCGGTGTAAATAACCGGAACCTCAAAGATTTTACCATTGAGCTGGACACGACAAGGCGGCTGTCCAAAATGGTTCCAGAGGAAAAAGTATTTGTGGCGGAAAGCGGGATCATCACGGATGAGGACGTCCGGTTTTTAAAGCAATGTAAGGTGGATGCATTTCTGATTGGAAGGGCACTCATGGAGGCAGAGCATCCCGCTGAGGTTGCAGCACACTGGAAGGAGTTGGCATGACAAAAATAAAAATCTGTGGAATACGAACTCCGGCAGAAGCGGAATATCTCAACCGGTATCCGGTAGATTACGCCGGGATCGTGTTATATGAAAAGAGTAAACGTTATGTCCCATTTGAAAAAATACGGGATATATTCGAAAAATTAAATCAAGACATAATAAAAATAGCAGTAGCGGTATCTCCAGATGAGAACATGATTCGCAGAGCAGCACAGGAAGGATTTGATGTGCTGCAGATTCACGGAGATTATGACAGAAGGCTTTTCCAAAAGAAGCCGGATCAATTGAAACTATGGCGGGCGGTCAATGTAGATAACGTCAATGATCTGCTACAGTTTGACTGGGAGGAAGCAAAAGCATTTGATGCCGTTCTGCTGGATGCTAAAAATTTTGGCAGTGGTCAGACTTTTGGCTGGGATTCTGTACAGAATTCGAATTTCAGAGAGCGGTTGAGAGCGCAGGGAATTTCATTTGTGTTAGCCGGAGGTCTTACAGCAGACAATGTGAGCGAAGGGATCCGCATTTTTGAACCGGACATCGTGGATGTGAGCAGTGGTGTCGAGAATGAGACCGGAAAAGATGAAGAGAAGATCAGAAGGTTCGTAGAACAGGTAAAGAACATATAAAAAGGAAAGGCAGGGTTATATATGAACAGGAAAGCATATTATGGAGAATTTGGAGGACAGTATGTTGCGGAATCTCTGATGAATACATTGGAGGAATTGGACGCAGCGTTTGAGGAGGCAATCAGGGATTCTGAATTTTTAAAGCAGTATCATTACTATTTAAAGCAGTATGTAGGAAGGGAGACACCCCTCTACTATGCAGAGCGGCTCAGTGAGGCATACGGAACAAAGATTTATTTAAAGCGGGAGGATTTAAATCATACAGGTGCACATAAGATCAACAACGTTATCGGCCAGATTCTTCTTGCAAAGCGCATGGGGAAGAAAAAAGTGATCGCAGAGACCGGAGCAGGACAGCATGGGGTTGCAACGGCAACCGGAGCGGCGCTGTTTGATATGGAATGTACGGTATATATGGGAGAAGAGGATATCAAGCGTCAGGCACTTAATGTCATGCGTATGAAAATGCTCGGAGCAAATGTCGTGAGTGTCCGTTCCGGAAGCAACACTTTAAAAGATGCAACCAACGAGGCAATCCGCACCTGGGCAAAAACGGCAGAGGATACCTTCTATATTATCGGTTCTGCGGTAGGTCCTTATCCATATCCGAAAATGGTAAAAGAGTTTCAGAGTGTCATCAGCCGCGAGGCAAAAAAACAGTTTTATGAAGTGGAAAACCGGTTACCGGATGCAGTCATGGCGTGTGTCGGCGGCGGTTCTAACTCCATCGGAATGTTTGCTGATTTTATCGAGGAAAAAGGTGTGAAACTCATTGGTGTGGAGGCAGCCGGAAAAGGAATTGAGACGGGGGAACATGCCTCTGCAATGGCACTCGGAGAGCCGGGAGTCCTACACGGTATGCGTTCCTATCTCCTACAGGATGAAAACGGAAATGTAAAGCTTGCTCATTCTATTTCGGCAGGACTGGATTATCCGGGCGTTGGACCGGAACACGCCTATCTGCGTGACACAAAGCGTGCGGAGTATGTTTCTGTGACGGACACCGAGGCAATGGATGCATTAATGGAACTCTGTGAACTGGAGGGAATCATTCCGGCGATTGAGAGTGCCCATGCGATCGCCTATGCCAAAAAATATGCCAGAGGACTGCAGGAAGCATCAGGCAGGGAAAAAGCAATGGAAAAAAGCCTGATCGTCTGCCTCTCCGGTCGTGGAGACAAGGATGTGAATACCATTGCCGATTATCTGGATGGCAAGGGATACCTCAACTAGAAAGGAGAAAGAAAGCAATGAATCGAATCGAAGAGAAGTTAAAACAGATAAAAGAAAAGAAACAGAAGGCTTTTATTACATATACGACCGCTGGATTACCAGATTTAGAAGGAACGAAAAGACTGATCAAGGCACAGGAGAAGGCAGGTGTTGACCTGATCGAACTTGGCGTGCCGTTTTCTGACCCGGTGGCGGATGGTCCGGTCATTCAGAATGCATCTTACCAGGCAATCTGTAAGGGTGTCACATTGAAAAAAGTGTTTCATACTGTAGAACAGATGCGTGAGGAAGGCGTGCAGATTCCGATTATTTTTATGATGTATTACAACACAGTGCTTCATTATGGCGTGAAAGAGTTTGTAAAAAAGTGTAACGAGGCAGGCGTGGATGGACTGATTATTCCGGATCTCCCACTCGAAGAACAGGACGAAATCAATGAGTACCTGAATCTGTCTGATGCCACAATTCTTATCCAGCTTGTCTCCCCGGTTTCCGGTAAACGGATTCCGAAAATCCTTGAGAATGCGAGAGGATTTGTGTACTGTGTATCTTCCATGGGTGTCACCGGGCAGTCGGCTACATTCCATCGGGAAGTCATTTCCTATCTGAGACAGGTGAAAGAGATGTCCAAAATTCCGGTCATGATGGGATTTGGTATCCGGGAAGCACAGGATGTCGCACCGATGAAAGATATCATTGACGGGGCGATTGTCGGTTCGCATTTTATCACACTGTTAGAAGAGAACAATTTCAGTACCATTGCGGCTGCAAATTACTGTAATAAATTTAAACAGGATTTAAATAATTTATAAAACATAGAAAAATAAACAACTTTACAAGGTAATCTGTATCAAAGAAGAGCGAGGAAAAAATTATGGATATCAAAGAAGCAATTGCAAAAGCAGCAGACAGGATTGATTTATCAGAGGCAGAAGCCAAAAGTGTCATGGAGATCATGTTAAGCGGAGAGGCAACACAGGCACAGATCGCTGCATTTTTAACTGCGCTGCGCATGAAAGGGGAAACGTTAGACGAGCTGGTTGGTCTTGCATCGGTGTTGCGGGATAAGGCAGAGACGATCGCACCGGAGGCGGAAAACTATGTCGATCTGGTAGGAACCGGCGGAGACTGTACCTATACCTTTAATGTTTCCACAACATCGGCATTTGTGGTGGCAGCGGCAGGACTTCCGGTTGCAAAGCACGGAAACCGTTCTATTTCATCCAGATCTGGCGCAGGAGATGTGCTGGAGGCACTTGGTGTTAATATCACGGCAGAGCCGGAACTTGTGAAAAAATGTGTGGATGAGGTCGGAATAGGCTTTATGTTTGCACAGCTTTTTAACAAATCCATGAAATACGTTGGCCAGGCGCGCAAAGAGATGGGAATCCGCACGGTCTTTAATATTTTAGGACCACTTGCCAATCCTTCCCGCGCAAAAAATATGGTGGTAGGTGTCTACAGCCCGAAACTCACAGAGCAGGTTGCAAAAGCGATGGCAAGACTTGGCGTGGAGCGTGCGTTTGTGGTGTCCGGTGCAGACCACATGGATGAGATCACTCTGACCGGAGCAACCACGGTGTCTGAGATCAAAGACGGCGAAGTTACGACGTTTGAGATTACACCGGAACAGTTTGGATTAAAAAGCTGCAGTCTCTCTGAATTGCAGGGCGGTGATGGTATGGAAAATGCCAAAATTACAAAAGCTGTCCTTACAGGAGAGGAAAAGGGAGCAAAACGTGACATCGTTTTATTGAATGCCGGAGCAACTCTTTATATTGGAGGGGTTGCGGAATCCATCGCAGAAGGTGTAAAATTAGCGGCAGAGACGATCGACACAGGGGCAGCTTACAAAAAATTAGAAGAACTTGTCACTGTGTCGAACCGCTAAAAAGAAAGACAAAGCGAGGGACAAACAATGATTCGATTTAATAGTGACTACACAGAAGGATGTCATCCGGCAATTTTACAGAAACTTGCAGAGACAAACATGGAGCAGACAGCAGGCTATGGAGAAGATGAGTATTGTGAACAGGCGCGGGAACTGATCCGGAAGGCATGTGGGGATGCGCGTGTGGATGTGCATTTTCTTGTGGGCGGCACACAGACGAATGTCACTGTAATCTCGGCTGCTTTAAAGCATTATCAGGGAGTGATCACGGCAAAAACAGGACATATTAATATTCATGAGACAGGTGCTTTGGAGGCATGCGGTCATAAATGCCTGTGCATAGAGACACCGGACGGAAAGCTGACGGCAGAGCAGATCGCAGCGTACACAGATGCACATTTTGCAGACGAGAGTTTTGAACATATGGTACAGCCGAAAATGGTATACATTTCCAATCCGACAGAGATCGGAACGATTTATAAAAAGGCGGAACTGGAAGCAATTTATCAGGTGTGCAAAAAGCGTGGGCTCTATCTTTTCATGGATGGGGCGAGACTTGGCTATGGACTGATGTGCAAGGAAAATGACCTGACACTTTCTGATATCACAGCCAACACAGACGTGTTCTATATCGGCGGAACAAAAGTGGGAGCACTTTTTGGAGAGGCAGTTGTGATCCGCAATGAGGAACTGAAAAAGGATTTTCGTTACAATATCAAACAGCGTGGCGGTATGCTGGCGAAAGGCAGACTGCTTGGAATCCAGTTTCTGACCTTGTTTGAGGAAAACCGGTATTTTGATATTTCCGCACATGCAGCACGATTAGCGGAAAAGTTAAAGGACGAATTAACAAAAATGGGAGTGAAATTCTATATTGATTCTCCGACTAATCAGCAGTTCCCAATCCTGCCGGATGCTGTGCTTGCGGAACTGAAAAAGAAATACAGTTTTGCTTATCAGGAGCGCATGGATGAGACGCACAGTGCAGTACGCTTCTGTACCTGCTGGGCAACGAAAGAGGAAAACGTAGATATGCTTCTTGCAGATATTCGTGAGCTACTTGCCTGATTGAAGGATTATACTAAAAAAAGACTGATTTATTCACAAAATTTAAATGAAAATGAATATGCAGATCAGTGAAAATAGGAGAAATGCAGCATGTCAGACAGAAAAAACATTTTACTCATCGCAACAGGCGGAACGATCGCATCAAAAAAATCAGACAACGGATTAAAACCACAGATCTCACCGGAAGAACTGATGCAGTATATTCCACAGGTGAAAGATATCTGTGATTTTCATGCTGTCCAGCTTTTAAATCTGGACAGCTCGAACATGGAGCCAGAACACTGGAAAATGATGGTGCATACTATCCATGAAAATTATGAAAAATACGATGGCTTCGTCATCGCCCACGGTACGGACACAATGGCATACACTGCGGCGGCACTTTCCTATATGATACAGAATTCAAAAAAACCGATCGTGATCACCGGCGCACAGAAACCGATCGACCTTGAGATCACCGATGCAAAATCAAATCTGCTTGACAGTTTTTTATATGCATCCGATGAGAACTCGCAGGGGGTTCAGATCGTTTTTGACGGAAAAGTCATTGCGGGAACGAGAGCGAAAAAAGTCCGGTCCAAAAGCTACAATGCATTTTCCAGCATTGATTTTCCATGTCTCGCCATGATCCAGGATGGCAATATCATGCGTTACATTCCACCGGTTCCGTATGAAGAGGAAGTACGGTTTTATGAGGAACTGGATGAAAATGTGTATCTGATCAAAATGATTCCGGGAATCAAGCCGAGAATTCTGCGCAGTGTCTTTGAGAATTACGACTGCATTATTGTAGAAAGCTTTGGGGTGGGTGGTATCCCACGATCGATCGCAGATGATTTCTATAAGCTATGTCAGGAGTTCCCGGATCGACTTGTGGTGATGTCTACACAGGTCGCACATGAGGGCAGCGATATGACAGTCTATGAAGTGGGACACGATATGAAAAAATACTGCCGCTTTCTCGAATCTTATGATATGACTCTGGAATCTGTCATCGCAAAGGTAATGTGGATGTTAGGCAACCGGGAAGCACTTAGCGGTGATCTGGAAGATATCTTTTATAAAAATGTAAATTATGATGTCATTTTCGGGAAAAACAGGAAGTGCTGACAGAAGTATCATCTCCCGGACAGCCCAGAGGGAAGAGAGAGGGGCGGCATGAATCTGCGTGTCCCCTGTAGGCTATACTATTGATTGGCTTTGAGAATTTTTACATCATCCAAAGATACACCAGAGAAAGCAGCAATTTCTTCCAGGGAAAAATTGTTAGTTTTCAACATACGTTTGGCGATTTCAATTGCCGCATGTTTTTCACCCTCTGCAAAACCGTATTCATACTCAGCTTTCCGTAACTTCTTTTCTTCCAATTCTTTATCATACTCAAAAATACTCATACTGATAACCTCATTTCGGTTTCGGGCAAGAAATTCCGCCAGAATCCCTTCCCGGATGCATTCGTCCACAGCACGTTTTACAGCCTGATTTAAAGGCATGTCTGACGCATAGTGGCGCACTCTGGCAACATACTGTGCATATTCTTTTAACATACTGCAAT
>OGHD01000679.1_pt1 | contig 15598 bp, 13 predicted proteins | sample 1571341 | NCBI WGS metagenome assembly OGHD01 (sample SAMEA2582026, study PRJEB24529) | metagenome | biome: Human gut stool | place: China | collected 2011 | reverse complement strand
ATAATATATATAAGAACCGTAGGAACTACGGGGATAGCTTGGTTATGCTTAGCACGTTGGTGTTATCGACCAAGAACCCTTCGACTTTAGTCGTGGGAGGTTCAGTTAGCAGGTGTATCAACAATATCATTACTTTGTGCATCAATTGTTATTTTACTATATAAAAATAATATTATTGAAGCAAACTACTTATATAGTGATAACTTTATATTAATGCGTAGAATTATAGAGCTTATATACATATATATAATTTCAGAAAATATAGGGTTCATAAGATATGTAAATAATAAAATATTATCAGTATTAAGTTTTACTTGCATAGTTAGTCTTGCAATAATAAACTTTGTAGGAAAATACATAATAGAATATTATAATTATAAAACTTATGATTTAGTTATTATAGTTTCTGGAATGATATTTCTTCAAATATCAATTTTTTACATAGTAAATTCAATTTCAAAAATAGTTGAAGAAAAGCTAGTTTTAGAAATCGATTTAAAAAGTAAGCAAAATGATGAAGATATAATTAGAATGCATAAAGAAATGATAGGATGGAGACATGATATGAGAAATCATGTTAACACCGTTTTAGGGCTAATTGAAAGAAATGCATCAAATGAAGCAATTGAATATATAAAAGAAGTAGATAAAAGAACTAGTGATTTTGAAAAAATAAGATATACAGATAATGTGGCTTTGGATTCTATTTTAACAAGTAAAATTAATTTAGCTAAGGAAAAAGGGATAAATGTTAAATTGGAATTAAATATAAGTTATGAAATAAAATTAACTAATATAGAAATATGCACTTTATTAGGCAACTTATTAGATAATTCTATTGAAGCTTGTGAAAAACTTGAAAAAGATAAAATTATAGATTTAAAAATGTTAGCTCAAGAAGATAAATTAATTATAAAAATAAAAAATAATACAAATGGAAAAGTAAATAATGAAAATGGTGTTTTTAAAACAACAAAAACAAGTGGTATTCATGGAATTGGATTATCTCAAATAAATGATATTATAAAAAAATATAATGGATATATAAAAAGAAGTCATGAAAATAATGTTTTTAATACTAATATAATGATAAATTATTAAAAAGAGTTAAAATTTGAGAAAAAAATTAAGTAAATGGTTAAGTAATTATTTATTTAATTTTTTTTTATTTGTAGGGGAAGTGTTGTAGAGATAATTATGGGTTTTAAAAATATATTAATAAAAATTAAATTATGTTGATGAATTAATATAAATAATTAAATTAGTAATAAATTGATGTAAAAAAGTAAGGTTATGAAATTTAAATATAAAATTCTACAATTTACGACAAAATAATAAAAAAATATTAAAAACATATTATTATAAGTAGCAGAGACAAGCTTGTGAGCAAACAAGTCTTGTAAGAGAAAAATAATTATACATATACAATAATGGAGGGAATTTTTATTATGAAAAAGAAATTATTATCATTAGTTTTAGCAGGAGCAATGGTTGCTTCAACTTCAGTAAGTGCATTTGCAAGCAGTACTAATGTTGTTGGTGGTTCAGATGAAGCAACACCTACAACAAATGTTGAGATAACAGGACAAGTATTAAATAGTCTAGGAGAAGCACCAGCTGGTACTTTTAAAGTAACAGTTCCAACAGCTGCTTCATTTACAGTAAATCCAGATGGGAAACTTGTAGCACCATCAAATATAACAATTCAAAATGGTGGTGAGCAAAGTGTTGATATTCATGCAGAATCATTTACAGACACTAATCAAAGTGGAGGGATAACTGTTGTGGAAGATAATGAAGAACTTAAAAATAAGAATAAAACTAATGTAAGTTTAAGCATTGGTGGAAATGGTGGAGTTGTATTTTTAGGTTCTGATAAAGGTACTAATAAAAAAGGACTTTACTCAGAACCAGATTTTAGTGAGCAAGAAGGCGACTTCTTATTATCAACTATACCAGCGCATGGAGAAGACAATTTAATATTAACTGGTAAAGCTGGTAGTAACACTAGTTTACCTGATGAAGTGAGAGACAAAGGTGTAAGTGATAGATTTACATTAGTATTAAAAATAAAGAAAACTCCAAAGGCATAAAAATAAGTTTAATTAAAAATCCATAATAATTTAATTATTATGGATTTTTAAACGATAAGGATTTATAAATACTAAAAGAAAGGGGATATTATCATGGATAAAAAAGTTGAAAAGAAAAATAAGGTGAAAATTATAATAATTGCACTGTTAGTTGCATCTGTTGCATCTGCAGGAGTTTATTTTGTATATAATAAAAGCAAAAGTAAAGGCACAAATGCTGAAAATGGTGCATCAGTATCAGGATATGTTCTTGCAGATGGTGCAGAACCAGGTTTATCTGAAGATGAAATAAGAGCATTATTACAAAAGCAAGTTGATGATTCTACTATTTCTTTTAGTATTTCTTCAGATCCTGTATTTAAAGGGAAAAAAGCATTTATTGTTATGGCAAATCCAAGATATAATGCTTATGATATAGATTATGTTATAACTGTAAATGGAAAAGAAATAATAAGAACAGCTAAAATAGCACCTAATCAATATATTGAAGAAGTTGAATTAAAAGAAGCTTTACCTAAGGGTACTCACACTGGAGAAGCTCTTGTAACTGGTTATAATAGAGAAACAGGAGAGGAAGTAGGTAAAACTATAGTTGAAGTTACTATAACATCTCAATAATTTAATTTTATATTAAAAATATAAAGGTAAAGGGGGGTGCAAATGAATAAAAAGAAAATTTTAATTATATTAAGAACAGCATTTGCTAGTAGAACAGCACATCATGTATTATCACTTTTGCTTACAGGAATTATGCTTGGTGGAATTGGATTAACTTTAAGATCAGATATTGAAGATGTTAAACTTTATGTTCAATCAGTTTTAGATAGAGATCCAAATTATAAAAACTTACAAGATTCAGTAAGTGAAAATATGATTAGAGGAAATATTGATATTGAAAGTCAACTTGTAGAAGATGATGCAAAAGAAGAAGGTAAAACTTTAGTTTCTAATGATACTAAAACTGGGTATGACAGTTATACTCCAAGTAGTTCTTCTTCAAATAGTAGCAATACTTCAAATAATACTTCTTCTAGTAATACTTCAAGTAGTAGTTCTTCTAACAATAATTCTTCAAATAACAATAATAATGATAACTCTAATTCAAATAATAGTAATAACAACAATAATGATAAACAAGAAGAAACTGTTGATAAATCAGCTTTTAATGGTAAAGATGCAATTATTTCAGAAGGACAACCCTTTAATCCAATGAATGCATTACAACTTTATGCTTGTGATATAACTGGGGAAAATATAACAAATTCAATAGTTATTACAGAAAATAATGTTGATATATACAAACCTGGAGTTTATAACGTAAAAGCATCTATAGCATTAAAAAATGGTAAAACTTTAGACAAGAAATTTGCAGTAAGAGTTGAACCAACTGTGTTAGATTTAGCAGTTAATGATGTTAAAGCATCTAAAACAGAGCTTAAAAAAGAAGAAGATTATACTATGAATTTTGCAGTTAACTCTTCTAAAAGTTATATAGATGTAGAAAAAGTTGTTATAAACAAAAAAGAATATGAAGTATCAAAGATACTTGAGGATGAAATTGAAAGATATAGTGTTAATTTAATAGCACCAAATAAAGCTGGATATGAATCTTTAAAATTACAAAAAGTAATAATGTCTGATAAAACTGTAGTTGATATTGATAAAACTGTTAATATTAATGTTTTAAAAGAAGATGCTACTTTAAATAATGTTATTGTAGAAGATGAAAGTAATGAAAATAATGCACTTAAAATAGCATTTAATTTAAAAGATGTTGATAATACAATAAGTGAACCTAAAATTTGTATATATAATGAAGATGGAAATTTAGTTTTAGAAAAGCCATTTTTAAAAAATAAATATTCATCATATACAAAAATTTCTACTAAAATAAATTTAGATAAAGCAGGGATTTATACTGTTAAAGTTTTAGCTAATAAAAATGATGAAGCTAAAGAACAAGCTAATGAAGAAAAAAGTATTGAATTATTTTCTAAAGAAATTGCTGTAAATATGAAGGCAGTATCTGATGATGAAGAAATGAACTTATTACCTATGAATGAAAATTATAATGAAGATATTGAAGCATATTCAGAGGGAAATTTAAATTCAGTATCAAATGATAAAGAGCTTGATGGATATTCAGAAACTGATGAAGTTAATTTTAGAAATGTTTTAAGAGCTTCAAGTGGAAATATAACTGGAAGTGATACAACAGAACAAAAACATAATATTTCTATAACAGGAAATGTTCTTAATGATAAGGGTGAAATGCCTTCAGGAACATTCCAAGTTGTAGTTCCAACAACTGCTTCATTTACAGTTAATGAAAAAGGACAATTTTTAACTATACCATTTACAATTAAGAATGAAGGATATCAAAACATTGATGTCTATGCTTATAAATTTATAGATGTAGATGGTACATCAGGAATAAATGTTAAACCTAAATCAGAAATTAATGAACAATCTTCTAGAAGTGATATTGCAATGAATATTTCAGGAAATAATAGTACTGCATATTTTAAAACAGAAGATATTGATGATGAAAAAACTGGAGTTTACAATGAGTCAAATTTACAATCTTCAGCTGGTAGTAATGGAATAAAAGTGTCAAAAATTCTAGCTGGTTCTAATGATACATTAACTTTACATGGTGAAGCAGGAAAAAATTCAAATATTGATACAGCTATAAGTAATAGATTTACATTAATATTAAAAATTAAAAAATCCACAAATTAATAATTTTAAAATCAACTTAATAAATGTATAGCTGTATATATTTTTAAGTTGATTTTTTTATTAGAAGAAAAAATTAACAAAAGATAAATAAAATAGAAAAAGATTTGTGGGGATGTGAGATATGAAAAAGGAAATGATTATAAATAAAATAAAAGAATTATTTTATAATAAGAAAAAGTTAAAATTAATATCAATTATAGCTATTGCTGGAGTTGTATCAGTAGTTTTAATAGTTAAAGGTTCTTATATAAAATCAGTTATTGATGGAGACCCTGGTTACGAAAAGTTAAAAGAAAAAACAGCATTATTTGCTTATAGAAAAACTATTAGTTTAAAAGAAATTGAAGAAAGTACAACAATAGCTGGTGAAGATAAACCAAAAGGACCTATAACAGCAGCTAGTGTTAAAGGTGGATTTGATTCATATACTCCAAGTCAAATTGTAACTGCTGATTTAGAAGATAGCAGTAATAATTTTAATTACAATAACACAAATAGTAATTCTAACAACAATATAAATAATAGTAGTAATTTAAGTGATGATTCAAATAAAAACAATCAAACAGAAGATAAAACAGAAACTAAACCTAATAATGATAAAAAAGATGAAGTTGCTGTTGATAAATCAGCATTTGTAGGAAAAGATATGATAATTTCAGAAGGCGATAATTTTGAGCCTTTTGAAACATTACAATTATCTGCAAAAGATGTTGATGGAAAAAATATAACTAAAAAAATTGTTATAACAGAAAATAATGTAGACATATATAAACCAGGTTTATATACTGTAAAGGCTAATGTTCAGCTTAGTAATGGAAATATTATTTATAAGGAATTTTTAGTAAGAGTAGAACCTGTAAAGTTACAGTTAGCAGTAAATGATATTCAAGTTTCAAAGGATATTTTGAAAAAGAGAGAAAGTTATACTATGAGCTTTAAAGTAGATTCTTCTAAAGATTATATAGATGTAGCAACTGTTAATATTAATGGAAAGATGTATTATCCAAATAAAACTACTAAAAGAAGATTCTTTAGCAAAGATGATGTTTATACAATTCAATTAGTGGCAAATGATAAAGCTGGAGTTGAAGATATTAATTTTAATACTATAACTATGACTGATGGAACGGTTGTTGATATCAATGAATTAAAAACTGTGGAAGTTTTAAAAGATGAAGCTTCTATAAAAGATATGGTTATAGACAATATAAGTGATGATGGAGAGGTTGCAATATCATTTTTTATAAAGGATATTGATGATACTATTAGTAAAGCTAAACTTTATGTTTATGATGAAGAAGAAAATGTAATAGTTGAAAAAGAAGTTGAGAAGAATAAAACTATAAACTCTATATTAAATGTAAATAAAAATGGAGTTTATAAAATAAAAATAGTTGCAGATGAAAATGTTGAATTTGTTGCTCAAAATACTAAGGATTCAAAAAGAAAAGAGTTATATTCAACTTCAATAGAAGTTAAGAATGCTAGATTTTCAGATGATAGTATAAAGGAAGCAAATGTAGATATAGCAAGTTATATAGTTTACAATGATGAAAGTGATTTTATTAATCAATTATCTTTTGCACAAATAAAAACTGGAGATGGACTAGAAGAAGATACAGATTCAGAAAATCCTGATGGAAGTGATTCAAGTGATGAAACTCCAACTCCAAATCCGAATCCAGATCAAGATTCGGGGGTAAATGGAGATGCTTCTGATTCTAGTAATCCAGGTGGTGGAAATGTTGGGAGTGGAACTACAGAAAAAGCTGATGTTTTTATTCCAGATAAAAATAATCCTCAAGGAGAAACAAGTGAGCCTAAATATACTAGAGGGTATACAACTAAAGATAAATTACATGTAGTAATACCAACTAAAGGTAAAATGAATGAAGATGCAGGAGAAACACCACATGGTAGATTTAATGTAACAGTTCCAACAACTGCAAGTTTCACTGTGAAAAATAATTCTGAATTTATTGGAACATCAATAAAAATTACTAATAACGGAGAAAAGCCTGTAGATGTAAGTGTTGCTAACTTTATAGATGTTGATGGAGATTATGGAATAAAGCTAATAACTGATACACAAGTTAATGAGAATAAAAAGAGGAATGAAGTTAATTTATTCCTTGAAAATACAGATGAAAATAAGAAGATATATTTAGGTAATAAAAAATTATATTCAGATTTAGGTACAGAAGCAATTACTCAGGAGGAAAAGAAGAAAATTGCTAAAGTTTTAGCTGGAAGTACTTCTACAATAAATATATCTGGAAAAGCAGGAACATCTACTGAAGGAATAGAAGATCCAATTTCAAATAGATTTACATTAATTTTAAAAATTAAGAAAAACACTGAAAGTAACACTTCAAAATAATTAAAACCTTATTATATTGAAAAATATAATAGAAAGGATAATAAGTATGGAAGATAATTCAACTAAAAACAATTCTTCAATGAAAAAAAATATTAAGATTTTTTTAGCTATAGTTATTTTAATAGGAATAGGTGTTGGTTTTGGATTAAGTTTAAATTTTGCTAATGATAATTTTGGTCAATCTAGTGGAGCTATAATAGAAGATGGTGTTATAGCAGGATATACAGCAGAACAAATTGCAGAAATTATGCAAAGAAAAGCAGATGAATCTACATTTTCTTTTGAAGTAAATGCAAGACCTACATTTAAGGATGGAAAATCTGAAGGTAATTTAAGAATTTATAATCCACCATATAATAAATATGTAATAGATGTAGAAATAAAGCTAGATTCTAATGATAAAACAGTATTTAAAAGTGGTAAAATTAAACCAAATCAACATATAGAAAATGCTAAGTTAAGTAAAAACCTTAAAAAGGGTGAATATGAAGCAACAGCAACTATAAATGCTTATGATTCTGATGGTGAAACATTAATAGGTGTATCTGCAGCGAAACTTATTATAAATATTGAAAATTAATTAGTGATGGGGGGATTTTTATATGATGAAAAAGAAAATTTTAAGCTTATGCATGGTAGCTATTATGCTAAATCTTTCTGTTGAAACTTATGCATATTCACTAAATAATATTCAATTAGCTACTAGTTCAGATTTAACTAATAATCCATCAGGTGGAGATACACCATCAGGAGATGGAGGAGCAGAGCAACCTCCAAGTGCACCACCAGGTGGAAGTAATAGTGGAGATTCAGCTCAGCCTCCAAGTAGTAGCGGAGGTAGTACAGGATCTGGAGGAGCTGGGGGTTCAACAACAACTCCAAGCACTCCTCCTGAAAACAAAGGAAGCAATAATGTAGAATTAGAAGGTGGAATAGGTGAATGGGGTCCTGATAAGGATAATAAGTTACCTAATTTTAATGGAACTGAAGGTAGTGAAAAACTAGATGTTGATAATGCACTACAAAAAGGTGAGTATTTTACTATATCAGCAACTGTTCCATTAAATATGGAGTTTTTAATAAAAAATGAAAATGAAAATGGAAGTTCGCCTAATGGTAAATTTATTACACCGTATTATAAAGTTACAAATAATGGTTCTCATAAATTAAAAGTTCATTTTGAATCATTTGAATATGCAACTTCTTCAACTACTAAAACTAGTGGATTAATAACAGAAAAATTAGAAAAATTATATGTTGTTGATAATCCAATTCCAAAAAACAATATGGTTGAAATGAAGTTAAATTTAACATATGATAGACCTTCTAATTCATATTTAAAAAGAATTGATTTAATACCTACTAATTCATCAACTATAACTTCAAGATTATTAAAATCAAGTAATTCAGTTGAACAAGAATTAGGTGAATTAGACCCAAATGAACAAGCTAGATTATATTATGGAAGTGATTTGTGGGAATCACCAAAATCAGAAAATGTTACTAAAGGTGTTGAAGCTAATTTTAATTTAAAGTTAGCATTTTCAATAGAAGGTAAAACTACTGAAACTAATCAACCTTCAGGATCACCAGGTGATACAACACCAGATACTTCACCAAGCCAACCACCAAGTACTCCTACACCAAGTCAACCGTCAAATGGCACTACATCAGGTGATACTTCTCAATCATCACAAGGTAGTAGCACACAAGGTCAACAAACAAATGGAGATACATCAAGTGAGGCACAAAATCCAGCAGGAAATGGGCAACAAGGACAAAGAAATTAAATATTAAAAATAAGTAATAAAAATATTATTTAAAATGAGGCAAATTCCCTTAGCCTAATTAAATAAATAAAGCAGAGAATATAAAAAAGTTAATTTGAAATTTTTTTAAGTTGGTTATGAGAAATTTTTATTCATAACCAACTTTTTTATAATAAGAATTTTTATTAATTTTATTGGATAAAATAAAAAATAATTAATTATATAGAAAGGTGCAAATATATGAAACAAGATAAAACATATAAATTATTAATAATAGCGTTAGTATGTGTAGTTTTAATTATATTTGGAATAGTTATTATGAATAGTAAAAAGGAAGAAGTAAAACAAGAATCAAATATTACTATGAAAGACTTACCTTTAAAAGTAGAGGCAATTCCTATAAGCTTTAATATAGTAAATACTGCAGAAGGAAATATATTAGAATGTACTTATAAAAATAATTCAAATGAAGATATATCTAGATTAACAATACAAGTTAAGTTTAAAGGTACTGAAGAAATAGTAACTTTATCTTGTAATGAAGTTGTAGAAGCTGGAAATGAATCAGTGAAGTTTACTGGAAAAGGGCCGGCAAGTGGTAATATTGATGATGTGCAAATATTAAAATATAAAATATCTACAGCAAATGGAACATATATGGAATATGATTCAGAATTAAATCAATACAATTGGTCATAATATAGTTAGCTAAAATCTTATATATTAAAAATACACTTAATAATATAGTTTAATCTATATATTAAGTGTATTTTTGGTTAAAGAATAAAATTTTATGATATTATATACTTAAAAATAAATTAAAAGGAGGAAAAATCATGAAGTTAAATATATTAATTGTTGAAGATGAAATAGAAATAAGGGAAGGTGTAAGTGAATATTTATCAGAAGTTGGATATAATGTTATAACTGCTGAAGATGGACTTCAAGCAATAGAGTTATTTAATAAAAATAAAATAGATTTGGTTATTTTAGATATAATGCTTCCAAAGGCTAATGGTTTTGTTGTTTTAAATAATATTAGAAAAGAAAGTAATATTCCAGTAATTATGTTAACAGCAATGAGTGATGATTATACTCAAATTATGAGCTTTGATGAAAAAGCAGATGATTATATTACAAAGCCATTTTCAATAATACTTTTACATAAAAGAATAGAAGCACTTCTTAGAAGAGGAGTAAAGTTAGAAGAAAATAGGAAATGGAATTATAAAGATATAGAAATTGATTTTGAAGGGTATTCTGCAAAGAAAAATGATGAAATTATAGATTTAAAGCCTAAGGAAATAAAATTAATAGAATTATTATTAAAATATAAGGGTAAGGTTTTAAGTAGAGCACAAATTTTAGATAATTTATGGAGTATAGAAGAATGTCCAAATGACAGAGTTATTGATGTTTATATTAAAAATATAAGAAAGAAGCTATCATTAGACTGTATAGTAACAGTTAAGGGAATTGGCTATAAGTTTGAGGAGCAGTAATGAAAAAATTAAAGTTATTTTCAAAAACATACATATTTACAGTTGGATTAATAAGTTTAATAATTTTTACTTCAAATATTTTAATATATTTAGCAGTACCAAGGGTATATTTAAGTAATAAGGAAAAAGAAGCTGATATAATTATTTCAGAATTAACTCAAAAAATAAATGAAGAAAATAGTGAAAAGTCTTTTGAATTAGCAAAGAGTTTTGCTCAAAAGTATAATATTCAAGTTTTTATTACTTTAGGAGAAGAGCAAAGAAGTTTTCAAGGGGTTGAAAATGTAGATATATACATAGATAAGGATGTTATTAAGGATAAATCATTAATACTTCCAGATTTAACTGGTGAAGGTATTATAAAAAGTTCTGAAGAAGAAGAAGTTGATTCAATAAATGAGGGTATATTTAGTCAATATATTAATGTAAATAATTCATCAATAATAAAAAGTAGAGATTTTAAGACTATAAATGATGTAAAAGGAAATATTCAAATAGTAACTAATTTAGAATCTTTTACAGAAACTAGGGATATTATATTAAAAATATTGCCATATTCTATGATTGTAAGTTTAATTGTAGCTTTAATTGCATCATATATATATGCAAAAAAAATTACAACTCCAATAAAGGAAATTTGTAATGTTACAAAGGAAATGGAAAAGTTAAATAAAAGGGCTTTTTGTAATGTTGAATCTGAAGATGAAATTGGAATATTAGCATATAATATAAATAGTTTGTATGAAAATTTGTTAAATACTATTATATCATTAGAAGAAGAAATAAAAAATGTAAGTGAATCTGAAAAGGTTAAGGTGGATTTTTTAAGAAGTGCATCACATGAGCTTAAAACTCCATTGATGAGTATGCATATAATGATTGAAAATATGTTATATGATATAGGAAAATATAAAAATCATTATGTATATTTGGAAAAGTGCAAGGATATAGTTAATGAATTAAGTAAAATGGTTCAGGAGATTTTAGATACTTCAAGGCTTAATTCTATAGAAAATAAAAATGAAAAGTTATTGGATTTATCATATATAGTTGAAAATGCATTGGACCATTATAATATAATAGCTAAATCAAAAAATATTAATATTAAAGTTAATTTAAATGATTCTTTTAATATTAATGTAGATGAAAAGGTGTTTACTAAGGCAATTTCTAATATTATTTCTAATGCGGTTAATTATACTGATGAGGGGAAAGAAATAAGAGTTTATATAAAAGATAAAAAGCTTATTATAGAAAATGATTGTAAACCAATTTCAGATGAGCATTTAGCACATATTTTTGAAGCTTTTTATAGGGTTGATTTTGATAGAAATAAGTCTAGTGGAGGAAATGGATTAGGTTTATACATAGTTGAACAAATTTTAAGGATGTATAATTTAAGTTTTTCTTTTAAATCAATTTCAACTGGTATGAGGTTTGAAATTGATTTTAATTAATTATTTTTTTATTTTATAAACTTAACTCTTTTATTTCATAAATATTTCATATTGAACTAATAAAATGTACTCAAGTTAATAAACAAGGAGGAAATAAATATGAATGTATTTAAAAGATCGGTATTATATATAACAAGAAAAAAAATGAAAAGTATTATTATGTTATTTATATTATTTGGAATAGCAACAGCTGTTTTAAGTGGAATTTCAATTAAAAAGGCAGCTAATATAGCAAGACAAGATTCAAATAAGGATATGGCAAATACTTTTGAATTACAAACTAATCTTGGAAGTAATTTAAGTGGAACAATTCCAGAAAGTTTAATTGATAAGCTTTCAAAGGTAGATGGTGTTAAGAATTATGATGCTGCAATTCAAGGTGCTGGTTTAGATTTAGAAAATGTAAATTATATAAAACCAGAAAAAAATGCAGTTCAATATAATGATGATTATAAATATGAAAAACTTTTTTCTGTAGAAGCACATAAGAGCTCTGAGTATGATACTAAGTTTATAAGTAAATCATTAAAGCTTGTTGATGGTAGACATATTGTGCCTACTGATAAAGGTAAGGTATTAATTCATAAGGCTTTAGCAGAAGCAAATAATTTAAAAGTTGGAGATACTATAAAAGCTAAAAAGAGTGCAGGTGATTTTAATGCATCAACTTTATCTAAAAATGATTATGACCTTGAAATAGTAGGTATTTTTGAAAGTAGTAACACTGAAAGAGTTGGTCACAAATTAGAAATGCCAGAAAATCTTTTAATAACTGATGTAGATACTGTTAAAACTTTATATGGATATTCAGATGGAGAAGTAAAATATACTAATGCTACGTTTAATACAAGCACTGATGTAGATAAGGTAACAGCAAAATTTAAAGAAATTTCTGCTGAATGGAATAAGTATACAATAGTAAAGAGTGAAGATACATTCTTAGCTTTATCTAAGTCTTTTGACTCTTTAGATAAGATTATAAATATGATTTTAATTGGTGCAATAATAGCTGGTGCAATAATACTTTCATTAGTGTTAGCATTTTGGATTCAAGGAAGAATTCATGAAACAGGTATATTACTTTCAATAGGAGTTTCAAAGTTTAATATTATTTCTCAATATATAATTGAATTATTACTTATAAGTGTATTAGCTTTTGGAGGATCATATTTCTCAAGTAAAGTAATTTCACAAAATATAGGAAATACAATAGTTTCACAAGCAAGCAAACAAGCTGTTCAAGATGTTAAGAGTGGATTTGGAGGATTTTCATTAGGAAATGATGTTAATAGTTCTTTAGCAACTCGTACAGTTGATGAAATTGATGTAAAAATACAAGCTAAGGAAGTTGTTTATGTATATATTATAGGTACAGGAATTATCATAATTTCAGTGGTGTTATCTTCAGCATCAATAATTAGATTAAAACCAAAAGAAATATTATCAAAAATGAGTTAGGAGGAGTTAATATGTCAGTTTTATCTTTAAATAAAATTAGCTATTCATATAAAAATGGCAAAAATATTTTAGATGATATAAGTATTGAATTTGAAAAAGGTAAATTTTATACGATTTTAGGTGTTTCAGGTTCTGGAAAAACTACTTTATTATCATTGTTAGCTGGATTAGATGAACCTAGAAAAGGAGAAGTTTTATATAACAATGAAGATATAAAAATAAAGGGATATGAAAACCATAGAAAAAACAATATTTCGTTAATATTCCAAAATTATAATTTAATTGATTATATGACTCCCTTAGAAAATTTAAGAATAATTAATCAAAAAGCTGATAAGTCAATATTAAATAATTTAGGCTTAGGTGATGAAGAAATTAATAGAAATGTATTACAACTATCTGGTGGTCAGCAACAGCGTGTGGCAATTGCAAGAACTCTTGTAGCAGATTCTCCTGTAATATTAGCTGATGAACCAACAGGAAATTTAGATAGTGATACAGAAAATGAAATTGTAGAAATATTAAAATCTAGTGCACATGAGCATGGCAAATGTGTAATAGTTGTTACACATAATAAGGATTTAGCTAAAAAATCTGATGTTATACTTATGTTAAAAAATAAAAAGTTAACACGTGTTAACAAATAATTGAGATGTAAAATTTGTAGCATTTAAAATAGAACTAATTTTATATAATAATCCCCCATTTATTATTAAAATTAATATTAATAGTTAAGTAAAGTAAAAATAATAAAATTAATGACAAAAAATAATAAAATTCCCCATTTATTATTAAAATTCAAAATCAATATTTAGTTAAAACTAAAAGATAATAATAGAAATAATAATAGAAATAATAATAATCCCCCATTTATTATTAAAATTAATATTTAGTTAAAGGGAAAAGGATAATAATCCCATTGATTTTTTATTAAAGACTAAATAAAAATTTTTCAATGGCTGAAAGTTAGAAAAATCTAGCTTTTAGCCATTTTTTTTTTATGTATATGAAAGTATAAAAAATTTGAATTTTTAACGCTAGTTATATGAATGGATTTCAAGATTTAAAACTATAGGATTGATCCAATGAAGTTGGTGTGGAGATAGCCAATTTATCAACGTTTAGGAAAGTATAAAATTTTTTAAGCATTAAGGCTAGGTATATCAATGGATTTCAAGATTTAAAACTTTAAGATTGATACCATGAAGTGGGCATGACGATAGCCATTTTGTTCTGTATAGAAAGTAAAAAAGTATTTGTCTATATTATTTATTATTTCAAATACGAGAAAAATATAAAATTTTCAAAAGATATTATTTTTATAGAACTTAATTTGTAAATATTGCAAAAATAATCTTGTCAACTATTACATTTTTTGGAGTTAGATAAGGCTTTTTTAAGAATAAAATAAATAATATATAAAATAATTATATATAAAAATTTTATATATGTATTGACATTGTGGTAGCATCGAAGTATAGTATATGTAAAATTTATATATATAAATATTTTACATATATACCAGGAGGTGATTCAATGTATTTTCCGGTATCAGCATTATTGATTGAATATATGATACTGTCAGTGGTAGAAAGCAGGGATTCTTATGGCTATGAGATCAGTCAGACCGTGAAGAAGGCTGCTGACATTAAAGAATCTACGCTCTATCCCATATTGAAGAAGTTACAAAGTGCAGGATATCTGACTACCTCTTCGCAGGAGTATCAGGGAAGAAAGAGAAAATACTATTCCCTTACAGAAGAAGGCAAGGCACAGATTGCATATCTGAGCAATGAATGGCAAATCTACAAAGACACTGTAGATGGGATTATTGAAGGGAGGATAAAAGGTTGAGCAGAGAGGAATATTTAAACCAGCTGCATAAATATCTGCGGAAGCTTCCGAGACAGGACTATGAAGATGCAATGGAATATTTTACCGAGTATTTTCAGGAGACAGATGAGGAAGGAGCAGAAGAACTGATGAAAGAACTTGGTACGCCGAAGGAGGCTGCCAGAGAACTGATGGCGAATCTTCTGAATAAGAAAATAGAAGATCATCAGAATTATGAAACAGATGGACAGACCAGAGCAGAACAGAAAGGTTCCGGAAAACATGTGGTATGGATAGCGCTATTGGTATTATTTGCTGCACCGGTAGGAGCTCCGCTTCTGGCAGCATTTGCTGCAGTCGTTCT
>OGHD01000674.1_pt1 | contig 15672 bp, 13 predicted proteins | sample 1571341 | NCBI WGS metagenome assembly OGHD01 (sample SAMEA2582026, study PRJEB24529) | metagenome | biome: Human gut stool | place: China | collected 2011 | reverse complement strand
CTGCTCCAGCCTCCGGTTCGCCGTCTCGTCGATCTCCCGCAGGTGCGGGAACAGCTTCTCCGACAGCACCAGACGGCTGTACAGCCCCGGTCTGTGCTCCTGAAGGTAGCTCCTGCGCAGTCTCCCGTACTTGCCCAGAGGTCTCGCGTCCTCCGGCGTTTCGCTCAGCGTCAGGTCGGGAATCAGGTAGTCCCCGTTCTTGGTGTAGGTCAGTTCTGTCATGGCTATGGCTCCTTTCCGCGAGTTTCTCGCGCTCGTAATTCTTGATGGTGACTTCGATCTGCCGCAGCACCTCTCCGTTGATCCTGCTCACCGCCGTGCCCAGCTCGGCGGCGGCTTCCGGGGTGTTGAAATCGAAGATGCTCAGGAAATCCTCATGCTCGAAGCGGTCGTCCGCTTCAAGCCCGCAGCGGGACATGAGCGAGTAGGCGATGCTGACGGCGGCGGCACTTTGGAAGGCCGCTCCTACGTTGAACTCATCATACCCGTAAAGAAAGGAATCGTCAACGATGGCGAGGATATCCCGCTTATAGTCTCTCCAGTATTCCTCCGCAAGCTGAGACGCGATGCGCTCAAGCTGGTCGGGAAACCCTCCTTTCCCGTCCACACCGTAGCGGCTTTCCAGCATGGCGCTTACCGCGTCCGCGTGTTCCTCCCGGTATTCCCACAGATAGCGGCTCTTTGGAAACTCCCTGCCGCCCGTGTCCGACACGTCGAACACATACCGAAGCCTCGGCCTTTCGCCGCTGCTGTCGATGAGGGCGATGCCCTTGGAGCCCCTGCGGACATACCGGCCCATCTTTTCGTTCCAGAAGTCGTACTCCGCGCAGGCGGTGGCGTCCGGACGCTGGGCGTGGATCATGACCTGCTCGGCGTAGGGGTATTTGTACAGCCTTGCGGCGGTGGTGAGAAAGCCCGTCCAGCCCCGGTAGCTGCCGGTGATCTGCCGCTGCGCCTCGTCTGCCATCTGCATATACGTTTGTAGCTTGCTCGGCATATTGCTCCTCCTTCATGGCATAAATTTAGAGCGCCCGGATCGGACGCTCTATGTATAAGCAGTATATATGAAAACGCCCCGAATCCTGTGCAGGAAACGGGACGCTTGCTCTTATATGTTGGTTTTCTGTTTCCCAAAATCAGATTATTTTCATTTTTGGGAAGTAGACGGCTGCTCTGCCAGCCAGTCTGCAATATCCACGATTTGAATTCCCTCATATTGGTATGCCTCATCCCGGATTCTGGAAAGCACCATCTTCGGATAAGCGTCCTTGATCTGGAGCAGAGGGCTTACCTCGCGTTCAAAGGTTTTTGTGTCACTGATGTTGTCTGAAACTTGAATATAGAGCTTTTCATTGCGCTTGATGGCGACGAAATCTATTTCTTTCTTGTACAGAACCCCAACATAGACCTCATATCCGCGCCGAAGCAGTTCAATGGCAACGATATTTTCAAGTACGCGGCCATAATCCAGATTCTTGGTTCCCAGCTTCGCATACCGGAAGGTGTGGTCGCTCAGATACAACTTATCACTGGAGGCCAGATACTTTTTCCCCTGAATGTCATACCTGCGAACGCGATAGAAAGCAAAGGCATTGCACAGATACTGCATATAGTTTCCGACGGTCTTGTGGTTGATTTTATCCTTGTTGCCCGTGAGAGCGTCTGCAATATTTCTCGCAGACGTAAGATTTGAGATATTGTCCATGAGAAAATCGACAATGCGGTTCATCAGGATCGGGTTGCGGATTTTATATTTCTGCCGTATGTCCCTGACGATCAATGTATCGAATACATCCGCGATATAGTCGTACTTGGCTTCCGGGTCCTGATAAAGATACGAGCCGGCCATACCGCCTTCTCGCAGATAACGGGAAAAAGCGGCATATCTGTCCGTAAGGGTATAATACTCGCAGAATTCACTGAAAGAAAACGGGAACACCTTCACTTCAAAAGTTCGACCCGTGAAGAGTGTGGCAAGGTCGGAACTTAGAAGGAAAGCATTTGAGCCTGTAATATAGATGTCGAATCTTTCCTGCGCATGGAGGTTGTTGATAGCAAGCTCAAACCCAGGACACATCTGCACCTCGTCGATCAGAACAAAGTTCTGCTTGCCATCGATATAGGAGCTTTCAATATAATTGTTCAGGACATGGTAGTCCTTGAACTGCTCATACTTTGTCAGGTTAAAATTGATATGCACGATATTTGCGTCCGCGATATTTGCTTCTACATACCCTTTGAACGCTTCCAGCAGCTTTGACTTTCCGCTGCGCCTGACACCTGTGACAACCTTGATATCCGGCGTTCCGATGACACCAATCAGTTTCCGTAGATACACACCTCGGTCTATCAGTTTCATATTCATCACCTCTGCTCTTATTATACCCGTTCTATTTCCCAAAATCAATATTTTTTCGATTTTGGGAAATAGAATCGCGGAAGCACAGCAGGAGCGACCCGAAAGCCGCTCCCGCCGCATCCGCCTTATTCGTCCGTGTCGAAGTCCGGCACAAGCTCCAGCGCTGCGAAGTCCTCATCGTTGATTTCGCCCAGCTTTTGCAGGGCGCTGTCGGTCAGATCCCGCAGCTGGGCTTCGTCCTCGTCCAGGTATCCGCGCATTTCGGTGAGGGCGGCAATCAGCCCGCTGCGGCTGTCGCTCTGGTAGATGCACATGAGGTTCATTTCATCGTTGGTAAAATTCATCATAGCAGCTCTCTTTCCGCGCGCTTTGAACGCGCTGTCTTTTTCGGCTCGTTGACGGGAGGACAGAGCTTTGCCAGCACGGAGGGCTTCCTCTCCTGCCGTGCCGCCTGCGCCAGCTCCATGAGGGAGACGGGCTTGCCGGACTTTGCCTGTTCCTCCGGCTCTGCCACGGTCTGCTTCGGCCCGTTGTTGATAACGCCGTCGATCATGCCGTAGTCGTCCTCCATGGCCATCTCCGCATTTTTGAGATAGTTTTCCGGCTTGAGGAAGTCGGGCAGCGCCTTGAAGCCCCGGGAATCCACGTAATGACAGGATACCACGCCGTTCTGCCTCAGCGCCACGATGTCGCTGACGGACAGACTGTGGCCGCGAAAATCCTCCGGGCGGCGGAGGTTGAAGGTCTCATACAGCGCGTCCAACCTGTCCTGCGTATCGCCCCTGCGGTCAAGGTTTCCCGCATAGACGGAGGCGTAATTTCCCTTTTCAATGGAAAGCCCCTTCTTCTCCAGATACTCGGCGTTCATAAAGCGGAGCTGCGCCGTATTATCATTATCCCGAAGCTGATAGATTATAAAGCTGTCGGCGGTGTTGTCGAGGAACGCCTTTTCATAGTCCGGCGGTGCGAAGCGGTCTTTGACCGTCTCCCATTCGGAGGCTTCCACGCCGAAGATGCCGTCAAAGCTGCGGATATCCTCTGCATCGAACGCCATGGCCTCGGTGTTGTCGGTGTGAAGCATATACACGCTCACGTCCCGTTCCATGAGCTCCAGCGCGCGCTCCTTTGTCAGCGGCAGCATATTGGAATCGGTGTAGCCGTAGGCGTTCATGCTCTCAACAGAAATCGCAGGGTCGGGGACGCAGCCGTTGTCCGGCGCTGTGACCGGCTCCGGCTCCTGCACGGCGATCTCCTGCACAGGCTGGGCGGTAAGACTCTCCGTCTCCTTGTCCAGCCCGCGCTCCTTGCAGATTTCCGCGTAATGGCGGTCGATATCCGTAATCAGGGAGGATGAGGTTCGGTTGATGGTCTCCAGCGATGCGCGAAGCTCGGTCAGCTCCCTGTCCTTTGCCCAGGTCGCCAGATACCCGAAGCTGTTTTCGCCGGTCTCAATGCCGTAATAGGCGCAGACGGCGAAGGAGATGCTCTCCGCCTGAATCTCCTCGGCGGCGCGGGAGAGCTTTGCCTTTTCCGGGTACTGTGCGTGCAAAAACTCCTTCACGGTCTGCTCGCCGCCCGTGAAGTTCAGCCCGTCCTCGCCCAGATACAAAAAGCCCTGCTCCGGCAGCTCAATGGGCGCTGCGGCAATAACGGTTGCCGCATGGTTCACCACAACGTGCTCCTGAATGGTCACGGGCAACCCCGGATCGTCATCCGAGCCGCGCAGGTCATACGCATACAAGCCCTCCGGCAGCTTATCCCGGTCGATGCGCCCGTTTGAAAACAGCGCGGGCTTGCCGAACAGCTCGACCTCCTGATATTTTTCTCCGATTTCGTCCTTATTGTGGAGCTTGGAGTGTGCGATCTCATGGACGGCGGCGCAGACCGTCTGTACCTCGCTCATACCTTCGCGGACAGCGATGCGCTGTTTGTCCACGGAGAAGTAGCCGTCCATATTCTCCGCCAGCTTCTCAAAGAAGATGGGGACGGGCGCGCTGCGGCGCAGAGCTTCCATGAACACCCCGTAATTCTGCACGTCCCCCGTAAGGTTCGCCGCCAGCTTCGGCAGGGGCTTGCCTGCGGTCTGCTGCACGTCGAACACCACCACGGGCTTGTACATGGGGATCTGCACCGTCTTTTCCTCCGTGATAATATCGCCGTTCTCGTCCCGCAGGGGGAGCTTGGTGTCGGGGTCTAATTTCTGCTGCTCGATTTTCTTCTTGAAGGGCGTGGGGGCGATGATCTTAATGCCCTTTTCGCCCTTTTTGACGCTCCTTCCGAACTGGTCTCGCCATTTGTTGAAGCCCGCCACATGGGTGGCGTCGGGGCGCTGCATATAGATGAGCATGGTGTTGTTGACGCTGTAGCGGTGAAAGCGGCTCATGGTGGCAAGGTACTGCCTGTATTTGTCGCTCTCAAACAGCTCCTTTATGCCCGTCTCGATGCTGTCGGTGATGTCCTTGAGCCGTTCCTTGTTGGTCTGTTTTTCAGCCATTTCATGCATACCTCCTTTGATTCATGGTAAAAACAGTGGCTCCCGCAGGGGAACGAAACGCCCGTGCGGGAGCCTGCAAGGGTCACTTGGTGAAGTCCAGCTTATAGGAGGAACGCGCACCATCGTCCTCCAGCAGGATGAATGCGTCGTAGGTCTTGCCGGTTTTCTCGGAGTAGATACCGCTGGCGTAGGCGCGTCCCTGCGTCAGGAGCGAGGAAGCCATCTTCTTCGTCAGACTGATTTTCTTGGCGGCAAGGAAGCGGTTGTCCCGCCACAGCCCGAACTTGCAGCTCCGTCTCTCGCAGAAATAACCGTTTTTGCTCTCCGTGACCTCTGCGCCGCAGCGGGGGCATTTGCCCACAACGGGTCTGCCTGAGGGGAACAGCACCTCCGCGCCGTCCACAGGCGCAGCGTCCCGAACCAGCGCTGCGACCATATCGCGGATGCCGGCGAGGAACTCGTCCGCGCCCAGCTCGCCGCACTCGATCTCCTTGAGGCGGTGCTCCCATTCGGCGGTCAACAGCGGGGACTGGAGCTGTTCGGGCAGCACGGTAATGAGGGAAACGCCCGCTTCGGTGGGAACGAGGCGTACAGATTTTTTCGCCTTTCTGCGCTCCGCAAAGCCCGTGGCCACCAGCTTTTCAATGACCGCCGCCCTTGTCGCGGGAGTTCCCAATCCCTTTCTCTCGGCATCTTCCGGCATATCCTCTTTGCCCGCCGTCTCCATGGCCGACAGAAGCGTATCCTCAGTGAATTGTTTGGGCGGGGTCGTTCTGCCCTCTTTGACCGCGCAGGAGGAAACGGAAAGCATCTGTCCCTCGGAAAGCTCCGGGAGGGTGCTGTCCTGCTTGCCCTTTTCCGTGTATGCCCTCCAACCCATATTAAGGATTGTTTTCCCCTTGGCGGCAAAGGCATTTCCGCCGCAGTCCAGCTTCACCTCGGTCTCCAGATAGACGAAGGGTGCGCTGACCGCCATAAGCACCTGACGGGAAACAAGGCGCAGCAGCTCCCGTTCGCCTGCGGGCAGCGCCTCCAAGTCCGTTTCGCCCGCTGCCATGGTGGGAACGACGGCGTGGTGGTCGCTGACCTTTTTGCTGTCGCACACCTGCCCCGAACAGACGGCTGCGGGCGGCTCCGTGCCGCAGACGCCCGCGCAGCACAGCGCCAGCGCGTTTACGCCGCCCTCCATATCGTCGGTGAGATAGCGGCTGTCGGTGCGGGGGTAGGTGCAGAGCTTCTTTTCGTAGAGGCTTTGCAGATAATCCAGCGTTTGCTGCGCCGTGTACCCAAGCAAGCGGTTCGCATCCCGCTGGAGCGTGGTCAGATCGTAGAGCGCCGGGGCTTTCTCCGTCTTTTTTGTCTGCACGACGGAGGTAACAGCGGCGGCTTTGCCGTTGCAGTCTCCGGCAAGCCGCTCCGCCTCTGCCTGCTCCTTCATGCGCCCGCCTGCGGCGGAGAAGCCGTCAAAGTCCAGATGGACGGTGTAAAAGCTCTCCGACTGAAAGGCATTGATCTCCGCTTCCCGCTGCACCAACAATGCAAGTGTGGGCGATACCACGCGCCCCACGTTCAGGGTGCGGTGATACATCACGGAAAACAGGCGGGTGGCGTTGATGCCCACCAGCCAGTCCGCCTTGCTGCGGCAGAGGGCGGAGGCGTAGAGGTTGTCGTACTCCGCTCCGTCGCGGAGATTGTCAAAGCCATCAAGGAGCGCCGCATCTTCCATGGAGGAAATCCAGAGCCGCTTTACGCGCTTGCGGCAGTTGTTGAGATTATACGCCGTGCGGAAGATCAGCTCGCCCTCGCGCCCGGCGTCGCAGGCGTTGACCACTTCATACACATCGTCCCTGTGCATGAGGGTGCGCAGGGTGTTCATCTGCTTCTGCTTGTCCCGCGCCACGGTGTACTGCCAGCTATCCGGCAGGATGGGCAAGTCCTCCCTTCGCCATTTTCCGTACTTTTCATCGTAAGCGTCTGCGTCCGAAAGCTCCGCAAGATGCCCGAAGCACCAGGAAACGAGATAGCCGCCGCCTGAAAGAAAGCCGTCCTCGCGTTTGCCTGCGCCAAGAACGGCGGCAATGCTCCTTGCCACGGAAGGCTTTTCACACACAACCAATCGGTATTCGTTCATATTCCTTTATTCCTCCTCATCGTTGATATCGAAATCATCCGGCGCAGCCCTTTGCCCGCAGGAACTCCTTGCGCAGGGTGTTGTTCCCGCAGTCCTCGATGGCCTTCTCCACATACAGGTCGCAGTTTGCGTAGCTGTATTCGTCGAAATAGTATTTGAAGTCGTAGTAGATGGCTTTGACGGGCTTGGGGGTGCGGAGCAGCGCCTCTGCGTCCCCGCAGCCCGCCTCCACGGCTTTTACGATCTTTTGCCGGATGAAGTATTCAAAGGCTTTCTTGCCGCCCCGGTATCCGGGCTTTTGGGAGAGCGTCTGCCGGATGAAAAGCGCCTGCTCGCGCTTCATGATCTGAATAAGCCGCTCGCGGGAAGACAGCTCCATGGGCGATTCTGTGCTGACTGTCTGTGTCACTTTTCTTCATCCTCCCCGGCGTCCGTCTCGTCCTCGGCTTCAAACTCGTAATCCTCTTCTTCCTCGTCCTCGCCGTAGTCGTAATCGTCCAGGTCGTCTGCCCCACGGGTGTCGGCCTTGGGCTTGCGGAGCTTGAACCAGTACAGCGCACCGCCGCCGCCCATTAGGAGCAGGAGGACGATCACAATGAGCCCCGCACTGCCATTCTTTTCGGGCGCATCCTCCGCAGGCTCGGTAGGCTGTGGCGTAATTTCTGCTGTTTGCTCCTTACCCGCGCACTCACTCATATTGGTTCTGCACACCTTGCAGCCCGTGTTGATTTTGCCCACGGCGCATTTGTCCGTGCAGGTGCAGGCAGGGACGCTGCTCTCACCGTCCTTGGTCAGCGCCAGCAGGTCGGCCTCGTCCACAAGATTCAGGAAATGGACGTTCTCATTGCCTTTATCGTCCCGGTCGATGATGAGATAAAAGGTGTTGCCGCCCTTGGTCGTCACGGTGATGAACTGCTTGCCTGCGCCGAAAGCGGAGCCGATGTCGTCCATGAGCGTCAGGTTGCCCTCCGGGGTCAGGGGCGCGGAACCTCCGGCAACGGCGTAATATTGCAGCAGCAGCTCCGGCAGTCCCGCCATATCCGTATCGTTTCCGCTGTTTTCTGTCGGCGCGTTCATGACGTCAAGGTATTTGCCGCAGACGTAGCCTGTCTGTTCCGGCACGACCACCTTGTACCAGCCGTTGCTTTCCTCCAGCACCTTCACCTCCGCGCCGTTGAGCAGACGCCCGATCACGGTGTAATCCGTGCCGGGGCCGGTGCGTAGGTTCAAATAGGTGCGGACGTTGACCACCTTTCCGGACTGCTCCCGTTTGGCGGGAAGCGTCCAGCTTCGGTCTCCGATGGTCACGGTATGGCTTCCGTCCGCGTTCTCAGTCACGTTCACCGTCAGGGTCTGTTCGATGTCGGTCAACTCACAGCCCTGTACGCAGATCTCCGCATCCTCCGGCTGCATGGTATCGGTCGGCTCATCCATATCGCCGCCGCCTGCATAAGCGGTAACGGAAAAGACCGTCATGCAGAGCACGACGGCCAGCGTCACGGCAAAAAATCTCCATTTATTCTTCATTCACAAATTCCTCCGTTTTTCTGTATTCATCGGGCAGCGCCGCCGTGGGACGCTTTTCCAGCATCGCCATCAGCGCCGCGAGCTGCTCGATGGTCAGCCCGTTCTCGCGGACGATGCCCACAATATCCGTGTTTTCCAGCTTCAGAATCTGCTCGTCCAGGGCTTTGAGCCGTGCGGTCAGCGATGTGAGCTTTTCCGCCAGCTTCTCGCGCTCCTGACGCAGCTTTTCAAGTCGCGGGTTCATAACATCCTCCTTTTTGCGTTGATATGGTTGTTGTTAAGGTAATCTGCCAAACTGGAGAAAATGGCTTCGCCAGTAGCTCGTGTCGATGGAAGCGTAGTGAATGGGGTCGCCGCAGTGGAGCATCCTGTTATTGCCCACATAGATGCCCACATGGGACGCGCCTGCGGTGTCGTAGGTCTTTTCAAAAAAGATCAGGTCGCCGGGACGGGCGCTTTCCGGGGAGACATAGGCGCACATGCCCCGCAGCCCCTCCGCGCCCAGCCTGCCGAAGCTCCAATGCAGGCCGCAGTTGTTGTAGACATACGAAACGAAGCCGGAGCAGTCGAAGGAGGTGGCGGGCGAGCTGCCGCCCCAGATATAGGGGTAGCCCAGATACTTCTCCGCTTCCTTGATGATGGCGGCGAACTGTTCATCCGCCAGCGCTTCCGGGGGTATCTCGTACTTCTCATACTTGGTATAGTAGTAGCGGTTCACATACGGGGAGCCGGGGAACAGGTCGGGGCGGTTGCCCAGCACGCTCATATACACGGCGTACATGGAGAGCTGATCGTGGGACATGATATGCACCGGCACATGGGAGAGGTTGAAGTTTTCCAGCTCCACATGGCAGATATAGTAGGTGTAGGGAACCTCCGCCTCGTACTCGTAGCTTTGCAGATTGCCGTTTTCGTCGGTGTAATAGCCGATATGCGTTTCGGTGCGGTATCTGGTTTCCGTGGCGACGGTTTCCGTTAAGATATACTGCTTTTCAAACAGCGTCTCCAGAATCCCGCCTATTTCGTCAATCGTCCATTCTCCGCCCTTGAGGGCGGTAATCATGGAAATGAGCACATAGGGGTCGTGCTCAATCTCGTCCAGGTCGAAGTGGTACTCGTCGTAATCGTGGGTGCTTTCGTAGCTGTTCAGGTATTCCCGCAGCTCGTCCTCCATGGCGCAGTAGGCGGCTTCCGCCGCCAGCATATCCGCATCCTCCAGCGGATAGGTGGAGGCCGCAATGCCGGACACCCCGCCCTGAAACAGCGTGGAGCAGGAGGAAATGCAGGTCATGAGCAGCAATATCGCGGCGGCGACGCCGCCCGCAATGAGAAAGCCCTTCTTGTGCCGGACAAAAAAGCTGCCGGCCTTTTTGCTTCCCTCGGCGGCGCGCTTTGCCGCCTTCGCGGTGGTCTCGGACGCTTTGACGGTATTCCTCGCGCCGTTCCCCGCTTTTGCGGCGGCGTATTCCTTTTTAATGGCCTGCTTCTGCTGCCAACGGGAATAGGGATTGGAAGCCCTGCCGTATTCCTGCTCGTACTGTTTGTTCAGCGCCTTGAGATTGGCTTTGTCTGCGGCGGCTTCCACCTTGTCCGCTTTGCGGTAGGGCTTTTCCGCATGGGAGCGGTGCGCCGATTCCGCAATGCGCCAGGTGCGCTCCGCCGTCTCGGTCAGGGTGTTCGCCGCCTCCGTGCCGGGGTTGTCGTCGCCCTCCTCCCGGAGCTTGCGGTGGACTGCGCTGCGGACGGTATCCAGCGGCGCTTTCCTTGCGGCGTGCGCCAGCTTGGAGGGCGGACGCTTTTTGTCCGCCTCCTCAAAGAAAAGGCGCGTCGTGACCTTGCCGCTCTCACTGTCCACAACGCGCTTTTTGACCTTAACGGTTTTCTTGGGGATTTTCGCTTCGGCCTTTTCCAGCTTAACCGCCGCCCTGTCCGCCCTGTGTACAGCTCGTTCCAACTCCGGCAGTGCGCGTTCTTCCTCGGTGAAAATCAGCCTTGGCGAGCGTTTTGCCATATTCATCACCTCCTGATGGGACTGCTGATGGGTTAAAAGCGTTATTCAAACAGAATTTCATCCGTTCTCTCCAGAAAATGCCGCTTGCCCGCCGGGGTGATGAGGGTATAGTGTCCCAGCTTGCCGCGCTCGGTGTAGAAGTCCCTCACCAGAAACAGACCGGCGCTCTTTTTGACCGCACGGGGAAAGAGCTTGCGGTTCTTGTCCCGGAACAGATACTTCTTTTCCTCCAGATACCGGGTAAACTGCTTTTCGGGAACGCCCAGCTCCTTGGCGGTGGTGCGGATGTTGGTGCAGTCCGCAGGGTCAACAAAGGCGTCGTAATACTCCGCTTTTGGGAGGGCAAGCCGGAGACGGCGGTTCAGCTCCCGGTTTCGGGCGTTTTCGCTGCGCAGGCGGTTCAGGTACTCCGGCACGGCCTCGGGGTGCGCCTCCAGCGCATCCAACAGGCTGTCCGTCATATACGCGCCGTGCTTGCGGATGGAGGGAATGACCTCATGGGTGATCCAGCGCTTGAAGGCTTTCGCTTCCGGCTTTTTGGAACAAAGGATCAAATGATAGAGTCCGGCTTCACTTACGGCATTTATTTCAATCGTCTTATCGGCGTTCTGGGGGTGGGGTACTTCAAGTAACCCACCTTCGTCCGAGTCCAATCTGGACATTGCGCGCGTAACCTGGTTCAATCCGAGAGCTTTGCACACATCAACCGCAACAAACCAAGGAGCTCCGTCTTTCAGCACGGAACGCACCCGACCAAAATCTGCGCTTTCAAAAATCATAAGGTGGTTATCCATATTCTTTTCTACTTCCTTACACTGTAATTGCGTCCTTCGCTTCCTCCCCGGTTTGTTCGGAGAGGTCGGACAATTTTGTCGTGATGATTTTGTACAGCTCCGTATCCTTGGGGAAGCGGTCTACGAAGGGCAGGATCACGCTGCCGTAGAACAAAAGCCCCTCGCCCTCGGCGGATTGGGTCACATACGAGAGCTGATGGGGCGAGATGTTGAGCTGCTTTGCAAGAATCTGCCGGTCGCCGGAAGCCTGGTTGAGCATATACACATAGTCGGAGTTTTCAAAGATGTTCTCCACCTCGCGGCTGGAGAGCAGGTCTTTGACGTTCTGCGTGATGCCCGTGGGAACGCCGCCCCACTTGCGGAAGCGCTTCCATATCTCCACCGTATAGGCGGCGGTCTGCTCCTCCTTCAGAAGAAGGTGCATTTCGTCGATATAGTAGCGGGTGGACTTGCGCTGCTCCCGGTTGATCGTGACGCGGTTCCACACCGCGTCCTGCACCACCAGCATCCCGATCTTTTTGAGCTGCTTGCCCAACTCCTTGATATCGAAGCTGACCACGCGGTTTTCGATATTCACGTTGCTGCGGTGGTTGAACACGTTGAGTGAGCCGGTGACGTAGATTTCCAGTGCCGTGGCGATATACTGCGCTTCCTTTTCGTCCTGCCTGCGAAGCTCGTTGTACAAGTCCTCTAAAATCGGCATCTTTTCCGGGCGGGGGTCACTCAGGTACTCCCGGTAGACAGAGCGCACACAGCGGTCGATGATGGTCTTTTCCACCGGCATGAGGCCGTCCTTGCCGCCCACGATCAGCTCGCACAGGGACAGGATGAAGTCGGATTTCAGGCTCAGCGGGTTTTCGTCGTCGCTGTAATTCAGGTTCAAATCCATGGGGTTCAGGTAGTCGGTGGAGGTGGGCGAGATTTTCACCACCTGCCCATGCAGGTGCTCCACCAGCGGGCCGTACTCCGCCTCCGGATCGCAGATGATGATATCGTCGTTTGTGACGAGGAACACGTTGGCGATCTCCCGCTTGGCGGAGAAGGACTTGCCGCTGCCGGGCGTGCCTAAGATCAGCCCGTTGGGGTTTTTCAGCAGCTTTCTGTCTACCATGATGAGGTTGTTGGAAAGGGCGTTCAGCCCGCAGTAAAGGGCTTCCTTGCCGTCCTGAAACAGCTCCTGGGTGGTAAACGGCACGAAGATCGCCACGCTGGAGGTGGTGAGCCCCCGCTGGATCTCGATCTGGTTCAGCCCCAAGGGGAGGCTGCTCATGAAGCCCTCCTCCTGCTGAAAGTCCAGCCGCGTGAGCTGGCAGTTGTACTTCTGGGCGATGGAGCCCGCCTGAAAGACGTTGTTGCCGAGGCGCTGCCTGTTGTCCGCCACGTTCACCACAAGGAAGGTCAAAAGGAACATACGCTCGTTGCGGCTTTGCAGCTCCTGCAAGAGCTTTTTCGCCTCCGTGCCGTAGGTGGCAAGGTCGGAGGGGATAATATCCATATCGTAGCCGGAGCGCACCGCCTTTTTCTGCTCCTCGATGGTCATCTTCTGCAAATCGGTGATCTTGCGCTTGATGGTCTTGATGGCCTTCACCTGATCCACGGACTGGACGTGCATACTGACGATAAGGGAGCTTTCCATATCCAGGAAGTCCGCCAGCATCCGGTCGTTGAGCTCCGGCGCTAAAATCTGCAAGAAGGATACGCAGCCGGTCTTGCTGCCCACGCCGAAGCAGCTGCCGGTCTTGAACTCGAAGGCACTGGGCGCGATGAAGTCCTTCACCGACAGCCCGGAGGGAGCCAGCCAGTCCCACGAAAAGCGGAAGGGCTGCGGCTCGTCCATGTGGAGCATCCCGTGCAGCAGGCGCAGGCGCTCCATCCCGTTCAGGACTTCCGCCTGCACGCCCAAACGGCGGAAGTTGTTGAGGATATCCGTCTCGATGCGCTCCAATCGGGGCTTTGCGGCTTTCAGGCTGTCCGCCTCCACGCCGAAGGTCAGGTATTTGGTCTTAATCAGCCCGTTGTTGCCTCTGGCAAGCTGGCTTTGCAGCATCCCGGTGTACTCGGTGCGGAGCTTGTCGAAGCAGTCGCCCTGCAAGGGGATGGCGATGCGCCGGGCGTAGGTATCCCGCGTGGCGGAGAGGTTGATGAAGGAGAGCTGGAAGCGGATGGAGGAATCAAAATAGTTGAGGAAGTCGCACCAGCCGTCGAAAATGGCGGTCTTGTCCTCGTTCTGGTTGAGCTGGTAGTTGATATCCTGAAACTGCACGGTTTTCGTGTAGTAATTGTCCGTCACGCGGCACACGCCGTCGGGGTACATCCGCTGAAAGGGGATGCTGTCCTGGGCGGACTTCTTTCGCTTATCCTGACGCTTTGCTCTTGCAATCGCCGCGTCGATCTGCTTTCGCTCGGCTCGTGTGAGCTTTCTTGCGGGGTTTTTGTTTGTGGACAATCGCGTAGACCTCCTTATCCAAAATATCCTGCCGGTTCAGCAGGTCGTAGAAATTGTTCGTCCTGTACGGGCGCTGTTTGGGGCGCAGGAAGCACACCTGCACGATGTTGCGGATGAGCTTCTCCGGCGGCTGACCGTTCTTTTCATACATGGCCAGCAGGAAAAAGGGCAGCATGACCAGCATCATGCAAAGAGCCGCCGCGCTGCTGCCGATATGCCCCTTGAGCAGAAAGAAAAGCGGTACGCCGATGAGCGCGCCGCCGCCGAAGCACAGAATCTGCCGTTTTGTTAAATTGAACATGACCTTGGTTTTCACCGCGTTCAAGTCCTTGGGTACGGGAACGTATGCCAAATTTCATCACCTCCGTCAGTGGGCGTGGAACAGGCTCCTGGCAAGGGAGCTTGTCTTAAACAGCGTGAAGCACAGCAGCACCGTGTACCCCATGCACGTCCATATGGCCGCTGAGACGCTGCTCTCCACCACGATGTTCTGGATCAGCACCGCGTAAATCGCCACGCAGACGATGATGAGGAAGCCCTGAAACCCCAGCGCCAGCAGGCTTCTGAGGTAATTCTGGCCCATCTGCCCCCATTCCCGGTTGGCCATGGTCGCCATGGGGATGGGAGCGATGGAGGTCACGCAGTAGATCTCGATCATCCTGCCGTAGCAGATGATGAAGATGCAGATGGTCAGCGCCCACATGGAAAGATGCACGACCACGGACTCCAGCCACAGCCCCAGCAGCGACCAGACCTCCATTTCCGCAAGCGCTGCTTCAAATCCCGCGATATGCTCGTTAAACGTCAGGGACGTGTCCGATATGATGATGCCCGACGCGCTGTTTACGACGCTCTGAGCCGCTTCGAACACGCCCATGACGATGTTCCATGTGTTGGTGACGATGAGCACGGCGCAGGCGGTCTTGAATATCCACTTGAAGAACATCCATGTGTCCACGTCGTGCATGTTGTTCTTTTCCGTAATGAGCTGAATCAGCTCCAGCGTCATGACAAAGGCCAGGATCACGCCCGCGATGGGCAAAATCACATTGTCCGACAGCGTTCGGATCATGCCGTAGACGCCGCTGTTCCAGCCCTGGGGCGTAGCGCCCACCTGTCCGGCGATGCCCGCCACGCGGCTGTTCACGTTGTCAAACAGTCCGTTCACGTTGTCCATGATGCCGCTGATCAGCAGCTCCTTCAGCCATTCGGTGAATTTCTGCCATATCAAATCCAATGGGCTTTACCCTCCTTTCCCGCAGCGCCCGCCCCGGGGGGGCGGACGCCGCGAAGGATTTGTGCGGGCGATTAACCGAACAGGCCGGAGAGCAGGGGAACGAGAATGACGCCGATGAGCGCCACGCCGCCGCCCGCCATGAGCTGTTTCATGCCCTGGCTCTTAGCGCCGGGGTTGTCGTTTCCGTAGCCTTCCAGCAGGTTAATGGCTCCCCAGATGCCGAGGCCGGCACCGAGGGCGATGACGAGGGTCTGGAGAACGCCGACAGCAGAGTTGAAAAATTCCATATTTGTGTTGCCGGAATCATTGGGTGTTGGTTGTGTTGAAATCTCGCGGATACAGCAGGAGCCGGAGCGAAAGCTGCGATGCAGCCCCGATTCCGGCTTCTCCTTTCAAATTTTAGTTCGTGGATTCGTTCCGACCCTGCAAGCGAGGAGGCGTCTTTTCTCATCTGTATCTATATGAAAAGCCGCCGCATGAGGGCGGCGGGCTTGTGCGCTCAGACGCGGCCCGCGTCGAACACCTCGTATACCTCATCCGCTTTCGGCACCAGTCTTGTGGAGAGATACTTTTCGATATCAAAGGCGTTCCTTGGGTTCGCGTCCGACAGATACTTATAATTGGGGTGCTTGGTGATGTCGTACTTATCCGAAAGGAAAGGACGCACACCGCG
>OGHD01000671.1_pt1 | contig 15691 bp, 13 predicted proteins | sample 1571341 | NCBI WGS metagenome assembly OGHD01 (sample SAMEA2582026, study PRJEB24529) | metagenome | biome: Human gut stool | place: China | collected 2011 | reverse complement strand
GAACTAGATATATAACATTATTTTTTATATAAATAATGAGACTTTGATACTTTTTACGAGAAAAATATCTATACGTATGCGCGTGATGAATCCTTTGCGTTACCTACCATTCTGCTTGATGCAAAAACGTAGCTTACTCATAAATGGCACCCAAAAACATATAAAAAGTACGAAATCTCTTGCGAGGTTCGTACTTTTTGTCTATCTTTGCACAAAATAGTGTGCCTGAGACTGAATGAAGCATGATATTGGCTATATCTGATAGATTTCTGTCGTAACCACTTACTCAACTAGAAAAGGAGCAATTATGAAGCAGAATGTGAAACGTTTGCCTTACGGTATCAATGACTTTGAGGCTGTTATTGAACAAAATCAATATTATGTGGATAAGACGATGTATTTGCCTTTGTTGGAAAACCAGCCAAGCAACATCATCTTCATTCGTCCACGTCGGTTCGGTAAGAGCATATTCTTGAGTATGCTCCATGCTTATTATGATTGTAGCAAGAAAGAGAAATTCCAAACTCTTTTTGGTGATTTATGGGTTGGCAAGCATCCTACTCCTTTACAGGGAAAGTATCAGGTTCTTCACCTTGATTTCTCGTATGTAGGCGGTAGTATTGATAAGTTGGAGGAAAACTTTGATATGTATTTGCGTGTCAAATTGGATGGATTCATGCGAATTTACCAAGACTCTTATCTGGAAGATTTTAAGGAGAAGTTCTTTAAGTCGGATTCCGCTACGGAGAAATTAGCTTTGCTTCAAGATGAGACTGCGACCAAGAGCATTCCTCTCTATCTGATAATCGATGAATATGACAATTTCACCAATACCGTGCTCAATGAACAGGGTGAGAAGGTATATTGGGCAATCACCCATGCCGATGGCTTTTATCGTGATGTCTTCAAGAAGTTCAAGGGGATGTTTGAGCGTATTTTCATCACTGGGGTCAGTCCTGTTACCTTGGACGATGTGACAAGCGGATTCAATATTGGCTGGCATATCTCTACCAAGCCGGAGTTCAATCAAATGTTAGGCTTTTCTTTGGAAGAAGTACGCAAGATGTTTGCTTATTATAAAGAGGTGGGAGGGATTCCTACAACAAGTGATATCGAGGTGATGATAGACGAGATGAAACCTTGGTATGACAATTATTGTTTTTCTGAGGATGCCTTGAAAAATCAGAGTAAAGTGTTCAATTGTGATATGGTAATCTACTATCTCCGGAACTACATGGATAGAGGCGAGGCCCCAAAGCAGATGATAGATCCAAACACGATGACTGACTACAACAAAATGAAGAAACTTCTTCTGTTGGATAAGTTGGATGGCAATCGCAAAGGCATTATTCGCACGATAGCCGAGACGGGACAGATAGTGACAAGCTTGGAAAATACATTCCCAGCCAGTAGGTTGACTAATCCTCAAACATTCACCAGTCTGCTGTTCTATTATGGTATGCTTACCATAAAGGATACTTTCGGTGATATGCTGATATTGGGTATTCCAAACAATAATGTTCGTAAGCAGTATTATGGCTATTTGTTGGAGCAATACCAGGAGGAAAAGTTTGTGGACTTAACTCAGATGAAGATACTGTTTACTTACATGGCTCTTGAGGGGAAGTGGCGTGATGCTTTGGAGGCAATGGCAAAGGCGTATGAGGACGTCTCATCTGTTCGTGACGGTATCGAGTCGGAGCGCAATCTTCAAGGTTTCTTCATGGCATATCTGAATTTGAACAATTACTATTATACCGCTCCTGAGCTAGAATTGAATCATGGTTATTGTGACTTTTTTCTTTTGCCAAACCTTACCCATTATGCAACCAAACATAGTTATATATTGGAACTGAAGGTGTTGTCGAAGAAAGATTATGAGGCAAAGCCTGAGGATGGCAAACTTTCCAAGGCAGAAGTACAATGGCAAGAGGCAGAGGGACAAGTCAGGCGATATGCCATGGCTCCAAGGGTTGAGGCTCTGCGCCAAGGTACAACGCTCCATAAAATCATCATGCAGTTTGTCGCTGGCAAGTTGGTGAGAATGGAGGAAGTGGTGTGTTGATTGTAGCATTCTTTTATGGATATTTTCAATAATTTTTAAAGCGTAGAGTCCTACTGGCATCATTGCCAGCAGGACTCTACGCTTTCCCAATTAATACTCTTAAATATGTCGTCTGCAAAATGAATTCAATTTTACTTAATAGAACTCTTGTGAGTTCTTATTCAGCATTTGCCTGCTGCTCTGTCTCAGTAGCCTCCTGCTGCTGAGTTGTCTCCTCCTGAGTATTCTCCTGCTGGATAGAATCCTCAGTGGTAGCCTGTGGCTGGATAGGAGTGCCAACTTCTGTTGTATCTGAAGGAGCATCTGGAGCTACGGTATCAACTGGTGCTACCTCTGCGTTACCTACCATTCTGCTTGATGCAAAAACGTTGCTTACTGAAACCATAACCATAGCTGCGATAGCTGCAAACATAAACTTCTTCATAATCTTATCTTTTTTAAATTGTTACTATTTAATGTTACTTACTTTTTTGTAGATTCATTGTCGAACCCGCTAATCATAGTCGCAATCTGCGTGCCAAAATAACAAAGAAGGATGTAATGTGTTGATTATTAGATATTTCTGTTTTGTGTACCAAAAGTAGATGGTGTGGAAAATGAGGAAAGACTGTGGAAACATTCCCCAAAAGCTGTAGCTACCTGCTGAATAAGACCACTTCTTCTTCTCAATTGTGTTCCCTCACACAACTTTTTTCGAAACTTTTTGGCTAAAAATTTTGTAGATTCGATAATAATTGTTACTTTTGCGGAGTCATATCCTTGCTGGAAGCCCTCAATGGGTAAAGGTGGGGTGGACATATATACATAAAAGGCGTAACTGTACGCTTTGGTTTTGACGTATCTGAATCTCGCAAATTCAAACTATCTGTCAAAAACAAAGCAACGGGAACGCCTCATGGGGTGTATCATATATATACAGCCCTTATTGGCTCATGGCATATTGTCGTGAGTTTATAGGCGGTACTATATACTTACATCGGCGTGGGGCTTTCAGCGTTGCTCGTTTCGGCAGATAGGGCAATGCGAGAGCCTAGATACGTGGAACGAGCGGCAGACTGGCTCCACGCTTCTTTGTATATGTAACCTACTGATATAAACTTACCAAAATGGGACCTTTTGGATAAAAATAATATTTATGCAAAATAAGGCCAAGATTATAATACCTTTAGTTGTATTAGTGATAGTTATTATTTCTATAGCAACATGTACGGGAAATAGTAGTATTTTCGTACAATGGGAACCTGTTGCTATTCAAAATAGCAATAATTCTATAAAATTGAAAGTTTACATAGAAAACTCTGGTAGTATGGATGGATATATGAGACAAAAATCAGAGTTCAAAGATGCTGTGAAAAGTTATGTAAATGCCCTTGACTTGCAAGTGGATACTACAGAATTATATTATATCAATACGCAGATTTCTTCATTTAAAGCAGATATAGCTAATTTAGAGGAGGCTTTGAATCCTGCGAGCTTTGCAAAATGTGCAGGTAGTAGAAGTAATTCTGATATTGCTGATATGTTAAACAATATTGTAATGCAAATAGGGGATAATAGTGTATCTATGTTTATTTCTGATTGCATATTGGATGTGCCTCAAGGTGATGCCGTTAATTTCTTTGGGGTAAAACAGACTAACGTAACTCGATCATTTACTAAAGCATTACGTAAGCATCCAAAGTTAGGAGTAGTAATCATTAAGTTATCTTCTTCTTATCAAGGTATGTATTATTATGCTAAGGGTTGTGAACCTATTGATTCAAAACGACCTTACTATATTTGGATGATAGGTAATAAAGATTTGTTGGGTAAACTTAATAAGAAGGTTGCTTTGACTACTATACAGCATGGTTATGATAATTATGTTGCATTTTCTTCAACAACTAATGTACCTTTCGATATTGCAACTTCATTAAAGAAACACCTGATAAAGGGTAATCTTAATATCAAAGGTCAGTATGTCTTTGAATTTATGGTTGATATGTCTGAAACTCTTCAAGAAGAAGCTACTTTGATGTCTTCTAGTAATTATGTTTCCAGAACAGGTCGAAATGTTAGTGTAAGTAGTGTAGAGAAAGTTAAACAGGGTTCTGGATACACTCACATTTTGACATTGGCAATTTCCAAAAATACCAAGCCTTGTTCTGAAACCATTTCTTTTGCACCTCCAGCTATGCCAACTTGGGTAGATGAGGTAAATGATGATAGTGGTAGCGATATTCGTAAAAATATGAATAAAACAACAGGCATCAAATACTTGATAAAGGGAGTGAGTGATGCTTACAAGGATTATATAAACTTGGCTACAATCGATTTTAGAATTAAAAACAATTAAAACTTTTATATTATGGGAGAATTCTTTGGCAGTATTTATTGCTGGTTCGAAGATGTGTTCGGACTTGAATTGGCTAATTACCTTTGGGGTAATGTGTCACCAGACCAACAGACAAACATGTATGTGCCAATAGGCTTTACTATGTTGTTTGTTTCGTTGTTTGTTTGTTTGTTGTATTATTATATTATTGACCATCCTAAATTGGCAAAATGGTGGGGCTGGCTGATATTTTTAGGTAGCAATGCTGTAGCTAATTTCTTGATAGGATGGCAATGGGTACTTCGCCATTACTATCTTGGTTATATGGTAGGTATAGATTCTTCTACTAAAAAGGTCTACGATTTGAATATCTCTTATGGGGATATGTTGTGTTTTGGTTTTGCCAATATGTTGTTGGCAATTTTGGTATTTGGTATATTATCTTTATTAATGAAATGGTGGAGTAAGAATTCTTCTAATTCCCCATTCTAATCGATTTTGGTATGGCAAAATTATATATCTTTGGTATAGGTGGAACGGGAGCACGAGTGCTCCGTTCCTTGACAATGATGTTGGCTTCAGGTGTACAACTTGGGCAAGACGAGATTGTGCCAATTTTTATAGACCCAGACGAGTCGAATGCTGATTTGTCAAGAACTGTGGATTTAATGAATCTATATTCACGAATTAGACAAGATCTAACATTTGCCTCTTCCAATAATAATAAGTTCTTTAGAACTTCTATCAATCAGGAACTTCCTGGCTTTAGATTGCAGATAAAAGATACAGATGATAAGAGCTTCCAGAAGTTTATGGATGTTTCTACGATGAGTAGAGAGAACCAAGCTATGGTGAAGTTGCTCTTTTCGGAAAAGAATCTCAAATCGAAGATGGATGTTGGTTTTAAGGGAAACCCAAATATTGGAAGTGTTGTCCTAAATCAGATTGTTAACTCTGACGATTTTGATACTTTTGCAAATGGTTTTTCTGCAGGTGATAAAATATTTATTATTAGCTCTATTTTTGGAGGTACAGGAGCAAGTGGATTTCCGCTCTTGTTGAAAACATTGAGAACTGGGAATTCTTTTCCGAATTTTCAGACAATCAATGATGCGGAGATTGGAGCGGTAACAATATTGCCTTACTTTAAGCTTAAGCCAAGTGATGAAAGCGAGATAGATTCTTCAACTTTTATTTCTAAGACAAAGTCTGCTTTGGCTTATTATGAGGATAATATTAGTAAGAATAATCAGATAAATGCTCTTTATTATTTGGGTGATGATGTTCAAAACATTTATGAAAATTATGAGGGTGGAGTAGAACAGAAGAATGATGCTCATCTAATAGAGTTTTTGGCAGCAACTGCTATTGTTGATTTTAGTAAGAATTCATATCCAACAACGGTAAACAAGGAATTGGGCATAAAAGAAGAAGGTGATGCTGTATCTTTTACTTCTTTCTATGAAGGAATTACTGAAATGCTAAGATGCCCATTGACTCAATTTGTGTTAATGTCAAATTGTTTCGAGCATAGCTGGAATACAATTAGTACAAGTGAATTGGCTGCAAATGGAAAAGTTTCTGGTTTTAACGAGGATTTGTATCGCTCTCAGTTTGTTGGTAGCTTGAAGGAATTTCAGGGAAGATTCTTGGCTTGGCTCACTGAAATGAAGGACAATAAGAGATCATTAGACTTGTTTAACTTGAATTGTGGAGACAAGCCATTTGATGTTGTGACAAACGTCACTCCTCGTAAAGTTAAAAGCTTGAAGTCCAACTACAGTTTGTTTATTGACCGAATCAATGGACAAGTTGGTAAACTGGGAAGTAAGGATGTCAAGGATAAGCTTATCGAGATTTATTATTTAGCAACAAAGCAATTAGCAAAAGAAAAATTTGATTTTTAGTTATGTCAAAGGTTTTTAGATTATATAAAAATGGTGATAATACTTTCACCGATTGGCATGAGAGTGCTTCTTTTCCATACAATTCAGAGAATCGTGATGGTAAGAATGGTATAGATGATCCTGCTGGTGCATCTTCAAAGAATGAGATTACCTCTATTCCTTCTCCATTTGCTCGAATTGATTTGGTGAAGACTGCTTTTGTGCGTGTTTGTCAACCAGATGTAGAGACCAAGAAAGTTAATCTTGATGGTAATACAATTTTTCATAAGATGGTGTCTGATACGCTTGATGTTGGTGAAATTTTCTTTAATATAAGTAAATATTCTAATAAAATTGAAATTATAAAATGGGATGCTTCTGCTATGATTCCTTTATTGGAGAATTCCGATAAAGAAGGTCATTGCTATTTGGCTGATGCGCTGCGAAAGTACATGGTTTCTGATGCTAAGGCATATAATTTTAACCAATTACAGGATATCTATATCTTGAATTATAAAAATGGTTTGAATGAATTGGATATAATTGGTGCCACATCGCCAAGAACCATCTTCTTTAGCACGGCTAATAGACTTGATGATGTAGCCAAAGAAATTAATTTTGGACAGGATAGACCATTTGACTCTGATTTTCAGCCATTATATAAGCGTGACAAGGATTATATTAAAGCTTGGTTTGTCTTGGCAAAATCAATCCGTGATTTTGCAGACTTGTTTCCTGAAGTGGATGAATACCTTCAGATGACATTGAAAATGTTGGATGTGAACTTCAGAAATGAGTTAAAGGGGGTAACTAATTCGGATCCGTTGGCAAGTAGTAATATTCAAGTTTCAATCAATCAGCAAACAAATATAGTTGAGGTGTTGGGATATCCAATACTTAAGAAGTTGGACCAGCCAATAAAGGGTAGTGACTTTGAAATAGTATCAAAAACACAGCTGCCGAATATGCCTTTAGTGCTTCCTGTAGAGTCTGGTAATATGTATGCAAATCTCCATTACACCACAGCATTGTGGGGTAAGGAAAATCGTGCAGAATATTTCGATGTGCAGGATGATTTGTCTCAAAGACATTTACCGAATGATGGTACTTTGTATCCTTATTTGACGATAGGTGATTTCCTGGAAGATACTATTATTCAGGTGCCTCATACTTTGAATAAAAGTAGTTTCTTTAATGGTAATTATGATGGTCCATCTAATGCTAAGACAAGCTATCTATTGCCATTGAAGAGAAGATTCTTTGAGTTCTTCTCAACAGAGGAACTTCTAACTCCATTTGCTGATGGTTCTTCCATGATTAAGATGGAGAACATCAATGATATGAGTGTCAAGGTATATTTGCGTGTTCCTGTCAAGGGAAATGGTAATATCAAATTTGTGGAGTATTCCAAAATCTACTATGGTGGAGGCAATGCTGTTGATCCTTCGCGTAATCAAGGAGCAATTGTAGATGCGGATTTTACAGGTTTTATTATGCCAAATGTTAAGTTCACAGAACCAAAGGATGCAATTTATAAGGTTGGTTGCGTTAGTACTTTTAAACGTAAATATCAATTTTCGTTTTTTAAGGGAGTAACAGCTCTTGATGTAACTAGTGAATGTCGTAACAAAAATGGCGAGTCTACTTATAAAGCGCAGACTTATACCTTGGAAAAAGATAACTTTGATTACATCGTATTTACTGATGCAAATGGACATCGAGGTGTTTTGGTTCCAATGTTTGATAAGCAGAGAAGTACAGAACAATTTAAATTTGCTGTTGATTTGGGTACGTCAAATACGCATGTTGAAGTTCTGAAAAATGGAGAGCTAGAACCGCATGCCTTAACTTATGGAGAAAAGGATAGTCCTCTGACAAAGATGTTCATAATAGATTCTTCTTCTATTATTAAAACAGATTTGTTGGAGCAAGATGATTTGGAGGAATATGATTTTCTTCCATTTGTCCTAGGTGAAGATTCTATGTTTAAATTTCCAACACGAACCGTGCTATCTCATGCAAAGGGGATTGATTGGAACAATGTAATCTTGCCTTATGAATTGGTGAATATTCCTTTTGCTTATAATAAACGTGTGAATTTGGAATATAACGATACTCCTAAGGATAATATCAAATGGGGTAAAGGACAAGAGCAACGCTATATTTCCGTATTTATTGATTGCTTGATGTTGCTGTTGCGTAATAAGGTTATCATGAATGGTGGTAATTTGCAGCAAACAGATATTACTTGGTTTTATCCAATCAGTATGTCTCCAAAACGAGTGAATTTGATTAGAACAACTTGGAATGCTGCTTATCGTAAGTATTTTGGAAATGGTGCGACTAACTCTATGACAGAATCTGCTGCACCGATTCAATATTTCTTCCGTCAAAATGCAACGGCTACTAGTCTTGTTAGTATAGATATAGGCGGTGGTACTACTGATGTTGCTTTTGCCAAGGATGGAGATTTGCAAAATGTTACATCGTTTAAGTTCGCTTCTAATGACCTTTTTGAAAGTTCGTTGGATGCCAGTCTTCATAATGGAATTATTGACTATTTCAAGAAGATTGTAGAAGACAAGATTAAGGATATAGGTGAATTGAAGAAAATTTTAGATTCCAATACTAAGCCTTCTAATATTGCATCTTTTTTCTTCTCTTTGCCGGAAAATCCTGCTGCAGCAAACTTGGATAGAAGTGTAATAGATTTTGATTCGTTGTTAGGTGAAGATGAGAATTTCAAGATAGTATTCATCATATTCTATACAGCAATCATATATCACATAGCTCAGATACTGAATTTGAAGGGTATGCCTATGCCACGTCATATTTCATTTAGTGGAAATGGTAGTAAAATCTTGCGTGTTATTACTCCAGATGATAGGTTGTTGACTAAGTTTACTTGTAAGATTTTCCAACTGTTGAATGTTGACAGAGCAGATGGCAAGTTGGAAATCTTAGGTTTGGGCGATAATGCTTCTTCTCCTAAGCAAGCTACTTGTAAGGGAGCGTTGGTAACAAATCATCCATTGGATGAGGATAGAGATAAGGTCGTAATCTTGAAAGGTGATGGAACATCTTTTGTGGATAGTGATGATACTTATGATTCTATTGATGCCTATTATATAAGCAAGACTAAGGTTGCAGTAGAAAAATTCTTTGAGTTTACTTTGGGCAAGTTAAATAAGGAATTTAACTTTGATGAAAACTTCGGTGTTACACCTGAGTCTTTGGCTTTGGCAAAAGAAGTTTGTGTAGATGATTTAGATACATTCATCAGTAGAGGTATGACATTGGCTAAGGAAGATTCAAATGGGCAGGAAAGAATAAGTGAGACCTTGTTCTTCTATCCGATTAAGGGCGTGATGAACGTTCTTTCTGGAGCTATAAATAACAGTTTAACAAACGAGTGAAATTGATATAGACAATGAAGAAGATATTATTGATAATAATTGCTGTTGTTGCTTTATGTGCATGTGGGGATAATCGAAAGGTGCAGTCTTCTAATCAATCGAGAGAGCCTTCGGAACAGCAAGATAGTGATACTTTATCTAATAAAGATTTGGCCGCCTTACAGAAGGACTTTGTAGAGTTGAATAAATCAATACGAGACAATAAGTCTCGTATTGATTCTATGAAATTATCTTTGCAGAACGTAAACGAGAAGTTGGATAGCAAAGTAGAGTTTCAGGTCATTTATGTTTTGCTAAGTATTTGTGTGTTGTTATTGATATTAGTAGTTGTTGCTTTGATTGGTATTTATAAATTGCAGAAAAGCAAGGATAAGATTAAAAAGTCGTTGGAATCTCATAAAGTTTCTATTGATAAATTGACGAACGATGTTCTTGCTATTGGCAATAAATCCGGTCGTTCTTCGTATGATTGTCGAGAAGATATAGTTTACTTGGGCAGGCAGTTAGAAGAGCTGAAAGCGAAATTAGATAGAAGTAGTAATATAAATAAAGGTACGAAGACTTCTGTGTCTGTAGGGGGTAAAAAAGATGCAACATTACCTGCTAATGATGTAAAAGGTGGCTATTTCGGAGTCAATGACGATAGAGGTATCATTGGCAAAATATATGCATCAGCAACGGAAGAAGCTGTGTTTCAGTATTATGTAAAGTCAGATAATCTTGTTGATTTTGAGCCTCTTTCTTTAAAGCGTATCAGATCAATTTCTACGATTCGTACTGCAGTTAATGTTGTTGGTGGCTCACTCCAGGATGCTACAGAAATGATAATAACTAAGCGTGGACGGGCAATTCAACGAGAGCAAAGTGGTCAAAAGTATTGGGAAATTTTGTATCCAGCAGAAGTTAATTTAAAATAGTTGATATATATGAAATTTGTAGTTCCTATAATTGTTTTAGGTATAATTGCGCTTCAGTTCTATTTCTATGTAAAGAATTTGAAGCGTATGCATCAGTTCCGAGACATCTTTATGCAAAAGGATACTTGGGGCATATCACATGACGGAGAATCAGGATTTGTCAAAGGAATCTATGGAAAAGGAAATATAATATTCTCTTCAATTAAAAATTCTATTAACAAATATCTGAATAATAGTGTTGGTTCTGTTATTGACTATAATTTGCTGAAGGATGCAGTTGATAGACATTGTGAAACGGTAGAAGAAGATATATCTACCCAGACACCTGTACCTTTGTATTGTGGACTTGCTGGTACCATGTTAGGTGTCATCATAGGTCTTGGATCATTGTTGTTTACTGATAGTATAACATCTTTGATGACAAATTCGGCAGCCCAACAATCTGCTTTTTATTCAGCAGCAGATGGTGTGAGTGACTTGCTTACAGGTGTAGCTTGGGCTATGGTTGCAAGTATCTGTGGTATCGGTCTTACAACTTTGAATTCCTTGCAATTTAAGAAGTGTAAACTGCAAGAAGAAAGCGGGAAAAATGAATTCTTAGCATGGATGCAATCAATATTGTTGCCGGAGTTACCATCCGATACTTCTGATGCATTGAATAAATTGGTGAAGAATCTGAACCAATTTAATAAAACTTTCTCTTCAAACACTCAAGAATTAGGAGGTACGCTTTCCAAGGTAAATGAATCTTATAAGATACAAGCTGATATCATTCAGACTGTTCATGACATGGATGTTATGAAAATGGCTAAAGCTAATGTCAATGTCTTGAAGGAACTGAAGGAATGTACTGAAAAATTGGAGGATTTCCAGTATTATCTGAATAGTGTAAAAGGATATACTACTGCTATAGAGAAGTTTAATGAGCAATTCTTTGCTGAAAGTGGTCGTTTGCATGTCCTTGAGGAAATAAGAGATTTCTTTACTCGAAATAAGGCAGAGATTGCAAAGAATCTGACGGATGAGACAGACGCTTTAAAGACGGCTCTTAAAACTTTGCAGAATACTTCTGTAACCAATATGGCTGAATTGGAAAAGGTCTTGACTGATGAGGTTGATACTTTTAAAACGATTAATAAGCAGTTGCTTGATCAATTCACTAGTCAACTGGAGGCCTTCCCAAAGATGAATAAGAATTTGGAAGCAATTTCTCAGATACCTTCTGCTTTGGCAGCTTTAGCTAGCAAAATCGAGAAAAATAACTCGATAGCAATAGAGAAGATAAATAAAAAGGTAGAGAGAATAGAGTTCTTGGCAACGACAACACCTGATGGAAGGCGTAAAGAAGCAGGATTCCCTGCATGGGGAAAGTTGTTATTGTTAATATGTGCTATTATGTTCTTTATCTCTTCTTTATTCATGGGGTATTGTTCTTATAGAATCATGAGTGATACAAGTGTCATCAGAAATGCTAATTCTGTTGATGAAGAAATGGTTGATTCTGTTTCTGATTCTTTGTCGTATGTGGTAAAGCAGGAGCCTGTGGATACAGTGGCTCAGCTGAATCAAAAAATCCAAGAAAATGATAGAAAGGGTAATGTAGAATGAAGCAAAAAGAGTCTTTCTTTTGGACAAGTTACTCTGATTTGATGACTAGCTTGTTCTTCATAATGTTGGTTCTTTTTGTTTTAGTAATCGTATTGTTACATAAACGAATGGAAGCGACAGAGCGAGAATTGGCAGAAATCAAACTTGTTCAGAAATCGACGGAGGATTTGAGTAAGCAGTACTTTGAGTATAATCCTTTTTATAAGAAATATGTGCTTAAGGTTCATTGCTTTTTCGAAGAATTGCATTATGATATAGAAGAGTTGCCGGATGATACAAAACAGCAATTAGGGGCTGCTGGTGTTGAGATTCAAAAGTTCTTATCTAAACATAATGATAATAAGTATCTTTTAATTATTGAGGGACAAGCATCTAAAAACTCAGAGGCTTGGACTGATCGTAATTATGATTTGAGTTTTGAGAGAGCTTATTCCTTAATGAAGTATTGGAAGGATGTATGTGGTATTAATTTTGGAAAAAACTGTGAGGTTCAAATTGCTGGTAGTGGAGATGGAAGATATAATATTGAAACAATGCGTGATAAAATTGAAATCAACAATCAGCGTTTTTTGATTCACATTATTCCTAAAAATATTATTGAAGATGAAAAAAAGTAAGTTACTTATAGTACTTATAATGTGTTTATTAGTCTCTTGTGCTCACAAATCTGGGCATAAGAGACTTAATAGAAGTGCAGAGTCTGCAACAGAAAGGGAATCTGTAAGAACTCCTGATTCTGAAGATAACGTAACTCCTGCAACAGCAGAATATGGAGATAATAATGAAATCCTGAATGGTAAAACTATATTTAACAGATATGGAAATGCCGTGTTCATGGTCTTTACTACAGATGGTACAAATACCTATCAAGGTTCCGGCTTTTTCATAAACTCTCATGGATTGGCCGTTAGTAATTATCATGTTTTTAAGGGTACTGCTATTGGTGCTGAGCAGATAAAACTGGTAGGGAGTGATACAGCATATAAGGTTACGAAAGTTGTTAAGTCCGATGAAGAGGAAGACTTTATACTGTTCTTCGTCAATGTTGATGATGTTCCTTATATACCTTTAGCTAAAGAAAAGCCAAGTGTTGGCGATAAGGTTTATGCTATAGGTAGCCCTAGAGGGCTAGAGAATACATTCTCTTCTGGAGAAGTATCGCAATGGCGTGATACCAATTTGATGCAAATTAATGCATTGATAGATCATGGAAGTAGTGGTGGTGCTTTAATCAATGAGTATGGTGAAGTTGTAGGGGTTACATCTGGAACTTTTTATGATGGTTCGCAAGCAAATTTAAATTATGCTTGGAGTATTGACGCTATTAAACCTTATCTTAAGTAGTTATGATACATTCAATTTTTCAAATAATACTGGGATATCTGCTTTGGAAGTATTTTCCTTCTTGGCTTAGGCTGAGAGATTCTAAAACAATAGATCATTATATTATTGTCGGTTTGTCTTTAGTTGGCATTTTGATGATAATTCTTGGTGTATTCCATTTGGTTAAACTCTTTTTTACATGGTAATGATTATCCTTACTTCGCATATAGAAGTAAGGATAATTATATCTTGGTATGGTAGCTTTTGCCATCACATTCAGAAATATGCAATGATCATTTAATCTGTAGTAATAAAAAAACTGGTATTCTTATAATGTTGACCAAGGTTAAAGCTTGTGCTAACCTCTTTGTTCCTTTGATTGGTGTGGTGGCATCTGTTCTGTTTATGGGGTGTTCTTCCCCCAAAAACAAAAAAAATCTGATGCCCCAATGGATACTGCGATGATTTATGAAGATATGCCGCAGGAGACTTCTGTTTCAAAAGTCGGCATAGATTCTTCTCAATTCGCACTTGTCTCTCCGCAAAAAACTGATGCCACTTCTGCTCTTGATCTTAGCATCAATCCATTCTATGATGCAGGATATGTTCAGGGTCAGGAGGATGGGTATTATGATGGAATCGAGAATATACGAGGCGATTCTTACGACGATGCTTGCCGATATAAGGGAAAGAACAGGAAGGAATATGAGTTGGGATATGAAGAAGGATATGATGCCGGTTTTGATGATGTTTTCGCTGATAGTGACTGTGATTCTGAGGAGGAAGAATAGTGGCTTTATAGAAGCGGAAGTTTTTGGCTTCTATAGTTGTACTCATATCATATCAATAACTCTAGAATAAATCAGCCAATACTATGGAGATGATTCCTGATGCAACAGCACTTAAAATCCATAGTAAGACTTGTAAAGCACGTCTTACTGTAAAATGTACACGAGCCCAGTGAACATCGGGAGCTGTTGTATCCATGAGAAGTTCCAATTCACTATATTTATTGTAGGCCTGCTGATAGATATCTAACGCTTCGCTAGTATTGATACTTTCTAAAATCTTAGTTACGTACAGCTCTTACTGCATCAGAGCGTAGAGATTTATATTTTGGATAAAAAGTGCCGTTTTGCAGCACAGTCAAATCCACATGTCTTGTTTGTTTTTCAAATAATAAAACCGAATCGTGAATAGATAAGTTCAAACACTTATAGCAGTCAAGTATAATTCTAAGTACATGACGTTCTGCTTTATGAATTTCGGCAATTCTTTGCTCTGAAGTTATATCTTTAAAGTAGCATCGGGCAATATGGTCATGCAATGCACGTATTTCATTAAATAATGGTAACGGGAACTGTTCAGTCCTCGCTTCTACTTCTGCAATAAGCGGTTTGATAATCGTATTGTAATCGGCATATAGTGCTATAATTTGCTTGCTATTATCCATTTTAAATTCGTGCTAAACGTTTGTCTATATCATTTTTTGAAACTAAACGTTTGAAAAACAAATAGACTGACCCTCTATTAACCATGTTTTTGAGAGAGAATGCTGGAGTTAGTTTTTTGCCAATACGAGCCTCGACAAGTGCATCTAACTCTTCCGCACTCATCTGCAATATCTCATCGTAAGTTTTTCCTAACTTCCGACTTAATGTTTCTCGTGTCTGTTCATTCAGTATATGCATAAAACTCATTCTTACATTAATTAATACAAAGGTAATCATTTTTCTGTTATCTTCCAAGTATTTTTCACGAATTTAACACAAAAATATATCAATGGGTAATAATAACGCAGAATCCTGTTGGTATTACTGCCAGCAGGATTCTACGCTTTTCTTATATGTCGATTGCAAAATGAACTCAATTGAACTTAATAGAACTTTCTTGTGAATTCTTATTCAGCATTTGCCTGCTGCTCTGTCTCTGTAGACTCCTGCTGCTGAGTTGTCTCCTGCTGGATAGAATCCTCAGTGGTAGCCTGTGGCTGGATAGAAGTACCTGTTGCCAATGTATCTGAAGGTGCTTCTGGAGCCACGGTGTCAACTGGTGCTACCTCTACGTTACCTACCATTCTGCTTGATGCAAAAACGTTGCTTGCTGAAACCATAACCATAGCTGCGATAGCTGCAAACATAAACTTCTTCATAATCTTATCT
>OGHD01000669.1_pt1 | contig 15726 bp, 11 predicted proteins | sample 1571341 | NCBI WGS metagenome assembly OGHD01 (sample SAMEA2582026, study PRJEB24529) | metagenome | biome: Human gut stool | place: China | collected 2011 | reverse complement strand
CCGCCGGAACAAGTTCTAATTCCTCTTGATTTACTTCAACAATATCTTCCAAATCTACTTTTCCCAAAGCATAATCAATGGCAAATAGTTTTGCCAAACTTGCTACTGTGGGAAGTTGGCTATCGCCCTCGTAAAATAAATATTCCTCCTGTTCAATATCATAAACAGAAAATGAAAGAGCGTCCTGCGGAATGTTAAGCTCGTTCGTACTTAGTTGAAAATCAATTTTTTTATAGATGTCCTTTAAGAAATCAAAACGATAAATCCCTGTTTTGTGTAGCCCAATTACTGCAACAAATGCTATAAACAACACTGTTACAAAAGCTATTATCTTTTTACATTTTCTATGCTTCTTCATATTTTTTCTCCCACGAATTTATATCTGCCATTCTGTGCCTTTGAGAAAAGTATAGCACAAGAATATGAACAAATCCACATTATTTCAACAAGTTTGTAGTGCTGTTTTCTCTGGCATATCGCCGCGTTGCTTCCCGTCGTTCCTCGCTGTATGGGGCGGTCAGACGGAAAGAGAAGCGCCCCTTGCGGATTTCAAACTCCATGCAGCCCGTTTCGGGGTCTGCGTCGGTCTGGCGGTACCGCTGATCCTTGCAGGCTATATGTACGCAGTCTGTGCGTTGTCCCGCCTGACGCAAAGGGCGGAAGAAGCGTCTTTTTCATAAAACAGGACACAAAAAGCGGCCTTGGGCGCGATGAACTGCCCCGCTTTTTTGGCGGTTGGCAGTTGAACGCTGCCGGCCGCTTTTTATGCATCGGACAAAGCGGAGCGCTTCTGCGCTCCGCAGCAGGATATCAGAAAAGGCGGGCTGAGGCGCGCCGGGGAAGGAACAAGGTCAACAGAACCGAAGAAGGAGCGCGATCAAAGGCTCACTGGGGCGCTTCCGGGAAGAATTCACCGTGCACCGCGTGCACGGCTTTTTCATATTCCGGCTCGCTGATGCCGACGGTGATGTTGATCTCGCGCGTGCCCTGCACGATCATCCGCACGTTGATGCCGGCGCGTCCGAGCGCACAGAGCAGACGGCCGGAGACGCCCGGCTTTCCCGCCATGTCCCGTCCGACGATGGACACCATGGCAAGCCCGTCTGCAACGCAGATGCTGTCCGGGCGGACGGCGGCGGAAATGTCCGACAAAAGCGCCTCGCGGCAGGCGGAGACCGCCGCGGCCGGGGCGATGAACGAGATGCTGCCAAGCCCCGTTGCAATGTGGTCAAAGGGGATCTCGTGCGTTTCGAGCACCGAGAGGATCCTGCGGCAGTAGCCTACGGCGCTGTTCATGTTTTCCTTCTCCACCTGTATGGAGCAGTAGCCCTTGCGCCCCGCGATTCCCGTGACGGGACAGGCGGAAGGGGGGCTCTGCGAGGAGACGAGGGTGCCGGGCGCGTCCGGCTGCATCGTAGAGCGGATGTGAATGGGAATGCCCATACGCCGGGCTGGCGTCACCGCGTCCTCGTGCAGCACGTTGGCGCCCATATACGCAAGCTCCCGTACCTCGTCATAGGCCATGGCGGGAATCGCCCTTGCGCTGGGCACGATCGCAGGATCGGCGCGGAAAATGCCGGGCACGTCCGTCCAGTTTTCGTAGACATCCGACCCGGAGGCGCTTGCCAGCAGTGCTCCGGAGATATCCGAGCCGCCGCGCGGCAGCGTGTGGATGCGGCCGTCCGCGCCGCCGCCGTAGAAGCCGGGCATGACGGCACGCTCCATGTCGTGGAGCCTGTGCATTAGCGCCTGCTCCGCCAGCTTGTGCTGCGGGACGCCGTCAGCGTCAAAGAAGTGCAGTTCCGCCGGGTCGAGAAACGGCCAGCCCAGCAGGGCTGCCAGCATCCGCCCGCTGAGGTATTCGCCGCGGCTGGCGCAGTATGCCGCAGACGCGCCGGAGCGCAGGTCCTTTTCGATCTGCCGGAGTTCCGCCTCCAGATCGATGCCGAGACGGAGCTCCTGCGCGATCTGCCGGAACCTCGCAGCGACAGGTGCAAAGGCAGTCTCGGGGTCTGCGCCTGTTTTTACAGCGGCATGGCAGTCATACAGCAGATCCGTCACCTTTTTGTCCTCCGCAGAGCGCTTTCCCGGGGCGGAGACCACGACAAAGCGCAGCTCCGGGTCTGCCGATACGATGCGCTTTACCTGCCGGAAGCGGGCTGCGTCTGCCAGAGACGTGCCGCCGAATTTTGCTGTTTTCATAGGGCGTCTCCCTTCAAAAGATCGTCCATATCGTAAAGACCGGGCTGCTTGCCGCAGAGGAAGACGGCAGCCCGCAGCGCACCCTCTGCGAACAGCCGCCGGTCATGCGCCTCGTGCTTCAGACTCAGCGTTTCGGCTCCGGTCGAGATCAGCACCTCATGGATGCCGGTCACACTGCCGAGGCGGATGGAGGATATGCCGATCTCGCTGTGGTTTCGCGGTGAAAAGCCGCTGCGGCCGCACACAAGCGCTGCCTCCGGCCGCTCTTTTTGAATGGTGGCGGCGAGCATACGCGCCGTGCCGCTCGGAGCGTCCGCCTTGCGGCTGTGATGCGTCTCCACGATCTCGATCTCCGCCTCCGGAAACAGGCGCGCGGCCTCGCGCACAAGGCCGCAGAGCGCCGCAATGCCGAGACTCATGTTGCCGGAAAAAAAGACGGGGATCTGCTCTGAGGCGCGCTCGATGCGCGCGCTCTCCTGCTGCGTGTGTCCGGTGGTGCCGATCACGATGGGAAGGCCGTGCTCCAGCGCAAAGCCAAGCGCGCTTTCGGTCGCGGTGTGAAAGGAAAAGTCGAGCACGATGTCGGCAGGCTCCAGAACTTCGGAAAAGGACGCAAACGCGCCGTTTCCGCTGCGGCTGACCATGGGCCCTGCGGTGCAGTCCGCAAATCCGGCGTCCAGCAGCGCGCGAAGCGCTCTGCCCATCGCGCCGTTTGCGCCGTGCAGAAGGATCTTTGTCATCTCAAACACCCCATGCTTCGAGCGCGTTCAGAAGGACGACCCGGCGTCCTTCCTCCATCGGGGTGAGCGGAAGACGCAGCGTGTCGGTGCCGTAGCCCATTTTTGCCAGCGCCGCCTTGACCGGAATGGGATTGACCTCGGAAAACAGCGCGTCTATGACGGGCAGCAGACGGCACTGGAGCGCCGCAGCGCCGCGCACATCGCCGGAGAAGAACAGCTCGCACAGCCGAACCGCCTCCTTGGGCAGCACATTGGAGAGCACGGAGATGCAGCCCTCGCCGCCCATGGCGAGGATGGGCACGATCTGATCGTCGTTGCCGGAATAGACGTCCAGATGAGCCTCTGCCTTGTGAAATAGCGATACGATCTGCGAGAGGTTTCCGCTTGCCTCCTTTACGGCGGCAATGCGCGGATGCCCGGCAAGTGCGGCGCAGGTCTCGGGCAGCAGGTTGCAGCCCGTGCGGGAGGGAACGTTATAGAGGATCACGGGCTTATCTGATGCATCCGCGATGGCGGTATAATGGGCAATCAGCCCCCGCTGTGTGGCCTTGTTATAATAGGGCGTCACCACCAGACAGGCATCCGCTCCGGCGGCGCAGGCAAACCGTGTCAGCTCGACGGCTTTTTCGGTGCAGTTTGCGCCGGTGCCTGCGATGACCGGCACGCGCCCGGCGGCCCGCTTTACGGCAAAGGCGATCGTCTGGCGGTGCTCCTCAGCGGTCATTGTGGACGCCTCGCCCGTTGTGCCGCAGGTGACAAGCCCGGCGACGCCGCTTTCGATCTGCCAGTCTATGAGTCTGCCGTAGGCGTCATAGTCGATGGCGCCGGAAGATGTCATCGGGGTGGCAAGCGCCGTGGCGATGCCGTGGAAAAGTGTTTTCTGTTTCATTTGAGCTACCTCCTGTTTCTGTAGGTCGTCAAGTTCTTCTTTCCTGTTTGAGCTTTTCCAGAAATGCCTCGAGACGATCCATGCCGCGTTCGAGCGTCTGCTCGCCGCAGCAGTAGGATATGCGGATATGCCCCTCTGTTCCGAAGCAGCTTCCGGGTACTGCTGCGACCCCGGCCTCCGCGATCAGACGAAGGCAGAACGCCTCGGAGCAAAGGCCGAAGGCACGGATATCCGGGAAGGCATAAAACGCGCCCTCCGGGACGGGGCAGCAAAGCCCCATCGCATGGAGGCGGCGCAGCACCAGCGCCCGTCTTTTTGCGTAGGTCTCGCGCATCGGCGCCGTGTCGGTTTCCAGCGCCGTCTCACAGGCGGCCTGGAGCATGCTGGGCGCGCAGGTCAGAATATGCCCGTGGAGTGCAGTGAGCTTTCGGATGACCGGTGCGCTGCCCATGAGATATCCGATGCGCCAGCCCGTCATCGCCCACGGCTTTGAAAAGCTCTGGGCGATCAAAAGCCGCTCCCGCAGGCCGGGCAGGGCCGCAGGATCCGGACAGGGCCGCATGCACAGCCCGCGGTAAACGTCGTCGCAGAGTATAAAGATGGGCTTGTCTCCGACTGCGCGGCGGATGGCGGCCAGAGAGGGCTCCTCATATACCGCGCCCGTCGGGTTGTTCGGGCTGTTGAGCACGAGCGCCTTTGTCCTAGGCGTGATGGCGGCGGACAGCGCTTCATACGTCAGCTGAAAGCCTGTCCGCGATGTATCCAGATACACAGGGACGGCGCCGGCAAGGCGCGTCACGGTCTCATAAAGCCCGAAGGCAGGCGTCGGGATCACGACCTCGTCGCCGGGGTCGAGGACGCCGGTTAGGGCACAGTAAATGGCTTCCGTTGCACCGGCAGTGACGATAATCTCGTCCGGGGCATAATCAAGATGGCGCGTTTTTGCCTCATAGGTGGCGATTTTCGCACGAAGCGAAGCGCTGCCCTGATTTGCGGTGTAGTGGGTGCTGCCGCCTGCAAGTGCGCGGACGGCGGCCTCGCATATGGGTGCGGGCGTGGGAAGATCCGGCTCGCCGATGGTCAGCGTGATGCAGTCCTCACGCTCTGCGGCAAGGGCGGTATAGCGGCGAATGGCGCTCAAAGAGAGCCCCGCGAGCGATGTGCAGAGCCTGTCTACCATACCGTTCCTCCCGCGACTGTCTCAAAATAGCGCACGCCGGCCTCAAGCACGCGCACGTCAAAATCGAACGCCGCCGTGTGCAGCGCCGATGTCTCGCCGCAGCCCAAAAACAGAAACAGGCCGGGAAGCCGCTGCTGATAGTATGAAAAATCGTCGCTTGCCATGCTCGGCGCGGTCAGCGCCTCGATGGGAAACAGCGCAGAAGCCCTGCGGAGCAGATCGGGCGGATTCACAACAGCGGGGTAGCCCTCGCTGAAATGGACGGCGGCCGCACAGCCGCTGGTTTGCGCGACATGGCGGCTGATCGTCTCCAGCGCCTCCCGGATGCTGCAAAACGCAGCATCATCGAGCGCGCGCAGACTGCCCTCCAGCCGTGCGCTTCCGGCAACTGCATTGCGGACGCTTCCGGCCTCCACGCGTCCAAAGCCGAGCAGACTTTGCGGAGCCTGCGGAAGCGGCAATGCCGCGGCGCGGCTGTAAAATGCCACGCAGGCGGCAAGCGCGTCGCGGCCGGAGCCGGCGGAGCAGAAATGTGCGCAGCGCCCCTCGGCGGTGAACGTCACCTCGGCCGAGCGCGCCATCATGGCGCCGGGCAAACCGGCGAGCGTCCCGGCGGGAAGCCCCGGCCAGAGATGCAGGGCGAAAATGGCCTTGACGCGCAGCCGCTCAAAAACCCCTGTTTCACAGATCCGTCTGGCACCGCCGGTCGTTTCCTCGGCGGGCTGAAACAGCAGCAGAATGTTGTGCGGAAGCGCCTGCTTCGTGCGGATCCTGCGGCCAAGCTCCAGCACCATCGCCATGTGCCCGTCGTGTCCGCAGGCGTGCATTTTTCCGCTGTGCTGAGAGGAAAACGGCAGACCTGTCTGCTCCGCAATGGGCAGCGCGTCCATTTCAGCGCGAAACGCCAGCGTATCCGCCGCGCCGAAGTCAAAATAGGCGCATACGGCGCTGTCAAGCGGGAAAAACACCTCGCAGCCGAGCGTGCCGAGGACATCTTGTACATAGTCCATGGTCTTGGGCAGCTCGTCGCCCAGCTCGGGGATGCGGTGCAGGGCGCGCCTGTCCGCTGTCATGGGGGTGAGCGTTTGCATATTTGTAAACCTTCCTTGCTGCTTTTTGAATGTCGTGCGTCCGCGGCTCAAAGCTCCCGCAGGGCGTCCACCAGCGCCGTCTTGGCGGCGGAGGTCTCATCCTTGCGCTTGAGGATGCGCGCGGGGCATCCGGCAACCACGGTGTCGGGAGGTACGTCCGAGATGACGACGGCGCCCGCCGCAACGACCGCACCGCGGCCGATGCGGCAGCCCTCGATCACCACTGCGTTCGCCCCGATGAGCACCTCATCCTCCACGACGACGGGCAGTGCACTCGCAGGCTCAATCACCCCGGCCAGCACCGCGCCTGCGCCGATGTGGCAGCGTGCACCGACCATCGCCCTGCCTCCGAGCACCGCGCCCATGTCGATCATGGTGCCCGCGCCCACGCTTGCGCCGATGTTGAGGATGGCGCCCATCATGATGACCGCGCCCTCTCCGATCTCGACCTGCTCGCGAATGATGGCGCCCGGCTCGATCCGGGCGTTCAGCCCCTTCGTGTCCAGCATGGGAACGGCGGAATTGCGGAAGGTGCTCTCGATCACGATATCGGCAATGGCGTCCTGCTGCGCCTCGATGGCGGGGCCGATGTCCCGCCAGTCGCCAAATACAATTTTTGCCCCGTCCCCGGCCGGAAAGATCTTGGCGTTCGGAAAGCTCGTCGGAAAACGCTCCCAAATGTAGACCTTGACTGGCGTTTTCTTTTCGGCAGTGCGGATATATTCGATCAGTTCCGCTGCGTTCATGTGTGCGCTCCTTTTCATGCTTATTTACTGTAAATTCATCATATCGGATACTTCGATGCAATACAATGCACAACAATGCGCAGATTATTGCAAAAAATGCTCATTTCTTTGCCACAATGTCAAGTGATGAATTAAGAAAATAAACATACAGCCATCTTCTCCACAAAGAAAAATAAATCACTGTCGATTCCAGTGTAGATAGATTTTCTTTTGCCTTCTTCATAAGGAACTTTTCTGTGTTTGTAGGCGGAAAAACATTTACATTCTTAACCTTGAATACAACTTAAAAAAATGCTATACTTATATATCAATATCTGCCTGCACTTTCGGCAGATTGATTTTTGCGCATTAGTTAGAGGCAGCTAACCACAAGGAGGTGTTGACTTATTATTATTTCATACCCTGAGGCTCGTTTTGTTCCCACCGCTGTAAGCATTGCTGCATCAAGTCAGATTATGCAGGCGAATAAAACAGCCGATAATCAATATCTCATTCCCCTCATGGATGGTACTATTGAAAACATTGATATTACCGATGGAATATTGTTGACAACATCAGAGTTTGTTTCACAGGAAGATATTGAAATGACAACAACACACGACGATTTGAGCCTGTTTCAGATTTCCTTTTGCATTGATGGCAATATGGAGTGGTCTTACATCAATAACGAGGTTGTTCATCAATTTCAAATTGCGGCACAGCAGAGCCAAGTACGCTATGGAACATTTAAGGAGTGCCGAAGTAGAATAAGCGGAAACAGAAAATTCAAAGGCATCAGCATTACTTTGGATGAAAAAATCTTTGAGCAGATTTTCACCTGTATCAAAATAAGGGGGGCATTATATGATACAAGAAAAACAGCGCCCGTAAGAGTATATACCTACACACCAAACATCAGTAAAATTCTCTCTGAAATCCTTGCTTGCCACTTTTGTGATGAAATGAAAAAGATCTATCTGCAAGGAAAAATTTTTGAGTTAATTGCTGTTTACTGCGACGAGGTTATTTGCAAATCTCCTACAAATGACTTTGGCATCCGTATTAGTGTGGAAGATTACAATGCGCTGTTGAAGGCGCGGGAATTTATTGGTGAAAACTTCGCCCACCCCCTCACAATTCCAATTGTTGCAAAGGCGATTGCTATCAACGAGCAAAAATTAAAGGATGGATTTAAGCGGTGCTTTGGAGTTACAGTTAATGATTATGTTGTAGAAAAACGGCTGGAAGCAGCGATACGATTATTGAAAACTGGAAAACATACTGTGCAGGAAGTGACATGGATGGTGGGGTATTCTCATACGGGATATTTCATCGAGCTTTTTCGGAAGCATTATGGAATATCCCCCGGTGAAATGTTAAAAAACAACAGATAAGAACTTCATGTAAGTCTGAAAAGGCCGCATGAAGTTCTTTCTTTTGTGATATAGGAACTTCCGATAGTGATACTATGCAGAAAATCATCGTGCTATACTAATAGCAGTTAGCGTTATCTAACCAAAAAACTCGGAGGTTATTGCTATGAGCAGAACAAATGAAAACAAATTAAAAATGAAGGACATTGCAACCATAGGCATCTTTAGCGCACTCCTTTTTGTGGTGACAATGGTAGCAGGAGCTTTGATGGGAATTAGCATGGTGTTGAATATGTATTCCGTTGCGGTTGTTGCCGTTTTATCTGCGCCACTTTATATGCTGATTATGGCAAAAGTACATAAGAAAGGCGCAGTCTTATTGACTTTTGCTATTGTCGGTATTCTATGGGGGCTGTTTGGCGGTATTTTTGTCTTGATTTGGATGTTGGGGTTTGGCGTTGTAGGCGAAGTCCTTGCCAGCAAATCAAAGTATCAGAATTACAAAATGCTTACCGTTTCTTTTGGATTGTATTCAGTTGGATATTATTTAGGTGCCATCGCACCCCTCTATTATTATCCCGCATTTTGGTATGGATTTGACCGTCCAAAGGAAACCGTGGATGCAATGATTGCAGCAGCACATTCTACGGCTGGGCTTGCTGCAATTCCGGTTACATTGATCGCGATTGTGATAGGTGCTGTAATTGCAAAGAGAATGTTGAAGAAGCATTTTGAAAAAGCAGGAGTGATTTAATGCACCGCATAGACCCCCGGATAGTGATTATTCAGATTGTGCTTTCAGGGATATGTGCATTTTGGATTTTTAAGCCGTTAGCCATGCTTTGTGAAGTGATTTTTCTGATGAGCTTTCTGTTATATTTGCAACACCCGAAGGAGGCTTTGCGGCTGGGCGTATGGTTTGCGTTCCTTGTCGGATTGTATGCCTTACTGAATGAGAGCAACGCTCCGCAAATCATAGTCCAGCCCGTTTTCCTATTACGCAAGCTCTCTCCCTTACTGGGCGTAATGGTCCTGTCACTAAAGGCGTTGACCGTGAGTGAGCTGTTTATGGGGCTTCAAAAATTACATTGCCCTAAATCAGCTACGCTTGCGCTTGCTGTCGCATTGCGATTTATTCCCACTATTCGCCATGAGCTTGAACAGATTAGAAACGGCATGAAAACAAGGGGCGTCCCCTTAAATGTGATTACTTTTGTAAAAGCTCCTGCCATGACCACAGAATACATGATTATTCCCTTTATCATGCGCTGTATAAAGGTAGCGGATGAATTGTCTGCGGCTGCGGTCACTCGTGCAATCGAAAATCCTGTGCCAAGAGGGATGAGAGTTCCTCTGAAAATCAGAATAAAGGATATTGTGTATCTGATGATGGTGATTTGCTCTAATATCGGAACACTTCTTTATTCATTGTGCGGGTAGCGCGGAGGTTCAGAATGAGTATGATCACAATAAGAAATTTACAATTTCAATATGATGCCGCCCCGGAGATAAACGCTCTTTATGGAATTGATTTGGAAATTCGTAAAGGAGAGTGCGTTATTTTAACGGGAGAAAGTGGCTGCGGGAAAACAACTTTAACACGATGCCTCAATGGTTTAATACCCAACTTTTTTGAAGGAACGCTTACAGGAGCAATATTGTACGAGGGTGTTCCAGTAAACAAATTGGAACAGTATGAGCTTAGTCGCAAAATTGGCACAGTGTTTCAAGATCCCCGTTCACAATTTTTTGCAGTAAACACAACGGACGAAGTAGCTTTCGGGTGTGAAAATCTTGCCTTTTCCACGGAGCGGATAAATCAGAACGTGGACGCCGCATTCTCCCGAATGAATATTGACGTACTGCGAGATCGGAGTTTGTTTGGGTTATCCAGCGGCGAAAAACAGCGGCTGGCAGTTGCTTCTATCTATGCAATGGATACCGATGTCATTGTTTTGGACGAACCGACGGCAAACCTTGATGGAGAAACAATACAAAATCTCCGTGAGCTTTTATTTACACTAAAAGCCGAGGGGAAAACTCTCATTATTTCTGAACACCGCCTTTCCTGGCTTGTAGGAATTGCCGACCGATATGTATATATGCGCAAAGGGAGAATTGAAAAAATATGGGGTGCGGCGGAGGCTGCTTGCCTTTCGCCCGATGTGCTGCGAGAATACGGTTTACGCAGCATACAAAATGTGCTTTTTCCTACAAAGAAAACTCCTGCAAGGTCTGATGCAAACGAGCTGACGTGTCAAAACCTCTGTATTTACTACGGAAAGCAGGAAATTATCCATGATTTGAATTTTCACTTTACATGGGGCGAAGAAGGTCGGATTATTGGAATTGTCGGTGCGAACGGTTCCGGGAAAACAACATTTTCTAAAGTGCTGTGCGGACTTATGGCACCGCGAACTGGGGAAATTCGTCTGAACGGCAAAAAAATGACCCATAGAGAGCTGCTGAAAAAAACATACTTTGTTATGCAGGACGCGGATTATCAGCTTTTTACGGAAAGCGTTACACATGAAATGGAATTGGCGGCACGAAAAAATAAGCAAAAAAACGTTCATGCTTCAAAAGAGGAAACAACAAGCATTCTTGACAGGTTCGGCTTGGCCGAATATTCCGAAAGACACCCGCTATCCTTGTCCGGCGGACAAAAGCAGCGGGTCACGATTGCTGCGTCCATCGCTGCAAAATCGGATATTCTTGTTTTGGACGAGCCGACGAGTGGGCTTGACGGACGGAATATGCTCCGTCTAAAGAATATTCTGCGTGAACTGAAAAAACAGGGAATGCTGATTTTCATTGTAACCCATGACGCAGAATTTCTTGAAGGATTAACAGATGAATTACTGACTATTTCAAATAAGGAGGAAAACATGGACAAAAGAGAAAAACAGCAATCGCCTTTAAGGGGTATTTTGCAGTTTGCCAGTCAGAGGAAAGGACTTTTGAGGATTTCTGTTATCCTTTCTGTTCTGTCCTCTGCGTTTGGTATGGTTCCATACGCTGCTGTAGCTGTGTTGCTTGGGAAAGCGTTAGACAATGCTTTGACCATAGAATGGGCAGTCAGCTTGACCTTGGTAGCTTTAGCAGGATATTTTCTAAAACACTTTCTATATTCAAAATCAACCCTATGCTCCCACAAGGCAGCGTATGAAATCATACAGAATATCCGCTGCGCAATTATGCGGAAGATGTCAAAAATGTCTATGGGGACAATACAGGAAAAATCTTCCGGCGAAATTAAGCAATTAGTCATTGATGATACGGAACGACTTGAAGGACAGATTGCTCATGCCATTCCCGAAATGACAGCAAGTATTCTCATTCCGATTTTTGTGTTTGCCTATCTGCTTTTTGTGGATTGGCGTATGGCGCTTGCTTCTCTTGCTTCGGCTGTTTTGGGAAATGTTATCTATTATAGCATGATGATAGGGCGCAGCGAGAGGATGAAAGAATATATGTCCGCGAATGGAGATATGAACGCAACCATTGTTGAGTATGTAAATGGTATGGAAGTTATCCGTATGTTCAATCAGACTGCTTCTTCGATGGGACGGTTTAAGGGAGCAGTATTGAAAGTGCGGGATATTACTACCGCATGGTATAAGCACTGCTATCCTTTTATGAGTATCAGTCAGGTTGTTATGCCCTCAACGATTGCATTTGTTTTGCCCGTCGGCGTTGTACTTCTTTCGGGTGGTACTACGACATTAAACGAGGTTATTTTATGTATTCTTCTCTCTATGGGGCTTGTTGGCTCTTTACAGGCAATGATTGAGTTTTGGCATGACATTGCCGCAATTTATGAGATACAGCCCCGTATTATGGCACTTTTAGAAGCAAAGGAGTTGCCCGAGCCGATAGAAGCACAACACAGTAGCGGCAATGATGTGGAGCTGAAAGATGTTCATTTCAGCTACGGAGCAATCGAGGTTATCCATGGCGTTTCCTTTACGGCAAAGGCTGGGACAGTCACAGCGTTGGTAGGTCCGTCCGGTTCGGGGAAATCAACTCTGGCAAAACTCATTGCCCGCTTTTGGGACGTGAGCGCGGGTGCGGTAACTGTGGGCGGCGCGGATATTCGCAATCTGCCGTTATCCGAGCTTTCCGAAAAAATCAGTTATGTTTCACAGGATAATTTTCTGTTCAATATGAGCCTGAGGGACAATATCCGAATCGGTAAGCCGGATGCTACGGATGCAGAAGTAGAACGGGCTGCGTCACTGGCGAGATGTGATGACTTTATTGCCCGCTTCCCTAAGGGTTATGATACCAACGCCGGGGATGCAGGTGCCCGCCTTTCGGGAGGGGAACGGCAGCGTTTGGCGATTGCGAGGGCAATTCTAAAGGACGCTCCGATTATTATTCTTGATGAAGCTACGGCGTTTACCGACCCAGAGAATGAAGATAAATTGCAGCAGTCCATTGACCATCTGACAAAAGGGAAAACGCTGATTGTGATTGCGCACCGCCTGTCCACTATCATGTACGCAGATAAAATTTTAGTGTTGGAGGATGGTGCGATTTCAGCGGAAGGAACCCATGAGCAGCTATTATCTTCTTCACAGACCTATTTGGATATGTGGAAAGCCCATATATCGGCAATGGATTGGAGTATGAACAAGGAGGCGGAAATATTATGCTGAAAGTAATTAAACGAGTATTGCGGTTGAGTGGTGATTTGTCAAAGCGTATCTATGCAAGTTTTGTATTCAGCTTTATAGACTCAATTGTGGCAATGTTCCCTGTCGGGGCTGTGTTCTATACCCTCACAAAAATACAGAACAACAAAGCATTTACAGGGAATGACTGGCTTGTACTTTTTGGAATACTGATAATCTCTCTTGTTGTCCGCATGGTGTTCAAATACTTGGTGTATAGCTTTCAAAGCACAGCGGGATTTGAGTTTGTTTCCGGAGAGCGAATTACTTTAGGAGATAAGCTGCGTAATGTGGGTATGGGGTTTTTCCATGAGCGAAATATGGGGGACATTACAACAACAGTTACAACTGACCTTAATTTTTTGGAAAACTACTCCATGCACCTTCTTGACCGTGTAACAACCGGAATGGTAAACATGGTGGTGATCAGCATATTCATTCTGATGTTTGACTGGCGGCTTGGTGTGATTTTTATTTTAGGTGTTCTCTGCTCGTTCCTGATTTATGGGCGTATGCAGGAAAAGGGAGAAGAACTGACTGCAAAACAGCGGCAGGTACAGGCTGCTTCTGTTGAGGCTACGTTGGAATATGTGCAGGGAATATCCGTCATCAAATCATTCAATATGGCAGAGAAAAATTTAAGTGGCATTGAAAAGGCTTATGAAAAAAGTATGGAAGCGTCTTACGCTCTTGAACGGGATTTCGCACCTATGAATGTGGCATATTCTATGGTTTTCCGTGTAGCTGCCTGCGCTATCATATTAGTATCACAGATTTTCGCTTTAGGCGGGGAACTGGATTTTTCAAGCCTTGCGGTTATCCTCATTGCTTCATTCTCTATTTTCAATTCTGTAGAGGTAATGGGGCAAATGACCGCCATGATACGCTCCATGGAAGCAAGCCTTGACCGTGTGGAACGGATTAAGGGAGAAAAGAATATTGATGACGGGGGCGGAGATATTTCCTTAAAGAGTTATGATATTGTCTTTGATCATGTTAGCTTCTCCTACGAACAGGGAACGAAAATTCTTGATGATGTCAGCTTTACCATTCCGCAGGGAGGAATGACCGCCATAGTCGGGCCTTCCGGCGGTGGAAAGACAACGATTACCCGTCTGATCTCCCGCTTTTGGGATATTCAAGGCGGTAGCATTACCATAGGTGGCAAAGATGTTCGGGAATTTACATCTGACAGCCTTTTGAAAAATATGAGCATGGTATTCCAAAATGTCTATTTATTCAAAGATACCATTGAAAACAATATTAAGTTTGGTTGCCCGGAAGCAAGCCATGAGCAGGTTGTAGAAGCAGCTAAAAAGGCACGCTGCCATGACTTTATTTCCTTATTACCAGAGGGCTACAATACCATGATTGGAGAGGGCGGTTCTACTCTGTCCGGCGGTGAAAAACAGAGAATATCCATTGCCCGCGCCATGCTGAAAAATGCCCCTGTCGTCCTTTTGGACGAGGCCACCGCAAGCGTTGATCCCGAAAATGAAGTGTATTTGCAGCAGGCAATCAGCACTTTAGTAAAAGATAAGACACTGATTGTAATTGCACACCGCCTGTCTACCATTCGGGACGCAGAGCAGATTTTAGTCATCGACAACGGGAAACTTGTTCAGCATGGAAAGCATGACGAGCTTGTTTTACAGGAGGGTATTTATCAGAAATACTGGAATATTCGCCAGAACGCAAAGGCATGGAAAGTAGCACAGTAGATTATGATCCTCAATTCGTTAATCTGAAAGATTTTGCGAGCACCAATCCATGAGAAAAAAGTAACGGTGGGTAAGGATCGTCCCTTGCCCTCCATTTTCCTGCACAAAAGTACAATTGCCTAAACCTTATCTAACAAACAAGGATGAACTATCATATGCGAGTATATTTCGACAGGAGGTGTATCTAACGCGGCACGATACCGCGGGAAAAATACATTTCTACAAATGACAATTTCAATTTTGGAAATCCGCTGCAACGTTTATGTTTTGCAGCAACTTTTCCGCGTTCCTAAGATTGTCACCTTTTTGCTTTTGGTTATCGTACCGTCCAGCAGCAGCCCTTATATTTTATACGCTTTTGCTCTGCTTCAAGGCACCCATGCGGGCTTTCATGTCCGTATGGGTGCCTTTTGTCATGTGCAGAAACTCCTTGCTGCGTGTTGCCGTTCCGAGGCATAACGTCACTTCTATATCTACGGACTGCCACCATCTTTAATTGCGGATGCGAAGTGGCATGATTGAGTGCACTTATTTCTCCCTGCGTAAATTTCTTGAATTTCTACTTGACTTTTGTTAGCAGGTCTTACGAAAAAAATCACCGTGAAACTCAGTAACGAAGTTTCACGGTGATTTTTATATGGACAAAGCCTATCTGGGTGCGTCCAAGTACGGAAAGAAGCGTGGCTGGGGTACTGTGTGGCAGAAAATAGCCGTTATGGTGTCAAAAGATAATGTCAGTCTTTGGAATTCTGTGCATCTTTAGAAGATTCCGGACATTAAAACATCTTCTCTGCAAACGGATCAATAATGCCATTATTGACAAACCACATCGCATATGCTATTATTTTATTAACACTACAATTATAGTGTTAATAAAAAATAGGAATTTTGTTATGATTGCCAGCCTAAAGAAACTATCTCTTACACTTATTTTCATTTCAGTTTGCATGTTTGGTACAAATATAATATCTATGACTCGCACAATACTTCTTGAATATGGACATTCCGCTCCATCCAGTGATGAGCAAGTCAACATAGAGTTTTGGACTGAAGAAGAGTTTTTAGTCTGGATGGAGAAAGAGCATAAACGTATACAAGATTTAGCTGACAAACATGATTGCAGCTACTA
>OGHD01000668.1_pt1 | contig 15754 bp, 10 predicted proteins | sample 1571341 | NCBI WGS metagenome assembly OGHD01 (sample SAMEA2582026, study PRJEB24529) | metagenome | biome: Human gut stool | place: China | collected 2011 | reverse complement strand
AGGGGCTGGAAAATTACGTCTGTATTTATACGGAAAGCACAAAGCTGCTTGTACGTTCTACCATGAAGCGTATGATAGAGGCTCTTCCTGGTGGAGTATTTCAGCAAGTCCATAAATCATATCTGATAAATTTGGAAAAGATTGAGATGATAGATGGCAATCGGATTATAGTTGGGAGGCATACTGTTCCGGTGGCACGTAATTTCCGCGAGGAGGTGTTTGCACGTATTTTGAAGAATACTTTGTAGTTGCGCAGGAGAAGCTTGTCATGATAAAACTCCGGGCACGAATTACATGGATTTCACGTTTTTTGCTAACCGCAACTGTGAAATTCATGTAATTCGTGCCCGAAAGAAAGTGTCAAAGGCGTATTGCTGCACGTGACTATTATGGCCTTAGTCTATTATTTCAAATCCCGTATACGGAACCAATGCCTTTGGTATGCGGATTCCTTCTGGAGTCTGGTTGTTTTCCAGCAAGGCGGCAACGATGCGTGGCAGAGCGAGTGCGGAACCGTTCAGCGTATGGCAAAGCTCTGTTTTCTTTTCTGCCGTACGGTAGCGGCATTTCAGACGGTTGGCTTGATAAGTGTCAAAATTAGAGACGGAACTTACTTCCAGCCAGCGTTTCTGTGCTTCGGAATACACCTCAAAGTCAAAACAGAGGGCAGCCGTGAAGCTCATATCGCCACCGCAAAGGCGCAGGATGCGGTAGGGGAGTTCCAGCTTTTGAAGCAAACCTTCCACGTGGTCCAATATCTCCTGGTGGGATTGTTTGCTGTGTTCCGGTTTGTCGATGCGTACCAGTTCCACTTTGGAGAATTCGTGCAGGCGGTTCAAGCCACGTACGTCTTTCCCGTATGAACCGGCTTCACGGCGGAAACATTGTGTGTATGCACAGTTCTTGATGGGCAACTGCTTTTCGTCCAGAATCACATCACGGTAGATGTTGGTTACGGGGACTTCGGCGGTAGGAATCAAGTAGAGGTCGTCCACTTCGCAATGATACATTTGCCCTTCCTTGTCAGGCAGCTGTCCCGTGCCGTAGCCGGAAGCGGCGTTCACCACTGTGGGCGGCATTATTTCCGTATAGCCGGATTTGCGTGCTTCGTCCAGGAAGAAGTTGATGAGTGCGCGTTGCAGTTGTGCGCCTTTGCCTTTGTATACGGGGAAGCCGGCACCGGTAATCTTGACACCCAGGTCAAAGTCTATCAAGTCATATTTCTTGGCCAGTTCCCAGTGGGGCAGGGCGTCTTTGGGCAGCTCGGTTTCCATACCACCTATTTTCTCTACTACATTGTCGTCGGCACCTACGCCTTCAGGCACGCTGTCGTAGGGAACGTTGGGGATGGTATAAAGCAAAGTCTGCAAATCGTTGGCAGCCTGGTCCATATTGGCTTGCAAGTCCTTGTTGACTTCTTTCAGCTCGGCCACGCGGCTTTTGGCGGCTTCTGCTTCTTCTTTCTTGCCCTGTCCCATTAACTGTCCGATCTGTTTGGATAAGGTGTTACGGCTTGCACGAAGCTCATCAGCCTCTTTCTGGGTTGCTCTTGCCTTCGCATCTAACTCGATCACTTCGTCTACTAATGGTAATTTCTGATCCTGGAATTTGTTCTTAATGTTCTGTTTTACGATTTCCGGATTTTCTCTTAAAAATTTTAAATCGATCATTTTTTCTAAGCTCCTTTTTCTTTTTTATAACACAAAAGCCTTCCGCCCCTGTGCCAAAACACATGGGACGAAAGGCTGTATTCTCTTCCGCGTTGCCACCCATATTGCCGGAATACTCTGCCTCTCTTTCTCTATGTTAAAGAACAGATCTTCTTCCGACCTCTCAAACGTACGATACAGGGTACGAACCTTGTGACTTTCATCACCGGCTCTGAAAGTGGAAAGACCTTACTCACTGCACCGGTTTACACCTGCCACCGGCTCTCTGAAACAGCTTTGCGGTCGTAGCTTTCGTCACTGCCAATTTCTTCCGACATTATACCCTCATTATCTTCAAAATGCAACTATTTTATGCGGAATTCTTCGCATTCTTCCCGAATTTTTCTCAATCTTTTCTTTCTGCCGCGCCTGCATCTTCCTCAATCCATTCCATCAACTGATGTGCTCGTCTGATCCATGTATGTTTTTCTTCCACCACAGGGATTCCGGCTCTTACGATCTCCTCCCGGCGTGCATCATCTGCCAGCAGATCTCCCACCAGTTCCGGCAGTTTTTCGATCTGTGCAAGATCGTAATAGCAGACGCCCTGTCCCTCTTTTAATTCCTCACAGAGATATTTGCTCGTATCGGTCACGCTGACAGTGCCATTTAAAATGGAATTAAAGACACGGTCATGTGCTCCGTCCTTAAACCATGGCATGACGTTCAACGATATTTTGGACGCCGCAATTGCTTTTAAACACTCCTCTGAGGTTGTCTGCGGATGCAGGATCATGTTTTCCGGGTGACCGCAGGTGAGTTCATCCCAGCCCTTGCCGTATACATCCACCTGTATTCCTGCGTCCACCAACACTTTTACCGCCTCCCTGCGCCAGTAATTGCGCACATAGATATCAATAAATATCATGCGGTGCAGCGCCATGCGGAGATCCTTATAAGTATTCTCCCCCATCTCGCGCTCACAGTGTTCCAATGCCACTTCCTCGACCGTGCGATGCGGATGCGCAATGATATCATCGATGATCCCCTGATAAAAGGCTGCATATTCATCATTGATCCAGTGGATATACGGTTCACAGAAAGACGTCGGGGTAAAGTTTCCTGTCATAATAACATTATATTTTTTCCCAGCAGGCTTCCTGATTGCTTCTGCCGGATATTCAACCGGTTGTTTTCCATCTTCTTTACCGGTATTCGGTTTACATAATTCTTCCAATCTGCTTCCTGCAAGCGGAAGAAATCCACGGTGCGTAAACTCCGGATAGAACTGCTTAAAATAAGCCTCATGCAGCCGGTCGATGCTGATGTGGTAATATTTTTCCGGAAGATCAGCAAGTCTCTCATGGTAATAATACGGATGATCGACGGCGATGTTGTAACACGGAACTGCATATTCATCCCATACATAGCCAATGCCTTCACGGTAAACGCCTGCCTCTTTTTCCAGACCTTCAAAGTTAAACGTGACAAGCACTGTCTCCCCCGGTTTGATAAATCTGCGCAGCTTTTTGGCACTGTTTCTCTCATCCTCCAAGTCAAAATAAAACACCTTATAGCCCATGCGCTTCCATTCATTTCCCATCTGTATGGAAAAGTAGGCAAGCGTTTCCACGCCGCCAACCAACAAAACAATTCTTTTCATAAATACATCAAGGCGGTATTCTGTCCTGAATACCGCCACTCCTTTATTTTTTCCAATGTCACTGTTTTTTCACCGGACGTTCTTGTGCTTTCACATGCTTCATCCAGATCCGCAGCTCTTTCACAAGCACCTTGATCCACTGCACCAGCTTCTGACGAATTTCAGTCTTGTGTTTCCACAGCCAGTGTATTTTCCTGGCTGCAAAAATGACCGGATAGACCAGACATAACAATTCCAGAATCAACAGCAGCGCTGCAAGATCCTCATAAGCTCTCGCCCGGTTTTCCCAATATGGGAAAACAATATTCTTTGTATTCATCGAACGGATTCCAAAATTTCTTAATACCGTAAAACGATTCATCAATCCAAAACGGGAAGAATTTTCAACGATCTCATAACTGCTTTTATCCAATCCCAATGCTTCTTTTAATGCATTGAATCCGAACTTCTGCACCGGATTTTTGATGAGAAGCTCATAGCTGTCAAGCGTCGTTCCTGCTGACTGTCCGTAACTTCCCCCCTTTGAATCCGTTGTGCCCGCTGCCGGTGTGCCAGCTGCTGCGCTGTCCATGCCGCCAGTACTGCTGTCTGATCTGCCTTCTAAAATCTCATAAGAGACATAAACGGTTGCTGCTTCCTCGTCCGCTGCGTCACTGAAATATCCCTTATCGCTTTTTACCACACCGCGCACCGGATACTGTACTCCGTTGATTTCCACATACATTCCTGCGACATTGTTGGAACCAAATAACTGCCATGCAACATTTTCATCAATGACCACACCGTCTTTGTTTAAATCTTCTCCATCAAAATAGCTGCCGGACAACAGTTTCAGCGGATGAAATGTGAAAAAATCTCCTCCAACACCGAATGCTCTCGCCGTAATGGATGCCCGGTCAGAATAAAGGGTAAGTTCCCCTTTTGTACTGTAACAGTCCACCAGCGTTCTTCCGTTTACATCCGATGTATCCTCTGACGCCTCCTGCAATGCAGTTTTTAATTTCTGTTCCAGCTGTATCACATAGTCCTTCGTCACTGCTGCATCTTTGGAAAAAAAGCAGGAAATCTGTGCATAACTGTCTTCTGCTGACCACTCTGATGCGATCTGCTGTGTGGAAAGCTGTCTGCCGAGTGCCCGTTCCACACAGCCAAAAAGAATGGCAGCACATATCATCAGCACTAATAGAAGTATTTTTCTGTACTGCTTTACCTTCATGTGTCATTCCTTTCTGCTTATTCTGATGCCAGACGTACCTGTTCGTTTTCCTTAATCGGTTTTGTAGTCGTTGTGATCACATACTCATAACCTTCCAAAGCTCCGGTCACTGCTGATTTTGTATCGTCTGATGTGATAACATCCACATCCACGCGTCTCGCATAGTAGCGGTTTCCAAGCGGTGTGCTCTTTGACTCTATGATCAGAATGAATTTTCCATTAGAATCTTCCCGTATAGCACTCGTCGGTACGATCGTGTCATAGTTGGAGCTCTGCTCCCCGATAGACAGTGTATAGCTGTCTCCGACTGACACATCCCCTTTCATGTCACAGATGATCATACTGTTGGAGCGGTTCTGTGGATCTTTGCGGATGGCTGACACGACTGCGGAAACATCATTTCCGTACCAGTTATTCAGTATTTCCGCTGTATCTCCGACTCTGACCTTCTTTGCCTGATTTTCAGTCACAGAGAACTGTAACACATACGCTTTGTTTTCCGGCTGAATGGTCATCATAACATCATTGGCGTTGACCGTAGTTCCTGCTGTCACTGCAATATCAGTAACAGTTCCTGATATTGGTGATGTGATCTCTGTTCCGATGGATTTTGCCTGTAATTTTGCTACTTCTTCCTGAAGATCTGTCATTGTTTTGTAGGCAGATGCGATCGTCACCTCGCCACTGATCTTATCGGTCACTTTTTTCTGATCATTGGTTGCACTGGTCAATGCAGTGTTTGCATCGGTCAGTGCCGCCGTTGCCGTGTTCAGCTGCGCCTGCAGATTGTTTGCTTCCGCGGTGTTCGTGCCAGTCAGTTTTTTCACGGAGAGATTGTAGTTTGCATTGCTCAGAGCATTCTTGCTGTCGGTTGCTGCGGACTTTGCAGAATCGTAGGAACCCTGGACTTTGTTTAAGTCATCCTTGCGGGCATCGTAAGTGGCTTTGGCTGCTTTCAGCTTTGTCTCTGCAATCGCCACTGATGTTTTTGCCGTTTGTTTATCTGCTTCTGTGGCGGTTGATGGTAGGTTATCGTATGCTGTCTTTGCCTCATCATACGCGCTCTGTGCGCTCTGCAAAGATGAAAGTGCCGTATCATACGCACTCTTCACCGGCGTATAAGAAGCCTCTGCGTTTGTTAAATTATCCTGCGCCTCACTGTTCTTTTTATCCGCATCTAACACTGCCTTTTCCTCTGCAGTCGTGTCTGCCGTTGAGTTGCTGACCGCATCAATCTGTGCTTTGATCTTATCGACACTTGCCTGTGCAGCATCCACTGCCGCCTGCGCATCTTTCACTCTCTGATTTGCTGCTGCGATCTCATTTTGTTTCTGTGTCAGTGATGATCCTTTTCCAGCCTCAATGCTCTGACGCTCTGCCACGGTGATCCCTGCGGTAAGCACTGCGGATTCATAGGCTGCCTGCGCCTCGTTTAAACTCTTCTTTGCAGCATCTAACTCATCACTGTCTGTATCCTCTAAGGTAAACAGTAAATCTCCGGTTGCTACTTCCGCATCCTTTTTCACGTTGACTGTTGCGATCTTCCTTGTCTCCTCGATCGTGACGGAATAACTCTCACTCGCCTCCACAGAACCGCTTCCACGCACCTTGGAAGTGATCTGACCGCTTGTCACCTGCTGTGTGCTGACTTCCACAAGCGAATAATTCATGATCGTATTGGAAAAAAAGGTAAGTATCAGCATCACCAGTAAAAATATAATTGTGATATTCTTTATTTTATCTTTTCTATCTGTCATCTTTTTAACTCTCCATTTTCTATCCTTTGACACCGCCCTGATAAGCGATACCTTCTACCAGCTGATCCTCACCATACAGGAAAATCAAAAGGCTTGGGATCATATAAAAGGTCGCCACTGCAAATGCCAGTCCCACTTCCTGCGCATTGATCTTTGACAAAAAGATCGACAACGGGTATTTATCTGTATCTTTAAAAAACAGCAGTGGCTGTTCCACCATATTCCAGTAATCCATAAATACCAGAATCGCACAGGTTGTGATCACGCCCTTACAGATTGGGATACATATCTTTGTAAAGACCTGAAACTCGTTGGCTCCGTCAATCTTCGCCGCCTCGATGAGCGGCACTGGTATTCGTCTCATATACTTCGTGATCAGGTACACACTAAACGGTGAAAAAATACCCGGAAGCCATATACTCCAGTTCGTATCCAGTAGCTTCATCCAGTTTAAGACCAGATAATTTGGCACCAGTGTAACCTGATATGGCATCATCATTAAGATCACATATGCAAAAAAGACGATTGCGGAAAGTTTTCCTCTGGTCCTTGTGAAACCATATGCGGCGAGCACTGCCACCACCAGCTGGAATACCACGATCGGCACCACTAAGATCACGGAATTCCAAAACTTCAACAGATAGTCCGGACTCTTAAATAACACGGTCGCATACTGTGAGAAAGTTACCATATCCGGTATAAATTTGAGGTTTACCGTCTGGGAGATGTACTGCTTGCCCCCGGTATCCGTTTTCTGGAAAATGGAACCATAGTTGGAGGTGATCTCCGCTGCCGACATAAACGAATTGCTGATGGTAAGAACGATCGGCATGATAAAAATCAGCGCCGTAACCACTGCGATCACCGTCAGGCAGATGCGGATACATAATTTTTTTCGTTCTGATCTCTTTTTCATTCTTCCTCCAAATCCTTTCCAAAATGATGTTCCACCCAAAATAAAATTCCCATAATGACGATCATCACAAAGGACATATAAATTGCTGCCGTGGAAAGTTTCTGGTAATCTGCCGAAGCAAACGTATTATTCATATAATGCTGCAGCATATAAAGTGCACCGTACGGATACTCGCCTGTCAGAAGATAAATCTCACGGAAAACCTTAAACGAATTGATCATGGAAAGTATCGTCACAAACATGATCGTCGGTGACAGATACCGCAATTTGACATGCAGGAAAATCTGCCAGCGGTCTGCCCCGTCCAACTCTGCCACTTCGATAATATCCTTTGGGATATTTCCCATCGCAGACAAAAAGAGGATCATATTGTAACCTAAGTTTTTCCATAAAAACAGCAGAATAATGACCACAAGACCTGCCGAAGATTTCAGCCAGTCCACCTGTCCTCCGCCGAACTTCTGCACTGCCACATTCACAACACCATTGTAATCAAAAAGCACCTGCCAGATCAGCACGATAGACGCTGTCGGCACCATAAGCGGTGTCAGAAAACAACTCCGCAGTTCACTTTTTAACGGAATGCCTGCATCCAGCAGAAATGCGAGTGCCATGCCAAGGATCACGGCAAGCGGCACTGCCACTACCGAAAAAAATAGTGTATTTCCAACTGCTGTCCGGAATGCCCCATTTTGAATGACATTGATGTAGTTTGTCAGTCCCACGAACTTTTTTGCCACCGGATTATTCACAAAGGAAAAATAGATCACTACAAGAAACGGGAGTACAAAAAATAACAGTACTCCCAGAACGCTCGGTGCCAGGAACGCTCCTGACACCAGCCTATGAAACCATGATTTATTCTGTTTTTTTATAACCTTACTAAAATCCTTTTTCTTACTTCGTCTCACTTAAATATACCTGCATTCTGCTCTGGATAATTTCTGCCACATCCTCTGCGGACTTCTGTCCTGAGAAATAGGCTGCTGCCTCCTCATTGATGATATTGGTGATATCATCGGAAACGGCACCGGAAACAGCGGTTGTATTGTATACAAGATCTTTTACCTGATCTACATCCTCCTGTGTCGCCGGCTGGATCTCAACTTCGAATTCACCCCAGCCCCAGGTGCTTCCGCTGTCAGAGTCCGCTTTCATTGCGTTCTGACAATATTTTTCAAAATCGTCTTTTCTAATGGAAAATCCATAAGTGTAATCACTGTCGCCGTCGCTGCTCTTCTTTGGCAGATAAAATGTCCTTAAAAACTGCCATGCACCATCGACATCCTTACAGTTATTGGAAATTCCTATAATATTGTTCAGACTCAGCATTGCTCCGTTTCCCTCGCTGGTCGGATAACCGATAAATGTTGTCGGGCCTCCAAAAATCGCACGGTACATCTGTACCTGCTCAAAATCACTGAGATAATAAGTATCTAAAAGCTGTTTTCCCTGACTCAGCAGAACCGTGCTGTCTTCCATATCATCTCTATATTCAAACTCTTCCGGGAACATATTTGCAAAATCCAGTACATCTATAAATTCCTGACTGTCAAAATTACAGCTTGCATTCTCCCAGTTGATAAAATCATTATAGCCGAGACTCATCAGTGCTGTCAATGCAGACGTCCGGTCCATACCCCAGAAAAGCTGTGTTCCTTCCGGTTTGGATGCGAGCAGCGCCTTCATATCCGACACGGTCCATCCCGGTGTCGTTCCGACATCATCCGCTTTTCCGATCACCGTCTGTAACGTAAAGGTCTGCGGCAGGATCGCCAGTTTTCCATCATACTCGCATGCAGTGAGTACATTTGGAAGGAAATCATCTCTCGAAAGTTCCGTGTCTTTGTCCAGCAGTCCATACAGATCCACATTTAATCCTTTGGATGCAAAATTGATTGCCTGGGAATAATCGTTAAAAAGTACCAGATCAATGTTGGAATCCGATGTCACTGCCGTGTTGAAGCTGTTCACTGCATCCTCGTACTCCTCTGCGCCGTCTCCATAAGACTTCATTGTGATGTGATACTTATCCTGACTCTTGTTAAATGCGATCACCTTCTCCTCCACGTCTGAACCTGTCCACATGCAGGCGAGTGTGAGATTTACGGTATCTGCCACTTCACTGGCATCCACTTCTTTGATCAGTGCGATCTCCGTCTGGTTTCCGTTGGAGTTCCAGTTCTGAAGATAAGCTGCGATTCTTCCATCGGACAGGACTCCGTAGCTGCTCACGCTGGAGCTGGAAATATTACAGTCCATCCAGCTGAAAAATTCCTCTTTTTCCTTCGTATCCAGATTGTACTTATAAACACTGCTGCCCTCTGTGACCAGCAGATTCTTCTCATCTAACACAGAGATTGTATCGGAAGGGACTGCAATTGCCTTGTCTGTCTGTTCTTTCATTGCGCCGACATCTAACGGTCGCAGCTCACATCCGGCATCCCCATATCCGACGGAGGCAACCGTTCCGTCCGCAAGCCCGACCAGTCTGGATGTATATCCATCCGATGGGATCCTGCCCTTCTGGCTGCCGTCCTCTCCTATTACGAGTGTAAAATATTCATCTGAGCTGACGCTGTTGCCACTGTCATTATTGGACCAGGTATTCAGGGCAAGATAAAGGTTTTCCTCCTTATCCACTGCTATCCCGTTACAGCTTACATTCTCTGCATTTGCTCCGAGATCCATGTCCTGTTCAAGCACAACATTTCCGGATGTGTCCACTTTGAGGATGGAAGAAGTCTGAATGAATCTCGCATTCTGTGCCAGCAGAAATCTGCCATAGTTTACATTGCCGTTCTCATCCGTATAATTTTTTGCATAATAATCATTCCAGTCCTTTTCTGCATCCTCGGCACTGTATCCCCACTGGTCTGCCATATAACTTAACACATCATCCAGTGTTGCATCCGAATAATCCTCGGTGACACTCGACTCATCCATCTGGTTCTTCGTCACAAACAGATAAACCTCTCCGCTGTCTGCCACGGTATATCCTGACACCCAGCTGCTGTTCCCGCTGCCGTCACTCTCTGCCTGCTCATAAAGCTGTGCATTTTCTCCGGTTATCAGATTATACGAATACAGTCCGGATTTTGTGTAGTCCTCATTGCTGGAAGTGTAATACATCACATCTCCCTTAAACTGTATATTACTTGTCGTATCATTAAAACTGTCCGGCAGATCACTCAGATAATCTGCTTTGAAATATCTCTTCTTTCCGTCTGCGGATGTGCTGTTACCGCCACCGCCACAGGCAGTGAGCCCTGCCGTCATTGCGGCTGTAAGTGTCAGTGCCACCGCCTTTCTCCATAAACTTCGGTTCATATGCGTTCCTCCCATAAAATGCCGCTTTCTGCGGACGTTTTTCTATAATTTCAGAATATAGAAGTCCTTATGGAAAAGCAAGATACAAAAGTTTATGAAATTCTTAATTTTGTCTGAATGGAAATTTATGCCAAAAAAACCACACTGGGATTTTCTTTTCCCAGTGTGGTTTTTTTATGATTCTTCCGGTTTAAAATCGCGGATCAGATTCCATGTTGGCAGTGCATTTCCCTGATAATCAAAGAGTGCCTGATTCGCCCATTCATTTCCGCAAGGTCCTTTATCGTTCATATATTTTAAAGATGCTTCCGTTGCCCAGCCGGAACCCGGAACCGGAATCCATGCAGGCTCCCAGTAGAAAAATCCTTTTCCCCTGTTTCCTTTGATGTGGCTGATACGGTTTAAGAAATCTTCCATAAAATCATACTGTCCCTGAACCGTCATCGGGTATTCGATTTTTTCTACCAGTTCCTGCTTCGTTGCATAGCCTTTGCGCTCTTCGTCAGAGAGCTTTTCGTAATCCTTATAATCTTCCATCGTATACCCCATGGAAACCTCCGCTACGATCAGGTCTTTGCCATAACGCTCTGCGATATCGTTCATATTGTCTGTGAGCATATCTAATGTGCCATGCCAGAACGGATAGTAAGATAAACCGATGATCTGGAAATCCTCACCGCGCTTTGTAAACTCGTCAAACCATTCACGGTAAAGCGCATTGTTACCGCCATTGTCAAGATGAAGCATGACCGGCACATCTTTGTCCACAGCGCGGACACCGCGGATTCCTGCATTGACAAATTTTGCAATGTTATCGTAATTTGGCACTTTTCCCTCCGGCCATAACAGACCGTTAGAAAGCTCGTTTCCGACCTGCACCATCGTGGTATTAATTCCATTCTCTTTAAAAACTTTCATGGTATCCACGGTAAAATCATACACTGCCTGCTCTAACTGTTCCACGCTGTAGTCTTTCCATGCTTTTGGTTTGATCTGTTTGCCCGGATCAGCCCAGAAATCACTGTAATGGAAATTCAATAACACACCCAGTCCTGCGTCTGTCACTTTCTTTGCAATTGCAAGTGTTGTTTTAAGATCATTTTCTCCTGCGCCATAGGATTCTCCGCTCTCAGACCACGGATCATTCCAGAGACGGATGCGGATCATATCGACATCATACTTTTTCATAATGTCCAGAATATCCATTTCTGTTCCGTCAACGTAGTATCTTGCGCCACATTTCTCTAATTCCAATAAAGTGGATAAATCCATTCCTTTTACAAATTTCATTTTCCTGTTCCTCCTGTTTTTCTTTTATATTTCATAGGTATTTCGAAACTCATAGAAAACGTGAATTGAATTGTGAAAAATTGACAAAAGCTTGAGAAGACATTGGGGAGCCGCCGGTACTTAGAAGGCAGGAACAACAGTATGTTGTGACTGGCTTCTTAGTACCGCTGCGAGCGACACATAGTGAAAACGTGTCTTCGAAAATTTTGTTAATTCTTCGCAATCCTCTCAACCTTAATTTGAGTTTCGAATTATACCTAAATTCCTTTAAAACGGAACGTAAATTCCAGTGGTTTTGTCACATCGATATGGTATTCCGGGTGTACCCATGCACCCCAGCTGTCATCACCGCCGACACCCATCTGCGCCAGTGCGACACGCACGACAGTATAATGTACCTGTGGCAGTTCATACGGATGTGCTGCATTTTCCAGTTCATGCGGCGTATACGGAAGTGCAGAGAAACTCAGCTCGTCCCCGGAGAATAACAGCCCTCTTCCTCTGTCGTCGGTCACTTTTGCATATCGCACACCGACTTTATTGCCGCACTCCTGCGGAACTAAGTATTTTGCCATATTGTCTGCTGCCTTATTTTTGTAAATGCCAAGTTTTGCCCCATGTCTGCGGTCTGCATAAGTTTCCTGCGGACCATAGCCATACCACTCCACATTGTCATAATCGGCATTTAATTTGAACATCATGCCAAATTCCGGCATATCCGGCAGTCCTTCCACCGGATCATAGGTAAGTTTTGTCTCAACGGTTCCGTCGCCATATACAGTATATGCGACCTGACATTTTGATGCCGGAGTGGTCGGCATATAATAGGTGTATGTGATGGTCACACTGTGCTCTGTCTCCTCCACGGTTGTCGGCACATTGTCGAACATGCCGCCATTTCTGTGACTGATGTACATGCTGGCGATCTTCCACTGTGCATAACGTCCCGGTGCCATGCTGCCGTTGTCATTGTCCACCGGCGCTCTCCAGAAGTTCGGCATCGGAATTTTTCCGATCATCTCTTTTCCCGCATAGCGGTAGGAAACCAGACCGCCGTTCAACAGGGAAAACAGGCAGTCAAAATCATCACCTTTCACGCCAATATTGACTTTTCCGCGGACTACCTGTAATGTTTTTTCCGGTACGGCAAACGGTGCTTCTTTTTTATAAACCTTCTGACCAAAAGCCACCTCATGTCCGGCTTCTGCCCAGAGTGTGTCTTCTCTCAGTACAAATGAAACCGTCACTGCGTACTCTGCATCATCCGGGATCACAAACGGGATCTCATAAGAGCCGGACGAAAGCGGTGCAACATTTGTATCCATTTTCTGTTTTTTCACTACTGTTCCATTTTTCTGTAAAATTACAATACATTGATATTCGCTCGTATCTGCAAACAGATTTTTATTTACAACCGTAAAAGAGTGCTCCTCAAAAGTCACACTGATATTCTGATAGTTGAATTTCACCTCCTGCATTTTCGGAGAAGCATCACGCTCACCGCCATAGCAAATCCCATTTCCACTGAAATTGTAGTCGGTCGGACGCTCGCCGCAGTCTCCACCGTATGCCTGAAATTCCTGTCCATAGCGGTCTTTTTTCAAAATAGACTGGTCGATATAATCCCAGATAAAACCACCCTGATATCTTGGTTCGGTATCGGTAAGGTCTGTGTATTTGTGCATTGCCCCGCAGGAATTTCCCATCGCATGGGTGTACTCACAGCAGATAAAAGGTTTTTCCTTATGCTCTGCCAAAAACTTCTTAATATTTTCCACGCTGGTGTACATCTGGCTTTCCATGTCGCTCGTGCCTTCATATCTGCGGTCATTGAAAATTCCCTCATAATGTACAAGACGGTGCGGATCTACTGCACGGAATTTTTCGGACATGTCAAAAATGACTTTTCCGCCGTAGGATTCATTTCCCACCGACCAGATCAGGATCGCCGGATGGTTTTTATCCCTCTGATAGCAGGAGTTCACGCGGTCTAACATCATCGGCTCCCAGTCCATATTATCGCCCGGAACGATGGTATCCTTCGGCACAAGTCCGTGACTTGCCGCATCCCACGAACCGTGGGATTCCAGATTGTTCTCCGCGATCATGTAAAGTCCATACCGGTCGCACAGCTCATAGATGCCGGAGGCATCCGGGTAATGACAGGTGCGGATCGCATTGATATTGTTCTGCTTCATCGTGATAATATCCTGCAAAACTTCTTCTTTAGAAACGGCACGTCCTGTTTTCGAACTGAATTCATGGCGGTTCACGCCCTTAAAGACAATACGTTTTCCGTTTAAAGTCATGATGCCATCTTTCATCTCAAAACGGCGGAATCCGATGTTCTGTGAAATAAATTCAACGCTGTTTCCACTCTCATCCAGAAGCTCGACCGTAAGCGTATAAAGATCCGGATGTTCAGCACTCCAGAGCGCTGGATGGCTCACTTGCTGTTCAAAGTGAACTGTCGCTGCACCTGTATCTGTGAAACGGATCGTATCTGAAGTATTATTGGACTGAAAGCTGATTGTCTCGGAAAAAATTGTGTTTTCTGAAACACTTCCGGCAGCTCCCTCTTTTGAATCATCCCTGCTTCCTGTGAGCGTGATTTTGGCAGATACATTCTGCATTTTGGCATCATCTGCGGATTTTTCAACAGTTTCTACTTTTCCACAAATCTCCATATCCAGCACCAGATCGGCACTCTCCAACGATTCCGCAACAACCGGCTGCACTTTCAGGTCATACACATGCACCTTCGGCATGGTATATAAATAAACGGAACGGAAAATACCGGAGAACCGGTAGAAATCCTGATCTTCGCACCAGCTTGAGGAAGTCCACTTGAATACCTTCAACGCCAGTTTGTTTTCGCCCTCTTTCACATAAGGTGTCAGATCAAACTCCGACGGCGTAAAGCTGTCCTCACTGTAACCGACATAACTTCCGTTCAGCCAGAGCGCAAAACCGCTCTCCACACCCTGAAACGAGATGTATAGCCCATTTTTTACAAATCCTTCCGGCAATGTGAAGTATTTCACATAACTTGCCACCGGGTTAAAGTCTGTCGGTACCGCGTCACGCCACACATCCTCTCTTCCATCCCACGGATACTGGATATTGGCATACTGTGGAATATCGTACCCCTCCATCTGGATATGCGCCGGCACACGGATGTCATCCCACGGTCTGCAATTGTAGTTCTCCGCCTCAAAACCCGGAATCGTCTGTGCATCATTTTTTGCATAATGAAACTTCCAGATTCCATCTAAGGAAAGTCTGAAACTACTGTTTTGTTCCATTGCCTCCGCTTCATTTTTATATGTAACATGGTCGGAATGTGCCGCCATGCAGTTTTCTTTGAAAAACTTTGGATCATGAATTTTTTTCACATCAAATTCCATAGAAATGTCTCCCTTATGCCTTACCAGCCTTTCAACGCAGAAATATTATAATTCAACAGCTTTCTCTCGTAATTTTCCGGGCTGATCTTCCACTGATACGGCGATGTGTTTAAATATTTTTTGAAATTCCGATTGAATGTAGAAGTCGTGGTAAATCCAACCTTCTGTGCAACAACATCCATGGAATCATTTGTCTTTTTCATAATGTCACAGGCTTTCTGTACCCGCATCAGATTGATGTAATCCATCGGAGACATATTCATGTAGGACTCAAACACCCTGCGGAAATGTGTCTCGCTCATGTGGCTCGCCTTCGCCAGCTCCTCCACACGAATGTTATTGGCATATTCATTCCGGACATATTCCAATGCCGGTGTGATCTGTGAAACACCTGTCTTTTTCCGGATCTCATCCTCCGCAATATCATTTTCGCACATTCGTAAAAGTTCTGCAAACAGTGCAATCATAAGTGGTTGCGTAAATTTACCCTCGGAAATAATAGTGTAGAGTCCCCACGATGTACTGA
>OGHD01000663.1_pt1 | contig 15838 bp, 7 predicted proteins | sample 1571341 | NCBI WGS metagenome assembly OGHD01 (sample SAMEA2582026, study PRJEB24529) | metagenome | biome: Human gut stool | place: China | collected 2011 | reverse complement strand
ATACCCCGAAAGCTTGACCGACCCTTCGTATGCCGGCCAGTTGATGACACTGACTTACCCGCTGGTAGGTAACTATGGTGTGCCTCCCTTCACATTCGAAGCAAACGGACTGCCCACTTTCATGGAAAGCGAGAAAATCCATGCCGAAGCGATTATCGTAAGCGATTACAGTGAAAAATACTCTCACTGGAATGCAGTGGAAAGTCTGGGCGACTGGTTGAAACGCGAACAGATTCCGGGCATCACGGGCATCGACACACGCGAACTGACAAAGGTATTGCGCGAACATGGAGTGATGATGGGAAAAATCGTGTTCGACGATGAACCAAATAACATTCCCGAAGCTACCTATGCAGGTGTGAACTACGTAGACAAGGTTTCTTGCAAGGAAGTGATTCGCTACAACGAAGGCGAAGGCAAGAAAAAAGTTGTGCTGGTAGACTGTGGCGTGAAATCAAACATTATCCGTTGCCTGCTCAAGCGCGACGTGGAAATCATCCGCTTGCCCTGGAACTACGACTTCAACTCTCTGCAGTTCGACGGTCTGTTCATCTCCAACGGTCCGGGCGACCCCGACACTTGTGATGCAGCCGTACAGAACATCCGCAAGGCCATGCAGAACGAAAAACTTCCTATCTTCGGTATCTGTATGGGTAACCAGCTGCTTTCAAAGGCAGGAGGTGCCAAAATCTATAAGCTGAAATACGGTCACCGCAGCCATAACCAGCCGGTACGCATGGTGGGCACAGATAAGTGCTTCATCACCTCACAGAACCACGGTTATGCCGTAGACAACAATACACTGGGAGCCGACTGGGAACCGCTCTTCATCAACATGAACGACGGTTCGAACGAAGGTATCCGTCACAAAAAGAACCCCTGGTTCTCGGCTCAGTTCCATCCGGAAGCTTCCAGCGGTCCTACCGACACGGAATTCCTGTTCGATGAGTTTGTAAAGTTGCTGTAATCCACTAAAAAACAAAGAAGACAATGAAAGAAAACATAAAGAAAGTATTGCTGTTAGGTTCAGGAGCCCTGAAAATCGGTGAAGCTGGTGAATTCGACTACTCTGGTTCGCAGGCTCTGAAAGCGCTGAAGGAAGAAGGTATCGAAACCATCCTGATTAACCCGAACATCGCCACCGTGCAGACTTCGGAAGGTGTGGCAGACAAAATCTACTTCCTGCCCGTTACTCCATATTTCGTAGAAAAGGTCATCGACAAGGAACGTCCCGACGGCGTGCTGCTGTCATTCGGTGGACAGACTGCCTTGAACTGCGGTGTGGCTCTCTACAAAGCCGGTGTGTTCGAGAAATACAACACCCGCGTACTGGGTACTCCGGTACAGGCCATCATGGATACAGAAGACCGTGAGCTCTTCGTACAGAAACTGGACGAAATCAACGTGAAGACCATCAAGAGTGAGGCAGTAGAAAACATTGAAGATGCCCGCCGCGCAGCGAAGGAACTGGGTTATCCGGTCATCATCCGTGCAGCTTACGCATTAGGAGGTCTGGGTTCAGGTTTCTGCGACAACGAAGAAGAACTGAACGTGCTGGCCGAAAAAGCGTTCTCTTTCTCTCCGCAGGTGCTGGTAGAAAAGAGTCTGAAAGGCTGGAAGGAAGTGGAATACGAAGTAGTGCGCGACCGTTTCGACAACTGTATCACGGTCTGCAACATGGAAAACTTCGACCCGCTGGGTATCCACACCGGTGAGTCTATCGTTATCGCTCCGTCACAGACGCTGACCAACAGCGAATACCACAAACTGCGCGAACTGGCCATCCGTATCATCCGTCACATCGGTATCGTGGGTGAATGTAACGTACAGTACGCGTTCGACCCTGAATCAGAAGACTACCGCGTAATCGAGGTAAATGCCCGTCTGAGCCGTTCTTCTGCACTGGCATCTAAGGCTACAGGTTATCCTCTGGCTTTCGTTGCAGCTAAGTTGGGATTGGGTTACGGACTGTTCGACCTGAAGAACTCGGTAACAAAAACAACTTCTGCCTTCTTCGAGCCGGCACTGGACTACTGCGTATGTAAAATTCCTCGCTGGGACTTGGGTAAGTTCCACGGCGTAGACCGCGAACTGGGCTCCAGCATGAAGTCGGTAGGTGAAGTCATGGCCATCGGACGTACCTTCGAAGAAGCCATCCAGAAAGGTCTTCGTATGATTGGTCAGGGCATGCACGGTTTCGTGGAAAACAAGGAGCTGGTTATCGAAGACATCGACAAAGCACTGCGCGAACCGACCGACAAGCGTATCTTCGTCATCTCAAAGGCTATGCGTGCAGGCTACACAGTAGACCAGATTCATGACCTCACCAAGATTGACAAGTGGTTCCTCGACAAGCTGATGAACATCATGCAGACTTCTAAGGAACTCCACGAGTGGGGCAACAACCATACACAGCTTTCACAGCTTCCGAACGAGCTGCTCTACAAGGCAAAACGTCAGGGATTCTCCGACTTCCAGGTGGCACGTGCCATCGGCTACGAAGGCGATATGGAAGACGGTATCCTGGAAATCCGTAACCACCGTAAGAGTGTAGGCATCGTGCCGGTAGTAAAACAGATTGACACGCTGGCAGCCGAATATCCGGCACAGACCAACTACCTATACCTGACTTACAGCGGCGTGGCCAACGATGTACACTACCTGGGCGACCACAAGAGTATCGTTGTACTGGGTTCAGGTGCTTACCGTATCGGTTCATCCGTAGAGTTCGACTGGTGCGGCGTACAGGCACTGAACACCATCCGTAAGGAAGGCTACCGCTCAGTAATGATCAACTACAACCCTGAGACCGTATCTACCGACTACGATATGTGCGACCGTCTTTACTTCGATGAGCTCACCTTCGAGCGTGTCATGGATATCATCGAGATGGAGCAGCCTCATGGTGTTATCGTATCAACGGGTGGCCAGATACCAAACAACCTCGCAATGCGTCTTGACGCTCAGAATGTACCAATCCTGGGTACTGCTGCCAAGGACATTGATAACGCTGAGGACCGTGCCAAGTTCTCTCAGATGCTGACCAACAACGGCATCAACCAGCCAGAGTGGAGCGCCTTGACCTCTATGGAGGATATCGACAAGTTTATCGAGCGTGTTGGTTTCCCTGTACTGGTACGTCCAAGCTACGTGCTCTCTGGTGCAGCGATGAATGTTTGCTCCAACGAGGACGAGTTGAAGCGCTTCCTGCAGTTGGCTGCCAACGTAAGCGAGGATCATCCTGTGGTAGTCAGCAAGTTTATTGAACATGCCAAGGAGATTGAGATGGATGCCGTGGCTAAGAATGGCGAGGTGATAGCTTATGCCATTTCCGAGCACATCGAGTTCGCCGGTGTTCACTCAGGCGATGCTACCATCCAGTTCCCTCCTCAGAAGTTGTATGTTGAGACAGTTCGTCGTGTGAAGCGAGTAGGTCGTCAGATTGCCAAGGAGTTGCACATCAACGGTCCGTTCAACATCCAGTTCATGGCTCGTGACAATGATATTCTCGTTATCGAGTGTAACTTGCGTGCCAGCCGTTCGTTCCCATTCGTGAGCAAGGTATTGAAGATCAACCTCATCGAGTTGGCTACCCGTGTGATGCTCGGTTTGCCAGTAGAGAAGCCACACAAGAACCTCTTCGACCTCGACTATGTAGGTATCAAGGCCAGCCAGTTCAGCTTCAACCGCCTTCAGAAGGCCGACCCAGTATTGGGTGTGGACATGAGCAGTACGGGCGAGGTAGGTTGCTTGGGCGACGATACATCTACAGCCCTTCTGAAGAGTATGCTCTCAGTGGGTCATCGCATTCCTGCCAAGAACATCCTTCTGTCTACTGGTTCTGCCAAGCAGAAAGTTGATATGCTCGATGCTGCCCACATGCTCATCGACCACGGCTATAAGCTCTATGCTACGGGTGGTACCAGCAAGTTCCTGACCGAGAATGGAGTAGAGAACACCCGTGTGCTCTGGCCATCAGAGGAGGCAGAAGGCGGTGCTCCAAAGGCTTTGGAGATGCTCCACAATCACGAGATCGATATGGTGGTGAACATTCCGAAGAACTTGACCAGCAGCGAACTTTCCAATGGTTACAAGATTCGCCGTGCCGCCATCGACCTGAATGTGCCATTGATTACCAACAGCCGTCTGGCGAGTGCATTTATCTATGCATTCTGCACCACCAAGCTCGAGGATATCGACATCAAGGCTTGGGGCGAGTATAAGTAATGTTTGGTGTGTAGTGTTTTATTAGGCACTACACCTTATATCATATAACAAATCCCTGCTGTAGGAAAGGCTTCCTATGGCAGGGATTTTTGTTGTAAATAAAAAAGCAGTGAAAACTTTGGTTGTTTAAAAATATTACCGTAAATTTGCAGCAAAAACTATAATAATGAAGAGTTATGGAAGAAAAATTATCGACTATATATTTAAGAGATGGACGGAACGCCCTGCAATATGTTATGAGCCTGAGCGAAAAGTACAGGCAGATAGCGACCGAAGCGATATTCGAGTGTTTGAGACTGGGCTATCCACTCAACAATATGGAGATAACAGGAAAAGCACGAGAACTGCAGAGGATGAGGAATGCCTACGTTTGATAAAAATCGCCAAAGAACAAGGTTTTAAGTTATGGATGAATTGACAAATACAAGACTATATACCGATGTCTGCTCCATCATAGAGCAAGGCAGGAAGGAAGCTTATGCCTCCGTCAATCATAAGATGATAGAGACCTATTGGAACATAGGGCGACGCATCGTGGAAGAAGAGCAGAATGGTGAGGCACGTGCAGAGTATGGGGCTCAGATCATTGCGCAATTAGCAGAGCAATTGACTCATCAATACGGAAAAGGATTTAGTGCGAGGTACCTACGCGCATTCAGAAAGTTCTATCTCATTGTAGATGACTTTCAGATTTGGAAATCGCGATTTCCAAATCTTACTTGGACGCATATTTTCAAGACACTTCGTGTGGAAGACTCTATTGCCATTCGTTGGTATCTCGAAATGGCTTCAAAGGAAATGTGGAGCGTGCGTACGCTCGACCGCAACATTTCCACTCAGTACTTTGAGCGTCATTTTGTGCAGCCTTCGCTTCCTATGACAGAGGCTGAACCACATCAGTTTGAACTATTAAAAAGCCCTGTTGTGGCAGAGTTCTTAGGCTTCAAGCAGGATGATTCTTATTTTGAGGAAGAGTTGGAGTCTGCTATCATCACCCACCTGCAGGAGTTTATGATGGAGATGGGAAAAGGCTTTGCTTTCATGGGACGCCAGCAGTTGGTACGCACAGATACACAGGATTATTTCATTGACCTTGTGTTCTATAATGTCGTGCTGAAATGTTATGTCCTCATAGACTTGAAACTTGGTGCGATCACCCATCAGGATGTGGGACAGATGGATATGTACGTCCGTATGTATGATGAGTTGAAGCATACGGAAGGCGACAATCCAACCATCGGCATCGTGCTTTGTTCTGAGACGAGCAAGGATATTGTACGTTATTCCATCCTCAAAGATAATGACCATCTCTTTGCAACAAAGTACAAGACTTATCTGCCGACAGAAGAACAGCTTCGCACGGAGATAGAACGCCAGAAGCAATTGTTCTATTTGCAGCATGAAGGTAAGGCAAAACATAACAATAATAAATGACAAGGAGAAACAAGATATGAATGAACCAAAAATAAGATTTCAAGGGTTTGAGGGGGAATGGAAAAGTGGAAAAGTAGAAGAAGTTACGGCTTTGCAAGGAGTCTATGCTTTTCAGAGTTCCTCGTTTTGTAAAGATGGAGTCCCAATTGTTAGAATTGCAAATATATTACATTCTGGAGAGATGGGGGGAAAGCCATATAAATAGTCTATAGATGAAGGACAGGTCAGATTTGCTGCGAAAGATGCGCACAAAGATTGATCGGTTAAGGTTCAATATTAAAATGAGTTGACAATGAACAATGAGAATTTAGTATATAGCCATACAGCATATTTTAATATTTTGAAGACTCGTGGAATGCAAGGACTTCAAAAGGATATGCCGTTGTGGAAGTTCAAGCTATCAGAAGAAGAGTATGAAGCTTTGAAACAAACGCTAAGATGTCATACAAGCGACCTCGCCAGATATGGTGAGGAAGCAGCTTTGTGCTATGCAGAATGGTGGCGAAGAGACTATCGGGGGACTATTCCATCCAAAGAGGATGTTGCTATGGGGATAGGCTTGCATAGGCGTTTGGGGGATGACTTGTATATGGCTGCCAGAAAAGCTTTGCAGAAGCATGGGTATGTATTCCTGCATTCTTTGAAAGGTACAGAGTATTTCCGTACTCTATTGAATCAAGGTGGACTTCCTGTCAACTATATTAAGAACAGTGGCAATATTGGCTATTTCTCTAAATTCTTGAAAGAGTTGGTGAGCGAGTTGTCTTCAATCAATCTTGACTGGAATGAGGTGGATAGCTCTATTATACAGCAGTTTAACTGTATTTCATATTTGGGTAAGGCTTTTAGAAATGAAAACATATATGATGTTTCCATGCAGATAGCCCATGCCATCATCGTGGGAGAAAAAGAACTTCTCCCTTATGATGATACAGATGTCTCGCTCGCAGAGCTTACCAAGTCTTTGGAAACCGCATATAGTCGAGCTAAGGCTCAGCGCAAAACACGCCCTCTGTCCTTGCATTGGAAGCTCAGAACTTTTGGACAGGGACAAGGAAAACTTTACGTCAATATGGATGTTGTCAAGGATATTTTGTCTGATTCCATACCAGGTTTAAATATAACTACGTGCTATTCCTTCGATGTGTTTGTTGCAGGAACGCTTGTAGGTAAGTATGTGAGAAAAGATAATGTTAGAGACGAAGAAGGTAATATTCTGTATGCTGTGTATACTCGCATTACAGTGGGTATGCATAGCGATATCTTGTGGACTGGTGAGCCTGTAGTAGAGGTGAAGGTAAGATGTGACAACGATGATCGACTATTCTTGACTATTGCAGGTTGCTATTCTCCAAACTTTTACTATCCACAGGTATTCCAGATGTTGGATGACAATCTCTATAGTATGTCAGAAACAGCCAATGCAGAGAATAACGTAGCAATATTTTCTCATGAGTGGAAAAATGGCAAATCCTTGCCTATAACCATTTGTGACAAAGAACTCTATTATAACGCATTTACGGATGAGTTGGATTTGCAAAATTCTGAAACTGGTGAAGATGTTAAGTTGACCAATAACTTTACACCATATACCGTAGAGTTCTCTGGCAACTATATTTCTTGGGTTGAAAAGTCAAACTATAAATTGCTTTCAACTATACCATTTGTTCGTGTGTATGACCAAGAGAAAAATCGTGTTCACAACTCCATAGTAAAATATAGATTCAGAAACGACAACTATATAAAATGGCGTAGCTTGAAGCCTTCCTGTGTCTTCCCTTGCGGATTGGTTGATATTCGTGTGGAATTACCCGATGGCCATACTGTTACGGAAACTTTCTATTCAATAGGAAAATTGAAGTTTACTTCTGATAAAGAAAGTGTCTTCTCGACGAACATCATTTGCTCGTGTGGTGCAGATATGCTTCCTAAGATTAATACGCAAGAGGGAGTTGATATTACGGAATTAGGAACCAACAAATGGATGGTTAAGCGAAGTAAGGACCGTAAGTTTACACCATCTGTATGTGATTTCTGTCTTTACTGTGCTGGGAATCCAACTTTGCGTTTGTCCATAGCCATTCCTTTTGATGGAGTGACCGTTACGGATATAAAAGGAAATATCGTACCAAATGGAAAGATTGTTTCATTGGCTAACTTGACAAATTTTTGTGTTGTAAGCCATGGTTGTTATGGTAAAAAACGCAATATAGATGTGTCATACGTTTCTGATAAGGTTGAAGATTATAGCTTATTGAAACATTTGCGCAGTAAGGTGATAGATGGGTTGGTATCTCTTGCTGACTATAATGACCTTATTGTTCGCATGTTTAATCTGTATGGCGCTAATAGTTTTGACCGTTCCTGTTCCGTAGCCATGAATATTTATGGTACAGAGATATTCATTAGAAAATTCGTATTGGAGTCAACCATTGAAGACGGAAAGATAAGAGTCATCGACAGCACTGAAGAAAATTCTGATGATTTTCTCTATGATGGGGAAGTTTATGCGTTTCCTGTTGGAGATGAACTTTCATCAGAAGACTTCTTTGTCGTAAAATTGGAGCGAATAGATAATTCTGGGAATCTGTTTAAATTCCCAGATGACTTTAATCAACAAGAGGTCGTTGTATTTTCGGGTCCAGAGGCAAAGCGTAGGATGATTCCAAAATATTACAATAGGGAGGCTTATGATTTTGATAAACAAGAAAGAACTGTACGTTCTTCTAGCAATACAAAAGATTGGTATGAGGCTTTGGAAAATGAGGATGTCATGATGGGCAAACATTGGAAAGATGTATGTAAGGCGTTTGACATTTGTAGCCGATATAATTTGCCTTTCCCAACGTATAATGGATTAAAGCCAATAGGACGCAACTCCAGATTGTTGGCAAAGTTTGTCATTGCCATGTGGCTTAATGAGTACAAGGATGTCTTGTCACAAGATATTGACAGGTTTGAGCAAGAGATGGTTGTTGCAATTCATTGGATTCCTGCCAAGATTTGGGAGGAATGTATTGAGGAATTTATGGCAAGTGTTCCCGAAGCAATACAACCTATAATGTTTGGAAAAATGCAGTCTTTGGTGGAACTGTTGCAAGAACTGTTTAATTCGACAGTGTCTACAGACATAGCGCAAGCTTTTGCGGCATTCCTTGTTTCTGGTAATGTTGATGCAGGAAGGGCATTTAATATAGCAGACATTAATGCTTATTGTGCAAAAATACATGGATTGTCTGATACGAATAAAGACTTGCCGATTGCCAAATTCTCGTTGAGCAATGCTTATTACAATGAAGGACAAAGGTTATTGCCTTCGTACAGGGTTATGTTAGAGGCAGCAATGTGCGCTGCTGAAAACACTTGCCTTCAAGAGAATTGTATAGACTTGTTCGCTTGGGAAAACAGGGAGTTTGCTCGTATTGTCAATTTCTACAGAAAGTATTTCAAAGAGACGTACAGCGACATTTTCTTCAAAACGGTTAAATATATTAAGACATTAGATAGATAAGATATGAACTACGCAGATTTCTATACATCCGCAGAAAAGGTGCTTATAGACTCCTTGGTGTCTCTCTGGCTCAGAGGTAAAGCCAAAGAACTGGCATATATGCGCCATATTTTATCAAAGGAAGAACCTTTGATGGCGGAACCTGTGTTTCAATCTATATTTCCTTGGGAAAGTAGCAAGGAAACATTTGGTGAGCATGCAACAAAATTGCATATACTATCCCCTTCTTTCGTGGAGGCTTTGGGTAGTGACAAGGTTGATGAGGAAATGAGATTTCCTATGAGGCGTTGCCCTTATAAGCATCAGACAAAGAGTTGGAAGACTTTGTTGTCTGGTGAGGGTAAAACGATTGTCGTTACCTCTGGTACTGGTTCTGGAAAGACGGAGTGTTTTATGATACCTGTTCTTCAGGATATAGCAAACAGAAATGAGAAGGATTGTGTTCAGGCTATCTTTCTCTATCCTCTCAATGCCTTGATGAAGAGCCAACAAAAGCGTATTCATGCCTGGTGTAATGCACTTCCCAACAAAGTCACTTATGCCATTTATAATGGTGACACTGAAAAGAGCAAAAGAACAGAGAGCTTTACCTCTAAGTTCTTCCCTCAATTGGTAACTCGTCCACAAATTCGTGAGACCCCTCCACAGGTGTTGTTTACGAATCCGACGATGCTAAATTACATGTTGGTACGTGCTGAGGATAAAGCCATTTTGGAAAAGTCACAAGGCAAACTGAAATGGATCTTGCTTGATGAAGCCCATACCTATACGGGGTCTTCTGCTGCGGAATTGTCGTTGCAGTTGCGCCGTGTTCTTGATGCTTTTGGGGTAACTATTGATCAGGTTAACTTTGCCGTAACATCTGCAACAATAGGTGATGAGGACGATCCTGCTGCTGAACAAAAAATGAAGACGTTTGTCTCACAATTAACAGGTAAACCTGCTGATTGTATCGTGGTGATTGGTGGAAAACGAATTGTTCCAGAAATGGATGCAGCCAAAGCTACAGTGGCAATAGAAAGCGTAAATGCTAAATATGGGACAAAGATTTCTCTTGCAGACATTGAGAGACTTCGCAAAAAGCTGAATGCTAATCCTGTGCTTTCTACCAAACAGATAGCAAAACAATTGGATAGTGTTATAAGCAAAGACACCGTAAAATCACTTGAAGTAATAAATGCGTTGGGCGACAAAGTTGATGGATTGAATAAAGCAGATGGTGGCAAGGCGGCATTGTTACCTTCAAGAATCCACTATTTTATACGTTCAATTAACGGCGTGTATGCTTGTGTGAATCCAGAGTGTAGCCGACATAAGAAGGTTAGATTGGGGATAGGCAGCTTAACTACCTATCAGAATACGAATTGTCCAGTTTGTAAGTCAAAAATGTTGGAGGTTGTAACCTGTCCATCGTGTGGCGGTTTGATAGTCGTTGGAGAAAATAGTACCTCCGAAGGATTCAGAATGCACGTAAATACCGTGGACTTGGATAATGGCGTTTTCTTTGATGCGGATGAAGATCTCATAGAAAGCGAGGAACTCAGTGCTGATGACGGTCGAGCAAGACAAGAGGCGGCAGGATATACACCATTCTATTTTGCCAAACCTTCCAAGCCATGTTTGCGTCATCATACTCATGTGGAAAAGCATGTCTTTAATCATGAAAAGAATAAGATAGAAATTGCACCAGATGATGCAGACAAGGCTACTGTTTTTGAGTCTTTACGCCATTCTGAAAACAACAAGGACTTGTGTCCTTATTGTGGCAATTCTTTAGGGCACGTTAATTATCTAAGAGCAAGTGCGACCCAAATGGGGCGTGCCTTGGCCACAACTATCTTGGATAATGCGGAAGGAGTGAAGAATACTGATTCTGAAATTCTGTACAAAGGCAAAAAGTATATAGCTTTTACCGATAACAGACAAGGTTCTGCTCGTACTGCTATGGGACTAAATCAAGATGTGGAACGCGCTTGGATTCGTGCCAGCATTTTTCATAAAATGGCTGATATGAGACTTGAAAGAATTGAACCTTCTGGTTTAACGGATGAAGAAAAGCAGACATATCAATATTTGAGTACACAGCCAAAGGAAGCTTTGCCTCCTTTCCTTCTTACAGAACTGAAACGTCTTGAAGCTAAAAAAAGTGGAAAGCAAGTTGTTCCTGCTCCACCAGAAGTGTCGTTTGATGAGATTAGTACAGCATTGGAAAATAATACTGATTTCAGAAAGCTTTATAAACATATCAATGAGGCACGTGGAGGCAAAGGGGCAGAGAACACGACGGTTTATCTCAGGGCGTTGTTGATAGATCAATTCGGTTGGATTCCGAAACGAGCAAATTCTATGGAGACTATGGGATTTGTACGATTGGTATATCCTGACTTGAAAAAGGCAAAGTGTCCGGAAACTCTTTTGGCAAAGGGCTGTAAAGATGAAGATTGGCAAGACTTTTTGAAAATCTGTATTGACTATGTTATTCGTGGTGGCAGACATTATATGATGGCAGGAGATGTCAAGCCTTATTTGACTCAGAATATCTATATGTCGGAAATCTACCCAAAGGATTCAGATAAGCGTGTAAATGGGAAGCCAGTGAGTAAATGGCCTGTAGTGAGACAGAGACTGGATGGAACGGTACAAGATGACCAAAATAGATTGGTGCTTCTTCTTTGTGCTATTTTAGGTTACAATGACGCAGAGCAGATAGATGATGGTAAGGTTGCCATTATCAGCAACCTCTTGGATAAAGCTTGGGGATTTTTGACATCAAACATACTTGCCCCTGTAGATACTGAAGACAAGGGATATATGTTGGAGTTGATAGGAAAAAAGGTGAAATTGCAATTGATAGAAAAAGGTTACCTTTGTCCTGTTGACAATGTCGTTGTGGATGTAACTTTCAAAGGATATAGTCCACGTATTAATGGATATATAGGAAAGGAAAACTTTGATAGATTCAAGGTGGCAGCGACCTTTAAATACCCATATTTCCCTTTCAAGTCGACAGAGTTGGATGACAAGGAAATTGCTGCATGGATTGATGAAAATTTATCATCCCAGAAAGAGTATGGTGTTTATACAGGGTTGCATGAGAGGGTTTATGCCCAGAAACCAATCTTTATTTCTGCGGAGCATTCTGCCCAGCAATCTCGTGAAGATTTGGATAAATATGAAAAGGAGTTCAATGAGGGACATCTAAATGTGTTGTCATGCTCTACAACTATGGAAATGGGTGTGGATATTGGTGGTATCAGTGAGGTGGTCATGAACAACGTGCCACCAAAATCCGCTAATTATCTGCAACGTGCAGGTCGTGCAGGTCGTAGAAGTGAGTCAAAAGCTTTGGCTCTGACTTTTTGCGCCCCTAACCCGATTGGCGCAAACACATGGAAGCATCCTGATTACCCAATTACGCATTTGACGGAAACTCCTTTGTTGAAGTTGGAAAGTCGTCAGTTGATTCAACGTCATGTAAATGCTATGGTGTTTGCTGATTTCGTATCTATACAGGGTGGAATACGAGTTACTGCCAAATTGGAGGATTTCTTTGTCACAAATGACGGATTGTGCTATTTCGACAAGTTCCTGAATCATATTGATAGCATTATTGGCTGTAATAGAACAGACCTTGATGCGTCATATATGGCCTTAGTAAGGGGAACAGCCTTGGACAACATTCCATTGAGTGATGCTGTTTTCACAACTAAAAAAGATATTACGGCAGTTCGAGGATTGTACCAAGCACGTATAGATAGTTTGGATAAAACGATAAAATTGTTGGAAGAAGAGGACGGAAATAGTGCAGCATTAAGATCTGTACAGTATCAAAAAGACAATTTCCTTTCAACTTCTCTTCTGACCTATATGGCAGAACATTCGTTCTTGCCAAGTGCTGGCATTCCTACAGGTTTAGTGCAATGCGTGTTGGGCAAAAATAATGAAGAGAACTCTCCGACTATGCATTTAAGTCAAGCCATTTCTGCCTATGCTCCTGGTAAGCAAGTCGTAAAGAATGAATGGATATATCAACCTGCTGGAATTTTGATGAAGACGAAATATGATGATAATACAACAAGATACGTGTTGCAAAATTGTACGCATTGTGGTTATACCGTTATACGACAAGGTAATGTCCTGAACGATTGTCCTAAATGCGGCAAGGAAAACTCAATGCATGGAATTAAGGACATGAGCATTTCGACTGAGCAACGTTTTACGGAAGTGGTTGAGCCTGTAGCTTTCAGCGTAGCATTTGGTTCAAAGCCAACTCGAAAAATGAATGCACAGGGAGAGATGAGTTTTGTTCAGCCTGTACTGTTGAAGATGGATCCGTGGCAAGAAAAAACTTCTGCTGCAAAAATGGTTGTGCGTTGCTCTACAAACGAGTCCGAAATATTGTTTTTTAATAGAGGAAGAAGCACCTATGGTTTTGCTTTTTGTCCTTATTGCGGAAGAATGGAGTATGAGCAAAGTCCAGATTACTCAGAAAATGTTCTTGCTGGTCATAAGCATTTATCTACTGGCCTTCCATGTCCAGGAGGTGAAGCAAATGGTAGAAATATTAGAAGACACGTTCTGCTTGTTGGACGTTATCAGACAGATTTCGTAGAAGTTAAATTCTATGATGCTGCTAATGTCTTGGTAAGAGATAGTGAAACGCTATATTCATTGGGTGTCATATTGAGTAGAAAACTTACAGAATTGCTGGGAGTTAATGATGGTGAGATAGACTTTGGTTATAATGAGGCCAGTCACTCTATCTTCATTTATGATACAGCTCTCGGTGGAGCTGGCTATTCTCCACTTTTCCGTGAATATAAAGACAAGGTGTTGGAAAAAGCTTATGAAGCATTGGCGAAGTGTGATTGTGAGCGTTCTTGCACCAAGTGCTTGATTGACCGTAGATCTCAGTGGTATATCAATTACTTAAATCGTCAAAAGGCTTTGAAGTGGTTGGAAATGGAGCGCAATTCAAGAGTTGCCCCAGAGTCAATTGTGTCTGAAATTCATGATGCCTCCGCAGTAACAACGGATTTTGCGACAGAATTCTATCAACTTACTCGCAATAATAACGTGAAGTCATTGAAAGTATTTGTGGATAATGATTATGACAATTGGCAACTTGATGATTTCCCTTATGGTAAGTTATTGGGTGAACTCTCTTTGTCTGGGGTTGATGTGGCTTATGTTTGGAATAAGAACATACGAATATCATCATGTTCAGCTTCTTCAAAAGCTATTTTGATGGCTGCATTGTTCAAAAATAAATTCGAGTATGTAAAGGCTGGATTAAGGGATTCTTTGCAACCATTACTTGCCGTGACATTTAGTGATGGAACGAAGAAAATGTATTTTGGCGAAAATGTTGATACCTCTTTGACAGCTAAGTGGGGAGATGGAGATGTGTTCTCTTCTTTAAGTAACATTCTGATGGAATATGTTCCTATTAATCCGTCCGATGTTTTGTCTGAAATGAATGCAGATGATGGTTCTATCATGTTTGATGCTCGTATTCTGGAAGATTGCAGAGTCAACAATTTGTGCGAAAAGTTGATGAAATACGAATCTGAGAAATGGGATAGAATTATTCTAAGTATGAGAAGAAAGAATGTCTCAGTGACCTATTCTGACCGTTATTTGGTCACTCCGTTGGGTTGCATCCTTTTGGCCCATTTCATTGCGGATGTTCAGCAAAAACTTCAACTCAATATAGTTTCGTTGAATATCTATGTTAAGAAGCCTAACGGTGATGCCTATGGTAATCAAAGAATTGGCTTAGAAAGAGAATACGGAGACAATGTTGCCAGAAACCGTTTCATGGAAGATGCAATCAGGGAGATAGCTGGCATAACTCCTGAAATTGTGGATTACGGCTATATAGAGCATGAACGCTGTATGTCCATAAAAACAGCAGACGAGGAACTTTGTATTCGTCCTGACGCTGGTATTGCTCATGGATGGAATTTGTTTGGAAGAAGCAACTCTGACTGTACGGACGATGACTTTAGATACGATTGGGATATGGATGTTCCATTGTATAATAAAAAGAAAAATTACTCTGGAATCTTGTATACGATTTCATATAATAAGCTATAATAAATGAATTGATACAGAAAACTGTACGGAGTTGAATTAATTTTGCAAATAAGATGGTTGCGATATGGAGAAAATTGCAAGAATATGTTGGAATACCCATGACTGGAAATGACCTTCGGGAAGCGAAGGAAAGTCTCAGTATGGGGATTCCTATGAAAACAAGATAGGATTTGGGTATGAGGAATGGCTTTTGGATGACTCACGTATTTTTTGAGTCTGATGGCTATCACTATGCCTTTTTGCAACCAATGAATGTTGATAGTGGTAAGCATATTGGTATGGAGTATGACATTCATTTGTTTACCAATATCTCCTTGCAAGCAGAAAGTTCGCGATTGATAGAACTGATAGTTAATAATGGTTAAGGACTGATGGTTTCGTCATTTTTGATGATTCCCAAATAGAAAAATCCCTGCTGTAGGAAAGGCTTCCTATGGCAGGGATTTCTTATTTGAACAAAAAAGCAGTGAAAACTTTGGTTGTTTCAAAATAAAGCCGTAACTTTGCATATGTAAACTGGTTAAATTTCATAGCATGATGAAACAGCAAGTAAAACAAGTACCATAC
>OGHD01000658.1_pt1 | contig 15880 bp, 8 predicted proteins | sample 1571341 | NCBI WGS metagenome assembly OGHD01 (sample SAMEA2582026, study PRJEB24529) | metagenome | biome: Human gut stool | place: China | collected 2011 | reverse complement strand
GTAGTTTCCCAGTTGTCGAATGCTACCTGACGCATTTGTAGAACCATTTCAGGTTGCAATCCTCAACTGTTGGGGAGGACTGAGAAAGTGGATGTCTAATCAGGTACATCACGCAATTTGGCACAGAGAGACTTATTCAGCAGAAGGTGTGCTTGAGTGCTTAAGTGGTATGCCATTCGAAGTTGAATTCATCTCCTTTGATGACGTGAAGAAAGGTATTCCGGAAGACATTGGAGTAATCATCAATGTAGGTGATGCATATACAGCATTTAGTGGAGCTGAAAACTGGATCGATGAAGAAGTTGTAACAAATATTCGTCGCTTTGTTGACGAGGGAGGCGGATTCATCGGAGTTGGTGAACCGACAGCATATCAGCATCAGGGAAGATTCTTCCAGCTGTCAGATGTACTTGGCGTAGATCGTGAGATGTGTTTCTCACTTAATACAGATAAGTATAATGAATTAGATGCAAACCACTTTATTTTAGAGGATATTGAAGGTAAAATAGATTTTGGTGAGGGAACAAGCCGTGTCTATGCACAGGGCAAGAATTACCAGATCCTTGCAATGGATGGAGAGTACAGCCAGATGGTTGTTAATGAATATGGAAAAGGACATAGCGTATACTTTGCAGGTCTTCCATATTCTCCACAGAACTGCAGAATTCTTCTTCGTGCTATTTACTATGCAGCAGGCATGGAAAAAGAGATGAAGCATTACTATGTAACAAATGTTGATACAGAAGTAACTGTATTCCCGAAGAGTAAGAAGATCGCAGTTATTAATAACTCATCAGAAGCGCGACACACAGATGTATATATCAATGGCAACTGTGTATATGAACTGGATTTAGAGCCAGGCGAGATGCGTTGGGTAGATGATGTTGAATAAAGATAACTTATGAAACGCAAGGAATGCATTTCATATTTTATAAAGCAGTACTTTTAAATGTATAAGGAGGACAAAAACTATGAAAAAGAAAGTATTGAGCGCACTTTTAGTAGCAGCAATGTCAGTATCTGTACTTGCAGGATGCGGAAGCAAAGCTGACAACAACACTGATGCAAAGAATGATGCATCACAGGAAAACACACTGAGCGTATGGTGCTGGGATCCTAACTTCAACGTTTATGCAATGAAACAGGCAGAGGCAATCTACCAGAAAGATCACCCGGATTTCAAACTGGATATTCAGGAAAAAGTATATTCAGATATTGAGACAGCTCTGATCACAGCAGCTGAAGCTGATGATTACAGCACATTGCCGGACATCTTCCTGATGCAGGATTACTCTTTCCACAAAAACGTTGCAAACTATTCAGGAATCTTTACAGAACTGACAGATTCAGGAATTGATTTTTCAAATTTCTCAGCAGGAAAGTTAGCTGACTCTACAGTAGATGGAAAGAACTATGGTGTACCATTTGATAACGGTGCTACAATCATGGCAATCCGTAAAGACATGGTTGAGGCAGCTGGTCTTACAGTAGATGACTTCAAAGACACAACATGGTCAGACTTCATCGAAAAAGCTAAAAAAGTAGTTGAGACAAACAATGTTCCAATGCTTACAAGCTCAGGCGGATCTGAGATCATCATCGAGATGCTTCAGTCTGCAGGTGCTTCTCCGATGGTAGACGGAAAAGTTGACTTAGTTAATAACAAAGCTCTTAAGAAAGCAATCGAGACATACAAACAGCTCATCGACGAAGGAATCATGGTTGATTACACTGACTGGGATCAGTACATCGCTTCTATGAACAAGGGAACAGCAGCTGGTGTTATCCAGGGATGCTGGATCATGTCTTCAATTCAGGCAGCTGACGATCAGGCTGGAAAATGGTCTATCGTAAACATGCCTAAACTTGATGATGTTGAGGGTGCTACAAACTACGCAAACTGTGGTGGAGCAAGCTGGGCAGTATCTTCTAACTGCAAGAACACAGACCTTGCATATGACTTCCTTAAGACAACATTCGGTGGAAGCGTAGAGTTATATGATGATCTTCTTCCAAACGCTGGAGCAATCGCAAGTTACTTACCGGCTGCTGAGTCTAAAGTTTACAATGAGACATCTGATTTCTACGCTGGACAGGCTGTATACAAAGACATCGTAGACTTCGCTGGAAAGGTTCCTGGAATCGATTATGGCGCATACTACTCAGATGTTAGAAGTGCATTAACAGATGCAATCACAAATGTTGTTCAGAATGGCGCTGACATTGACAGCGAGATCAAGAACGCTCAGGATACAGTAGAATTTAATGTTGGTGAGTAATCATCAAAGATTAGAAACAGAACGTACCGGGAGTGCAGTATTGCGTTCCCGGTTCTGTTTTAGGAGAAAAAAATGGGAAAAAAGAAAACAAAATTGACATTAGAAAAAAAGTATAATCTTACCGGATGGGCGTTTTTGCTTCCAGCAGCTATTTTAATTTTTGTGTTTTGTTTTTATCCAATGGCACAGGCAATCCTGCTTTCTTTTAGAAAAACAGGGGGAGTGTTTACCGGGGTATCGAATTATACCAGAGTTTTCCAGGATAAAACATTTCAACAGTGCTTGTTTAATACGTTCTTTTACTTTTTGATCCAGGTGCCGATCATGCTTGTTCTTGCCTTGATCCTGGCACAGCTTTTGAATAGTCCAAAGATCAGATGTAAAGGTCTTTTCCGTACATTGATCTTCCTTCCGTGTGCAACATCACTTGTATCTTACTCTATGATCTTCAAGTCCTTGTTTGCTCCGGACGGAGTTGTGAACAGAGTTCTTACAGGAATTGGATTATCCTCTGTCGACTGGTTCCAGAGTACATGGCCGGCTCGTTGGGTAATTGTTATAGCTTTGATCTGGAGATGGACAGGTTACAATATGGTATTCTATCTTGCAGGATTACAGAATATTGATTATTCCGTATATGAAGCAAGTTATATCGATGGAGCAACACCATTTAAACAGTTTATAAAGATTACAATTCCGCTTCTGAAGCCAACAATCCTTATGACAGCAATTATGTCAACTTCAGGAACACTTCAGTTGTTTGATGAGTCTATGAACCTGACAGCAGGTGGACCTGGTAAGTCAACCATGACATTGGCACACTACATCTACAATATTTCCTTTGTAGAGACACCGAAATTTAATTATGCAGCAGCATTGTCTGTATGTATTCTTATAATGGTAGCAATTCTGTCTGCAATTCAGATGAAAGTAGGTGACAAACGTGACTAAATTGAAATCAATAGTTTCTTATGCAGTGTTGATTATTGCAAGCTTTCTGTCTGCATTTCCACTGTATTACATGCTTTGCGGAGCAACAAACTCAAGTATTGATGTCGTAAGAGGTAAACTCTATCCGGGTACTCACTTGATAGAGAACTTTAAGACACTGGTAGGCATGCAGAATCTTGGGCTTGCAATGTATAACTCATTCCGAAATGCGATCATCATTACAGTTGTAGCACTGCTTGTGTGTTCAATCGCCGGATATGGATTCGAGATTTATCATGACAAAGGAAAAGATACTTTAATGAGTATTCTTCTTCTTGCAATGATGCTTCCTTTCGTAGCCATTATGATTCCGCTGTTTAAGATGTTTACTTCATGGGGACTGGTTAATACATGGATCGCGCTTGCGCTTCCGACAATTTCCACTCCGTTTATGATCATGCTGTTCAGACAGGCAGCCCGTTCTTTCCCGCATGATATTATCGAAGCAGCAAGACTTGAGGGATTAAACGAATTTCAGATCTTCTTTAAGATGTTTATCCCAGTTATGAAATCTACTTATGGAGCAGCTATGACTGTAACATTCATGAGTGCATGGAATAACTACTTATGGCCAACGATCATTTTACAGGACAGCAAAGCAATCACTATGCCGATGCTTGTAGCGAACCTGAAGAGTGGTTATAGTGTTGACTATGGTATGCTGATGCTTGGTGTATTGATTTGTACACTTCCGACTGCAATCATCTTCCTGTGCTTACAGAAGAGCTTTGCAAACGGAATTACAGGAGCGGTAAAATAATGCAGCAAAAGTATTGTATAAAACAGGAATGTTTAAGGAAGGCGCAAGGTGCCTTCCTTTTAGCACATAAAATGGGATTGCTTGAGGATCCTTCTATGGAGGGACTTGAAGCAAGAAGACAGAATCATAATGAAAAGCTGAAGATGATGGAGCAGGAGGAGAAGCTGTTCTATGGACCACGTTATTTTTCAGCACCGGCGTATTTGCAGTATGAGCTGACAAGACTGAAACTGGATTTTGTCCAGCCAAGTGAGGCGGTTCGAAGCACAGGTCTGTGTCCGGATGTCACAGAGCAGGAGAAGAAAGAATTTTACGAAAAAAATATGGATTTATTCGGTCGATATTTCGGAGATCTCTTTACTTATGAAGAGGTAGAACAGATTATTGAAAAAAGATTACGGGAGGATGCATATGACAAGCTTATCGAAGACGTATTACGTGAGTTCGAAGACGGGGAATGATTCGAACGATGGACTGACAAGCGAAAGTGCATTCGCAAGTCTTTTTGCAATCAATCATAGAAGTCTGCAGCCGGGAGATCAGGTACTGCTTGAACGTGGATGTGTATTTCATGGACAGTATCTTCATGTGACTGATAGCGGAAGCGAAGAAGCACCAATCGTGATCGGAGCTTATGGAGAAGGCGATGCGCCGCGTATTGAGGCTTGTGGGCAGGGAATCTGGTATCAGAATTATGGAGCCCCATTAGATTCACCAACTCATGTATATCGCGGGTATGTATCTTCCGCAGTTCTGCTGTATGATGCAGAATATATCATCGTAGAAGATCTGGAGATTACAAATGAAGCAGACAAAATTATCGGCGAGTACTATTCCCTTGGAGACAAGATGAACCGTACAGGTGTTGCTGTTGTTGCAAAGGATAAAGGGGTGCGACATGGAATCACATTGCGTAATCTTCTGATCCATGATGTGAATGGTAATGTATATGATAAGCATATGAATAACGGTGGTATCTATATGACAGCACTTCGTCCGGAGAACGAAGAACTGACCGGAGTAGCACGTTATAAAGATGTCACGGTTGAGGGATGCTTTGTATATCAGGTGAGCCGCTGGGGAATCGCTGTTGGTTATACTTATGCGCATGACAAGTTCCAGGGAGCAGAGCTTGATGAAGAAATCTTCCTGAAATATGGTCACGAAAATATGCTGATCCGCGATAATTATGTAAAGGCAGCAGGTGGTGACGGCATTACATCGATGTATGCACTTCGTCCACTCATAGAGCACAATATGACAGATTCCATCGCCTGTGAGATCAATGATCGGATCTATAGCGAGCCAGGTGATCGCCTGGGAAAGGTGGCAGCAGCTATCTGGCCTTGGAAGTGTAAGGATGCGTTGTTCCGATATAATGAAGGCACTGACACAAGACTGAATCAGGACGGTATGGCATATGATGCAGATTCCGGTGACGGAACCGTTTATGAGTATAATTACAGCAGACAGAACGAAGGCGGATGTGTGATGTTCTGTTTGCAGGAAGCAATTCATAATACGTTCCGTAACAATGTCAGCTTTGATGACCTTGGAGGAACGATCAGTCCGGCAGAGAACCCGGATGCACTGATCAAAGATAATACTTTCTATGTAAGAAAAGGCGTTCCGTTCGTTCGTAAAAATATGGATGGCGGTAATTATACATTAGAGAATAATCAGATTGTTGATTTGGAAAACTAAAAATTTGATGCTAAAAAGGCTATGAAAAAATCATTTTTTCATGGTCTTTTTTAATGGAAATAAATAAAAAAGAAATTTCTGTTTAGTTCCGAATTAGACAAAAATGGCATGAAAATCAACTAAAAAAAACGAGCCGAAAAAAAACCAGATTGCTATAATGAAGTTAATGTGGATAAAAAGAATCTATGTGAAGATAAAACTAAAATTCAAATAGGAAGGGCGCAGGATCTATGAAGAATCGAAAGAAGCAATTCCTAAAGCTTGGAATCATTCTATTGGCGATTGCTGTTACAGGAACTGTTGCCGGAATCATTCAATATAAAAAGGCAAATCAATTCGATCTTACTGTTGCGGAACACGTAATTAGCAAAGAAGAGTATCTGAACTGTATGAAGGCAGTTGAATATGATACAAAGATACAGATTCAGCAGGAGTATGGCGCTATATATGAAGATGACTTCTGGAAAAAACAGTATGATGGAAAACACGGGTATGAAATTCTGGCGGATAATACAGTAGAAGAGTTGAAACACATTCATGCTGTTTACGATCTTGCAAAAGAACAGGGAGATATCACAGACAGTAGTTATGAAGCACTGGAAAAACGCTGGAAAGATGAAAATGCAGAGCGAAGTGAGAAAGTAGAAAAAGGCGAAGTAATCTACGGGCTTAAAGAATATACGTTTCAGCTTTATCTGGATTATGAAATCAGCACGTTAAAAGAAAAGTACTGTAACGATACCAATCGTGAAGGTATGAAACTGACAGAAGATGAAATACAGGAACACTATCAAAGCCGAGAGTGGATCTTTGGAGACAGCGATGAAAATGCAGATCTTGAGATGGCAAGGATCGCGGTCGAAAGAGAACTGCGTGAGCAGAAGTATGATGATATGATCACGCAGCGTGAAACAGGTTCTCAGGTGGCAGGTAACATGGAGAATGTAAACCGAATAACCTTGAAGAATATACAATAATGGAGGGAGAAAAGCTATGAAGAAAAAATGGATGAGTCGTACGCTGGCCCTTGCGCTTGCTGGAACAACAGTTGCATCAATGGTGCCGACAGTTCCGGTTAATGCAAAGGAGTCTGCTACGACAGGAACAACTTATTACGTTGATTCAATAGGTGGAAAAGACAGTAATGATGGAACTTCTGAAAGCAAGGCATTCAAAACACTTGATAAGGTGAATGACCTTAACCTTGAGCCGGGAGACACAGTTCTTCTGAAAAAGGGATCTGTATTTGAGGATCAGGCTCTTAAGTTCACAAAAGAGGACAGCGGTACTGCAGAAGCACCGGTGAAGATATCTACTTATGGAGAAGGAGAGAAACCAAAGATCAATACAAATGGTCATGGACAGTGGGAGCTGAATTATGGTAATCCGCTGGATAACCAGAACCATAAATGGAAAGGTACTGTTTCTTCCAGTATTTTAATTGAAGATGCTGAATACCTTGAGATCGAAGGTCTGGAGCTGACAAATGACAGAGAGAGTTCCACAGATACTGAAAAAGATAAAAAGTATAATGATGCAGATGCAATGGACAGAACCGGTGTTGCCGGAGTTGCAAAAGATAATGGAACTGTAGATCATATCGTATTAAATGATCTTTATATCCATGATGTAACAGGAAACGTTTATAACAAGCATATGACAAACGGTGGTATCTACTTCATCGTTGCAAAACCAACGAATGAAGGCGAAACAGGAATTGCAAGATATAATGATGTCCAGATTAGAAACTGTTCTCTGAATAAGGTAAACCGTTGGGGAATTGCAGTTGGATATACCTATCAGTGGGGACAGTTCCAAACAGGTGAACTTCCGGATGCAACAATGGCAAAATATGGTTCCTCCAATGTAGTCATCGAGAACAACTACCTGAACCATGTGGGTGGAGATGCAATCACAACCATGTATCTTGACAGACCATTGATTCAGTACAATGTATCCGAGAATGCAGCTGAACAGATTAATACAAAAGACTACTCAAAGAATCAGCCAAGTCTTGATGCAAATGGTAATCCAAACGGTACACAGGGCGTTGGTGCAGGACGAGTGGCAGCCGGTATCTGGCCATGGAAATGTAAAAATGCGATTTTCCAGTATAATGAATGTTTTAAAACATTGAATGCCGCAAGTGGTAACGGCGACGGACAGCCTTGGGATGCTGACTATGGTGACGGAACAAACTACCAGTACAACTACAGCCATGGAAATACCGCAAGTACGATCATGTTCTGTGGACCGGAGTCTGTTAACAATACATTCCGTTATAATATCAGTCAGAATGAAGATATGGGACCTCTGGATCCGGCAGGTAACTCCGGAAATTGTCAGGTTTACAACAATACGTTCTATATCAAAGAAGGTCTTAATACCATCTGGCACAGAAGTCATGGCAATGGCGGTCCTGTAGATATGGAAAATAATATTTTCTACTTCGCAGGTAATACACAGGCTACAGTAAACAACTGGAATCCTAGCGGAAATAAGACCTTCAGCAATAACTTATATTACAACGTAAGCACCTATCCGAATGATGCAAATGCTGTAAAAGTGAATGCAGGGACAGAAGTACTTGTGAATCCAGGTTCTGGTCCGGATTCTGTAGCAGTAGACAAAGCAGCAAGAAAACACGAAAATCCAACTGAAAAAACAGTATTTGATGGATACAAACTTGCAGAAAACTCTCCTGCAATCAATAAGGGTAAAGTAGTGGTTGACAGAAATGGTTATACGATCGATCACGACTTCTTCGGACATGCGATCACAGCAGTACCGGAGATCGGAGCAGCAGAGAGTGATGTAGTAGCAGACACTCTTATCCTGAGATCTAACGTATATAAAGTTGATGGAACAAACGTAAGTGAGCTTCCGAAGAATACGACAGTAGATGCATTTCTTAAAAATATCATCGTAGATACAGGCGTCAAAGTTACTGTTAAAGACGGTGAGAAAGTACTTGAAGGAACAGATGTTGTAAAGGGAGGAGCAACAATTGTTCTTTCATATGAAGGAAAAACAGATGTAACGTATACAGTCGTTGCAAGTTCTGATAAAGAACTGAAAGCTTCTTACTATGAAGTGAGAGGAACAGAGGTACAAGTTCCTTATACAGAGAAAAATCCAACAACAGTGAAGGAATTGAAGGCGAATCTTACGGTAGCTGATACAGCAACTGTTTCTGTAGTAAATGCTGAAAAAGAACTGGCAGATAAGGATGCAGTAGCAGACGGAATGACACTTCGTATCACAGCGGAAGATGGAACTACGAATGACTATGCGATCAAGCAGAAAAATGAATACAACTGGACGAAGGATTTTATAAACGGACAGCAGGGAAATGTCTGGTTCGGACAGATGAAGGACGGATCCGGTGACTGGGCGAATATGACATCTGTTGATAAAGATGGCTGGCCAAACTGGGCTACTCATACATATTATGGACCTGGTATTGATGATGATCAGCATGTAACTACAGCAAGCAGTCCAGACAAACACGGTTTACTTTCTGCACCGCCAAGCACAAATATCTCAACAGCAATGGCATACAGAGTACCTAAGAGCGGAACAGTATCATTCAAAGTTAGAGATGGAGAGCCATATCTTCGTCAGTCTCCGAACGAAGGCGGAACAGTTACCTTAAGCCTCTATGTAAATGGAACAGAGAAGAAGAACTTGACACTTGAAACCAGTAAAAAGAAAGAAGGAAACTGGGAAAAGGCAGAAGAAATCGAAGTGACTCGGGGTGACATCATCCGTGTAGTAGCAAAATGTAACGGAAACCCAAGCAAACCATCTGCTCATATTACACCGATTATTACTTACGTAGATAAAGCTGCTGCAGATAAAGAAGCCCCAACAGTTCCGGCAGATGTGAAAGCATCTGAGATTGCTCATACAGGAGCAAAGCTCACTTGGACAGCATCTAGAGATAACGTAGAAGTAGCCGGATACAATGTATACCTGAACGATGAGAAAGTAAATGATGAACTTATCACAGGAACAGAGTATGATCTGGCAGCCCTTACAGCAAATACTGAGTACAACGTAACAGTAACAGCAGTGGATGCTGCAGGAAATGAGTCTGAAAAATCAGAAGCAGCGACATTTACAACACTGAAGGAAGCAGACCTTACAGAACTTACAACAACGATTACTGAGGCAGAAAAAGTTCTTACAGCAGAAGACAAAGATAAATATTCTGAAGCAGCTCTTGTAGAACTTAAGGAACTTGTAGAAGCAGGAAAGCAGTTAACAGCAACATCTACTCAGGAAGCTGTAGATAAGATGAAAGATGAAATCACAGCAAAACTTGCTGACATCCAGACACAGTTTACAATCACAGCAACAGCAGGTGAAGGCGGAAAGATTGAACTGAAAGACGAGATCAAAGAGAAAGCAAAAGACGAAACAAGTTACGAAACAAAAGCTTATAAGGGAACATCCAAAGTGTTCACAATCACTCCTGACAAGGGATATCATATTGAAAGTATTACAGTGGATGAGACAGACGTAAAAGATATTGTAAAAGAGTATACTTTCAAAGATATAACAGAAGACCACACAATTGCTGTAACATTTGCAAAAGATGGACTTACAGTAGCAAAAGAAAACCTGCTTGCAACAATTAATACAGCAAAAGAAAAACTTGCAGAGAAAGATGCTTATACTCCAGAATCTGTAAAAGAACTTGAAGAAGCTGTAGAAGCTGCACAGAAAGTTTATGATAAGGAAGATTCTACTAAGGAAGAAGTAGACGCAGCAGAGAAAGCAGTCCAGGAAGCACAGAAGGCTCTTGTTAAGAAAGAGACACCGAAGCCGGAAGCACCTGTTAAGAAAGATGAACTGAAAGCTGCAGTAGAAGATGCAACAAAGGTTGTAGGAGATAAAGAGCAGTATACAGAAGAGTCTCTTGCAGCACTTCAGTCAGCAATTGATAAAGCGAATGCAGTACTGGATAATCCAGAAGCAACACAGGCTGAGATCGACGCAGCAGTGAAAGCTGTAAAAGAAGCAAAAGAAGACCTGAAAGTAAAAGAAGACAAGAAAGACGACAACAATAAGGGCGACGACAGCAATAAGGGTGACAATAAGAAGGATGATGGCAACAGCGGAGCATCCAACAATGGTTCATCTAATGGCGGATCAAACAATAACGGATCATCCAATACAGGATCTACAAATACCGGATCAGGCAACAAGGGTACTACAAGTACTGGAAGTACTACATCACATGCAGTTAAGACTGGAGATACAACAAATGTAGTAACCTGGTTGTTTGCATTAGCAGCATCTGCAGCTGCAGGACTGGGTGTAGTAAAACGTAAAAAAGAGGATTAAGAAATTTATAACCTCGACTTTAAAAGAGGAAAGAATTAGTTAGATCAGGTGGGAATCAGGAGTTACTGATTCCTACCCATAATGATAACGAGGAGGAACGAAATGAGGAAAAAGACCGTATCAATGTTTATGGGCCTTGTTCTTGGAGTGACAACTGTATTTAGTTCAATTGGACCGGCAGTTGTTACTGTATCAGCTGCTGAAAGCGGAGTGACAGATTCTGACTGTACTGATAAGAGTACAAAAGAACCAGAATCAGATAAAGTTGTACCGGATGCGAACCAGTACAAATATCAGAAAGATGAACTGGCAGCATTCTGCCACTTCGGTCCGAATACGTTCAATGAAATTGAGTGGGGAGAGCATTACGGAGATAGAAAGCCGAGTGAAATCTTTACATTGAAAGAGAACTTTGATGCAGACACACTCGTACGTACACTAAAGAATGCAGGATTCAAGAAACTCATTATAACAGCGAAGCATCATGATGGTTTCTGTATCTGGCCGAGTAAATATACAGATTATGATGCAGAGGCAGCAGGGTATAAAGGAGATATTCTTGCGGAGATATCTGCTGCGTGTACAACCTATAATATGGACATGGGACTTTACCTGTCTCCGTGGGATATTCACGAGCCATCTTATGGATATTATGATGAGAATCGTAAACCGACAACCAAGGAAAATGACGTTGATGATTATAACGAATACTATAATAATCAATTAGAAGAAATTCTTGGAAATCAAAAGTACGGCAATAACGGACATTTTGTTGAAGTATGGATGGATGGAGCCAAAGGAAGCGGTGCCAATGCACAGGACTATGAGTTTACAAAATGGTTTGATACAATCCAGAAACACCAGGGAATAAAGGCAGGCAAGGATGCTGACTGTATGTTATTCGGAGCTCAGGCATATACAACCGTTCGCTGGATTGGAAATGAAGACGGTGTAGCTTTTGAGGATACCTGGGCAAAGTCAAATGTCAATTATGACAATAATACTATTGACAGCAATGGAAGTACACCTTATTCCAAAGGATATGAAAATGGTAATAAATGGACAGTTCCGGAGTGTGACGGACGTATTACATCCGGATGGTTCTGGGGAACTCAAAAGAAGACTCCGAAAACAATTACACAGCTTGCTAACATGTACTTTGATTCTGTAGGACATAATGCAACCATGCTTCTGAATGTACCGCCGAATAACCAAGGTACAGTGGATCAGCCGATTCTGAAAAGAATAGAGGAATTTGGTCAGAATGTGGAAGAGTCTTTCAGAACCAATCTGGCAAAAGCAGAAGGAACCACAATTGTAGCATCTGATGTTCGTGGCAATGATGCGAAATTTAAACCGGGCAATGTGGTAGACAGTGACGATTCTACTTACTGGACAACAAATGATGGTAAAACAAGCGGAAGTCTTACTATTAAGTGGAATACAGCGAAAAAGTTTGATGTGGTTTCATTCGAAGAAGCAATTCAGAAAGGACAGCATATCAACAGCTATAAAGTTGAGTACAAAGCGTCTGACGATGCACAGTGGCAGACACTGAAAAGCGGAAAAACTGTTGGTGCAAAGAGACTGGTTAGAACAGCTCCGGTATCAGCAACTCAGGTGAAGATTACAGTAGGAACATCAAACGGAAAAGTACCGATGTTGAGTGAAGTTGGTGTATACAAAGCAAGCGAAGGATTCCAGCTGGCAGGAGCAGCGCCGGAAGGCATGGATACAACAAGTGTTAATGAGACAAGTAAGTTTAAATTTAGCTCCACAGGATGGAATCCTCAGACAGGAAGCCAGTACATCAACGGACAGAATACATGGTCCAATAAAGCAGGTGCAGAGTTTACTTACAAATTTAGCGGAACAAAAGTATATCTGATGGGTACAACAGATCCAGGTCATGGACAAGCGGATGTTTATATTGATGGTAAGCTAGTAGAAACAATTAATACACATGCAGAAAGCAGATCCACAGGAGCAAAAATCTTCGAATCTAAAGATTTAGAGGATAAAGAGCATACATTAAGACTTGTAGCAAAGACAAATGCTGCAATCGGTGTAGAAGCGGCTTACGTAATCAACAATGGTGGCGTAGGAATGATCGAACTTGAGAATTCTGCATACACAATGAATGAAGAATCTTCACTGGATGTAAAAATCAAACGTGTAGGTGGAACAAAAGGAATCATCACAGCTAAGATCCAGCCAAACCCAGGAAGTGCAATCCAGGATGACTTTAATACCGAGTTCTCGCCAACCGTTACATTAGAGGATGGCGTATCAGAAAAAATTGTTAAAGTAGCAGAGACAAGACGAAATACCAATCTGACTGGTGACCGTGTATTCTCAATTGAGCTGACAGAAAAAAAACCGAAAAATGCAATTATCGGATTCAACGGTTCTGCAAGAATCACAATCAAAGATGCAGATGGAATTACAAAAGATAAACTTCAGACATTGGTTACGAATTCAGCGGCGTTGGAAGAACATCTTTATTCAGAAGGATGGGACGCATTTGCTAAAGCACTGAAGACAGCTCAGGAAGTAGTGGAAAATGAGAGTGCAACAGATGCAACAATCAGAAGCGCATACGCAGAACTGGAAAGTGCAAAAAATGCATTAGTAGCACGTGAAAAATATACAGAAGCAGACAGATTCAACTTCTTATGGAAAACAGGAACAAGTGCTAAGCTGGAAGCGGAATTTACGACAGAGTTAAATAATAGCAATGATTCAGATTCTGATCCGAAGTGGCCGATGAAGATTGCAGATAATAGCGATGCAAGTAATGGAAAATTTGTCACAGATATGGCATTCAAAGATGTTTTGAAATATGCTTATCATGCAGACAAAGCAGGCACCTATCATGTGGTTATGAGATATCGCAGTGGATCCGCTGAAAATGAGAAAAATGGTATCAAGATTACAGAAGCAGATGGAAAGATCGCAGAGAAAACAGTTGTAGTTGATCCGACAAAGAATAACGGAAACGTTGTTTTTGGAACTGTAGAATTTGATATTGAAGTAACAACACCTGGAGATGGAATGATCTCTATTACAGCACCGAATACCAATAAAGGTCCTGGAATCGACTACTTCATCATTAGCCCGAAGAGTGTTAAATTAGAAAAATTTGCCATCACAGCTACAGCCGGCGAAGGTGGAACTATCACAGCTGAGAGTCTTACAGAAGGCAAAGTAGACGTAACAGAAGGCGAAAGCGCAACATTTACAATTACTCCGAATTCAGGATATGAAATCGCAGATGTAAAAGTTGATGGAAATTCCGTAGGAAAGAAAACTTCTTACACATTTAGTGATGTGGATAAAGCACATAAAATTGAGGCAACATTTGCATTTGCAAATTATACAGCAGAAAATCCATTTAAATTCCCAGAAACAAAGGGCGTAACAAGCACACTGGAAGCAGAACATGCTACAGAATTGATCAATAGCAATGATTCAGATTCTGATCCGAACTGGCCGCTTACAATTACTTCTGAGGGCTGGGCAAGTAATGGAAAATTCCTGAACTGTATGGCATACAAAGATTATGCTAAGTACGCTTATACAGCAAACGTTCCTGGAATTTATAAAGTAACAGGTACTTATCGTGCAGGAGCACTGAATAAACTTGCATTTTCTGAGGAAGGAAGTAAGATTGAGGCAGCGCAGGTAGATTGTCCGTCAACAAAAGAAGGTAACAACTTAACTGTGAAGACATTCGAACTTAACATTGAAGTAAAAACTGCAGGAGCAGGAACTTTGGTTCTTACAGCACCGGACACAAACAAAGCTCCACAGCTTGATAAACTGGATATTCAATTGATAAGAACTGCAAGTGAAGCAGACCTTACAGACCTTAAAGCAACGATTGCTGAGGCAGAAGAAATTCTTAACGCAGAAGACAAAGATAAATATTCAGCAACAGCTCTTGTAGAACTTCAGGAGATGGTAAACGCTGGAAAGGCATTCACAGAAAACACATCTCAGGCAGATGTAGATGAAAAGAAAGCCGAAATCAAAGCAAAGATTGCTGATATCCAGACACAGTTTACAATCACAGCAACAGCAGGTGAAGGCGGAAAGATTGCACCGGAAGCCACAACAACAGTTTATAAGGGAACATCCAAAGTATTCGCGATCACTCCGGACAAGGGATACCATATTGAAAGTATTACAGTGGACGGAGAAAATGTAGAAACTATTGCAACAGAGTATGCTTTCGAAGGTATTGTTGCAAATCATACAATTGAAGTAACATTTGCAAAAGATGAGCTTACAATTGCGAAAGAAAATCTGTTAGCAACAATTAATACAGCAAACAAAAAACTTGCAGAGACAGAGCAATACACACCGTCATCTTTGAAAGATCTTGAAGAAGCAGTCAAAGCAGCGCAGGCTATTTACGACGATCCAAATGCTGATCAGGATAAAGTAGATAAAGCAAAGGCAAATGTAGAGGCTAAGCTTGCAGCTCTGAAAGCGAAAGCAAAGAAAGATGCTCTGAACCTTGCAATTATAGCAGCAGAAGGCGATGCCGCATTAGTTGACAAATACACAGAAGAGTCTATCGAGAAGCTTCAGAAAGCAATCGATGAAGCAAAAGAAGTATTAGCTGATGAGAATGCATCACAGGAAGAAGTAGACGCAGCAGAGAAAGCAGTCCAGGCAGCACAGAAGGCTCTTGTTGAGAAAGAGACACCGAAGCCGGAAGCACCTGTTAAGAAGGATGAACTGAAAGCTGCAGTAGAAGATGCAACAAAGGTTGTAGGAGATAAAGAGC
>OGHD01000652.1_pt1 | contig 15930 bp, 15 predicted proteins | sample 1571341 | NCBI WGS metagenome assembly OGHD01 (sample SAMEA2582026, study PRJEB24529) | metagenome | biome: Human gut stool | place: China | collected 2011 | reverse complement strand
TGCCGGTCATCGGCATCATCAAAAAGGATTACCCCGGCACCCCCATGTACATCACCGTCACCATGAAAGAGGTAGACGAGCTGGTAGCCTGCGGCGTGGACATCCTCGCCGTGCAGGGAACTGCCGCCATTCGCCCCGACGGCTCTACTTCGGCCCAGTTCATCCGTGCCATCAAGGCGAAATATCCCGACCAGCTGCTTATGGCTGACTGCGACAATTTCGAGAACGCTATGCTCTGCGCCGAGGCCGGTGCTGATTTTGTGGGCACCACCATGCGCGGCTACACCCCCGAGACGCAGGGCATCAACGATATTGATTTTGAGTTTGTCCACAAGCTGGCCGCGGAATGCCCGGCAAAGATCATCGCCGAGGGTCATATCCATTACCCTGAGCAGGCTGTCAAGGCGCTGGAAGCCGGAGCTTTTGCCCTCGTCGTCGGCGGTGCCATCACCCGCCCGGCGGAGATCACCGCCCGCTTCACCGGTGCCATCAACGCCATGCACAAATGATACGGAGATACGACTATGAAACAGTATCTTGCCATTGATATTGGCGGCACTGCCGTCAAACTGGGCATCGTGGACGAAGAGGGCCGTGTGCTCTCCAAAACGGAGCAGAGCGTCTGCTTCGACAACTACGAGACGCCCATCCTCACCACGGTGCTGTCTGCTGCCGAACAATTCCTCAAGGAGCAGGCTGTTGAACCGCAGGGCCTTGCGGGCATCGGCGTTTCCGCCGCAGGACAAATCGACACCCGAAAGGGCATCGTGGCCGGGACCTGCGGCAACCTGCTCAACTACATCGGAAGCCCCATTAAAGCGGAGCTGGAAGCAAAGTTCGGCCTGCCGACCACTGTCGCCAACGACGCCAACTGCATGACGCTGGGTGAAGTGTGGGTCGGCGCTGCACAGGGCTATACGGACGTGATCGGTGTGACCCTTGGCACCGGCGTGGGCGGCGGCATCCTGACCGGAGGCCATTTGTTAGAGGGTGCACGGGGCCTTGGCGGTGAGCTGGGTCACTACCGCACCCACGCGCTGGACGGTGTGGACTGTACCTGCGGCGCAAAGGGCTGCTGGGAACGCTACGCTGCCACCACCGCGCTGGTGCGCGCCGCACAAGAAAAGAACCCCGATTGGAAGGACGGCCGCGCCATCTTTGCCGCAGCCGAAGCAGGCAACGAGACAGTTCTTGCCCTGCTGGACCACTGGACGGACGAGATCGCACAGGGCCTTGCAGGCATGGTGCACATCTTCAACCCGCAGCTCATTCTGATCGGCGGCGGCGTGAGCGCGCAGCAGAAACTGCTGATCGAACCCATTGCCGCAAAGGTGAAAGCATCGGTCATGCCCGCCTTTGCAGAGGGGCTGGAAGTGTGCGCCGCTCAGCTGCACAACGATGCCGGTATGGTGGGCGCAGTGTACTACTTCCGGCAGACCATGGAAAAGGAGTAATCATATATGAAAACACATATCCTCTGTCTGGGCGATTCCAACACCCACGGCTACTGTGCCGACCCGAACGACTGCGCCGACCACGGCATCCGCTTCAATGAAGAGGAGCGCTGGACCTGCCGCCTGCAGAAGGCGCTGGGCGACGAATACCTTGTGACCGAAGAGGGACTTTCCGGCCGCACCACCGTATTTGTGGACCCCATCCACGAATCTATGGATGCCCTCAGCGTTATCTATGCCCTGCTCAAGAGCCACGAGGTCATCGACCTGCTCATCATCATGCTGGGCACGAATGATGTCAAGGAGCGCTTTGGTGCCAACGCCGCCTGCATCGCTGCGGGCATGGAGCGGCTGATCCTCAAAGCAAAGAGCGTGGACTGCTGGGGCACCAAGCAGCCCAACATTCTGGTGGTGGCACCTCCTCCCATCGGTGCAGGCTTCCACGACGCTGTGATGGGCGATGGCTGTGTGGAAAAGTCTGCCGGTGTAGCCGGGCAGCTCCGCATCATCTGCGAGCGACAGGGCGTGCACTTCCTCGATGCAAAGGACTGCGAGTTCAACAAGGTGGATTTCATGCACCTGACCCGCAAGGGCCACGCACAGCTGGCGGAGCTGCTGGCAAAAGAAGTGCCGGGCCTGATCTGAGCTGAGCACGATTTTAAATGCTCTCTGCTTCGCTCTGAGCATCTTTAGCGGAATTATTATTTTTATTGGGTTCTCAAAAAGCCTGCGGGCTTTTTGAGAACTTTTTTTCACGAAATAGGGTCATAACCGCAAACGGCATCAAACTCACAAGCAGCCTATATTTTATTTTTAATTTCCGTTTTGTTCATCTTGTAAAACATAGCAGAATCGGCTATACTTTCCGCAGAAAGAACCATTGAAAGGAACTGTGCCATGCCTGAACTTTTAAAAGCGCCTGTCACCCCTGCTCAGCAGGCAAGAGATGCCCTTCTCGGTGCCCTCGTGGGGCTTGCCCGGGCCACCACCAGCGAGCCCAAAACGGACGACACCGACGAGGTGCTGAACGCCGGTCTGCGCCTTGCCGCGCAGCCGGATGCACCGGAGGAAAGGCTGCAGCGGATGCTTGCCATCGTCCAGACTGAAAAGCACCGCGTTGCCCCGGGCTGCGCCACCTGTGCCATGCCCTGCGGCAACACGAACGATTACGATTTTGTCCGCCTGTGGGCTGCGCCCGAGAGTATCCGCACCCTCAAGCTGCAAATGCTTTCTGCCGCGTTTGCGCTGGCCCAAAAGCGCCCGCAGGGTCAGGCGCAGGCCGCCGTTTATCAGCTGCTGTTCACCCTTGCCGAGGACTGGGACGAGGAGCTTCTTGCCCCTGTTGTGCAACACGCCAAGGAGCTTTGCCGGGAGTAAATCCGGGCCGGAAAGCCGCCGCTTTTACCCACCGGGTTTGTAGCGGGAGCGTTCCCGGCACAAACCAGAAAGGTCCGCCTTTTTTGCGTGTTTTTGTGGCAGTTCCGTAATACTGTTGCATCAAAATGCATTCCAGTGAGTTTCACACCCGATTTCCTGCCTTTTTCCGAAAGTTTTTTGCAAAAAAGACTTTACAAACCATTTCTAAAAACTTATTATATAAGTAATATATTTCATGGAGCCAATGCTGTGCAGCCCCCTGTGCAGCATTCAAATACGATCAAGGAGGGGTTTATCTATGCCCGAAAAGAAAAAGACCGCAGCGGCTGCTCCTGCTGTGGAAGCTCCTGCCGCTGAGGCCAAGGAGTCTAAGACCCGTAAATCTGCCAAGGCCCCTGCACGCCGCGGCCGTCCTCCGCTTGCACCGGAGCTGTATGTGGAGTTCAGCGGCAAGCAGTATAACGTGACCGATATCATCGACCGTGCCAAGGCCGATTACCGCGCTACCCACAAGGTTGGCGTGCAGTCCTGCAAGGTATACGTCAAGCCCGAGGAAGACGCTGCCTATTACGTGATCAACAAAGTCTCCGGCAAGCTGGAGCTGTAACTTTTCCTGTCTTCTTTTCTCCTGCTGCAAAGCACTCCGCACCTGTTTTGCGGCAGGTTGTCCGTTCCCACACAAGGCTCCATTTTAAACCGTAAAAAAGCTGCCCTGCATCCAAAAATGCAAGGCAGCTTTTCATTTTACATCAAACCATCTTTTCCAGAACGGATAATGCTGGATCACGGGGTCCGGGTCCGGGATCTCGAACACATAGCGCTCGGTAGCGTTGATCACGGTGGTCTTGCCGCGGGTGCACACGCGCGGCAGCTTTGCATCATAGTTCAGGTGCACATGGCCGTGCACGAACCACTGCGGCTCGTATTCATCCATCAGATCATTGAAGCACGCAAAGCCCTTGTGAGCATGATCCGTGCTGTCGTTCAGGCCAGCCGCCGGGGAGTGGGTGAGCAGCAGGTCGATGCCGCCCACATGATGGGCCTTGCGCCAGAGTTTGCGCACACGGCGGCGCATTTCCCTTTCCGTATACTGGAAGCTGTCCTCCCGGTTATTGTAGCGGATGCTGCCGCCCAGTCCCATAATGCGCAGGCCCTTCCACACATACACGCTGTCGTCCACACAAATGCATCCGCCAGGTTCATTTTCCCTGTAACTGCCGTCGTGGTTGCCGTGGACATACAAGATGGGCGCAGCCGTAAAGTTCGTAAGATATTCCAGATACTTCTGCGGCAGATCCCCGCAGGAAAGGATCAGGTCGATGCCTTCCAGATGTTCGCGGGTACCGTAGTCCCACAGTGCTTTAGAGGGCACATCCGAAATTGCAAGAATTTTCACATCGGTTTGCTCCGTTCTCTCTCGGCCTGAGGGCCGCTTATTTCACAAACCCTTTCAGGGTATTGAGGCCGTTGATCGCCATCAGCGTATGCGTTTTTACATCCAGTTCATCGTAGTGCGGCAGCGCACCTTCCACGCATTCGTCCAGCCAGTCCATCTCCATCAATTCCTTGGGACTGTAGACCACGGCCTCCGGCGAGTGCAGCACATGCCCCTGCGCGTACAGGTCTTCCGGGAAGATGCGCAGGTCATCCTCGTGCAGCATCTTTTCCATCAGGTCCAGCAGCTGTAAAGTGCCTGCGGGCAGGTCTTTGCTGTAATCGATCTCCTCTGCGCCGCTGCGCATGCCCCACCAGTAATTCACCGCCCGGGCACCGGCAGCATCGCTGTCCCATGCACCGTCAAAAATGGAACGCACGATCTCGATATAAAACGTATCCCACCGCCACACGGGCAGGCCCAGCGGCTGCAAACTGCCGTCCGGCATGCGGCGCACAAGGCCGTAATCCCGGTGGGTGCCTTCCGGCTCGCGGTTATCCCGGGCATAGAAGATCTCCACATCCGGCCTGTCAGAGAAATCCAGCGGATGTGCCGGGTCCGGCAGGCAGGCCCAGCGCAGCACCACCTTTGCGTCCGGGCGCACGGTCTTCAGGCCCTGCGCATAGGCGTTTACTGCCGCCGGGATGCCGTACACCGGGTTTGCCGCCACATAGCCCACGCGGTCGGTCCTTGCCATCACGCCGGCCAGCATTCCCAGCAGATAGGTCACTTCATACGTGCGGGGATAGTAGGTGCGCACCAGCGGGTGCGGCGCGTTGAGCGAACAGTTCAGGATGCGGGTCTTGGGGTGCTGGGCCGCCACCTTCAGGCAGGCGGTATGCATCCGGGCACTTGAGGTGAACACCACGTCGGCATTGTCGTGAGCCACATCCTCCAGCACCTGCTCCGCGTCCACCTCAGGCTCGATGTTCTCTTTGCGGGTGATGAATACCCGGTCCGGGAACGCCTGCTGCAGCGCTTCGATGCCCTTGTCGTGGGCACGCACCCATGCGCTGCTCTCGGCATTGTGCTCGTGCAGGAACACCACCTTCAGCTCGCTGGGCTTTGTAAAGATGTTCAGCTTTGCCAGCAGCGGTTCGCCGGGGCCCTGCTTCGGCTCCAGCGAAAGGGCCACGGCCTGCGGCTCGGTGAGCACCTTCACCTCATCCCACAGCTTTTCCAGATTCTGCTTCATCTGGCTGGGCGTGCTCTCGCAGGCATCCGCGTAACGGTAGACCGACAGATACACCAGCATGGCATCGCCGGCAGTCAGATTCAGTCCGCCGCCGCCCAGAGCCAGAAACTGCTGGCGGAACATGGTATAGAAGGCGGAAAAGCTCAGCCGGTCATCATCCGTCCAACTTTCACCGCTGGCCTTGCACACCAGCGTCTGCAATTTTGCGTAACCCCCCAGACGGGAGAAATGCACATCGTTGACCTTGGAGAGCTTGTAAAAATCCAGAAATTCGTAGTAGATACGGTTTTCCAGACTGTCGTTCCGTTCCGGGACGAGCCGCGTGACCGTGCCCGCGATCCTGACCGCATCAAAATACTTGAGCACCGATACCCGCTTGTTGCCTTCCTGCACATAGAATTTGTTCAGGAACTCGTAGGCGATGATGGGGGTGTGGATGCCCTCTTCCAGATGTGCATCGCAGAGGTTTGACCACTTGCCTGCAAACTCGGTGTCCGGCTCCAGCAGGGGCATAAAGTTCGGTGCAAAGGCGGTGTGACGGCCGCTGGTCTTTGTGCCGACGATGCTTTCCGCCGGGATCTCCACAAGGCCCAGCGGCTCCTGCGCCACGATGTTCACATTGACCAGAATATCGTCCAGCACCGCAAGATACGGCGACTGGCCGCGCGCCACACAGGCACGGTAAGCACGCTGGCCGCTCTTCAGTGCGTTCTTGTAATCTTCCAGCATAGTTGCTCCTTTTTCTCAGCTGCAATGCGCTGCAGCCAGCTGCCGCAGCGTCCTTCTTTAGTATACCATGAAATTTGATTTTATGGGAGGATTTTCCGCACAAAAGAGTTGATTTATCCTGCAGTTTCAGGTACGATAATAGAAAGCAAACAATGATAGGAGCATTCTTTCCATGCAGACCGAACAGATCCCCGTACTCAAGGCCGACGAATATCCCGGCGGCATCTGGTATTACGAGCCGCATACATATCAGCCTTACCGTTACGTACTGGGCCGCGTTGGCACCCACCCGCTGGTATGCATTGGCATCAACCCCAGCACCGCCCAGCCAGGCGCACTGGACCCCACCCTGAAAAGTGTGGAGCGCCTTGCCGCCGCCAACGGCTTTGACAGCTGGATCATGTTCAACGTGTATCCCCAGCGCGCCACCGACCCTAACGATATGGACCGTGTGCCGGACCGTGCCCTGTGTGACGAAAACCTGCGCTGGCTCAAAGCCGTTCTGGCCCAGACCGAACCCACCATGTGGGCAGCGTGGGGCACGCTGATCGAAAAGCGGGACTATCTGCCCGGCCTGATGCGGGAGATGGTGGCCCTGACGCGGGAGCGGGAGATCCCGTGGGTCACCTTTGGCAGGCGCAGCAAAAAGGGCCACCCCCACCACCCGCTGTACCTGCGCAAGGATTCCACCCCGGAACCCTTTGATGTGGAAAATTATCTGGACACCTGCTTTTAATTTTTCAGGTGCCCGATGCGGAGGGATCTTTTTTGACCGCAGAACATTATCACGCCCTGCACAGCTGGATGGATGCCCACCCCACAGCCAAGCGCTGTGTGGTGGCACTGGATCGCTGGCTGCCGCTCATCCCTTTTGTATGTTATCCGGTGCTGCTCTGCCTGCTGAACGTCCGGCTGTTTCGGCTGCTGGGCAGTCAGCGTCAGGCCGCGCTGGACCTCACCGCCGTCATTGCGCGGACGGTGTTCGTGCCGGGGCTTACCTTCTGGGGCGGCACCATCCTGCGGGACAGGCTGAACCTGCCGCGTCCCTATGAACAGCCCGGCTTTGAACCGCTGCGGCACAAGGAGACCCGGGGCCACTCCTTCCCATCCCGCCACGCGCTGAGCGCTTCCGTGCTGGCCATGGTATGGATGTATTTCTACCCGAAGGCGGGCTGGGCGATGGTGGGCATCACGGTGCTCATCTGTGTTGGCCGTGTGCTGACCGGCGTGCACCATATCCGCGATGTCGTGGGCGGAGCCGCGCTTGGCTTTGCTTTGGGCTTTGCGGGCATGTGGCTGCTGTAAAGCAGTGCTTTGCGGGCTTTGAAAAAAGAAAAAAGATTTTTGCATTTTTTGCTTGACAGAATGGGGCCTGTATGGTATTATACTTCTCGCAGCGTGTGCCGACACACAGCTGCCGCCATAATGGAACCCATGGGATTACAACGTGCGCCCGTAGCTCAGGTGGATAGAGCAACTGCCTTCTAAGCAGTGGGCCGGGGGTTCGAGTCCCTTCGGGCGCATCTATGTGGTGCCCATAGCGTAGTCGGTTAACGCGCCAGATTGTGGATCTGGAGACCGTGGGTTCGAGTCCCACTGGGCACCCCACCAAAAATCCGCTGATGCTTTGCATCGGCGGATTTTTTTATTTGGTGGGGTATCCCAGTGGGGCTCGAACAGCAACGACGACGACCGCGGCCTGCGGCCGAAACAGGGAGGAGTTGTTGGGGCCGCGTTCTGATTTTTCAAGGCCCTGCCAAGGGGCTGCGGAAAAATCAGCAAACGCAACCCGTAAGGCCCTGACCGCCAGATCCCGCTGCGGGTTCCATCCCTTAGGAATGTCTACCGGGGAACCTTCTGCCGCTGTTCAAAACAGCGGATTTTTTATTTGGTAGGGGTATCCCAGTGGGACTCGAACAGTACGCCATTATTTTCTGCTAAAAAAGCATGTGCAGAACACCTCTGGCCGGAACGGCTCCTGTGTGCTCTGCACATGCTTTTTATTGTTTGGTATCCACCCGAACGGTCAGCGCCTCATCTGCTGCAGGATCTGTGCGATCTCTGCGCTGGAATAGCCATCCTGCCGCAGTGCGGTGCTGATGCTGGTATCGCTCTTGCCCTGGCTGCGCATCAGCATGGCCATGTAGGGCACCGTCACATTCCGGGAGGTGTCACTGCCCAGACGGGTGGCAGTGCCCGTGCTGCGGCTGGCTGTACCGGAGGACGTACTGCCCGTGCCAGTGCCGCCAGTCTTACTGCCTGCCGCCGTTCTGCCAGCGCGGCTTGCTTTCTGCGCTGCATTGGACTTTTTCAGGTTCCACTCGCCCAGTGCGATGTTCAGCTTCTGGCTTGTGACATCGTTGTTGAATTTCTGCTGGTTGAGTTTGTCCTGATACTCCCGCTCGCTCGTCTCGTTCTCGTAGCGCTGCTGGTTCAGGCTGTCCTGATACTGACGCTCCTGCAGCTTCTGGTTCCACTGAGTGTCCGCACGGTCTGCCTCGTACTGACGGTTGCCGGAGTAGATGTTGTAGCCGGTATTCAGCAGGCCGCTCAGCATGGAGCCAACGCCCGTGGTGCCGCTGAGAACGATCTGCACCGCATCGCCCAGCACACCCAGCACGGTCATCACATTGCTGAACACCTGCTGGCGGCGTGCTGCCTGCTGCTGTTCCTGCGCGGAGTAATAATCGTGCAGGGTGCCCAGCTGGCTCAGATAATCCTGATACGCGCCGTAGTCCTGCGCATAGGCGTTGTTGTATGCTTCGCCCTTCTGCTGCAGCTGGGTGTAGTAGTCCGAGAGCTTGTTGTTGTACTGCTGCTGGGCATCCTGTTCGCTGTTGTTCAGCTGATCCAGCTGGCTCACCAGCTCGTTGCCGCCGCTGGTATACGTATCCAGTGCCAGACTGTACAGCGTGGGGATGGCGCTGCTCAGCGCACCGATCTGCTGCTGATACGCCTGCTGGGCGGCGCTCGTGGCATAGCTGGAGCCATAACCGCCGGTCAGGGCTGCAGCCTGCGCCGCAGCATCTGCGCTGGCGTTGTGGGCGTTCTGCAAATAGTTCTGCTCGTACTGGCGGTAGAGCGGGTCCTTGATGTAGCTGTACTGGAAGCTCTCACGCTGCAGCAGCTGGTTCAAAAGCTGGTCGATCCGCTCCTGATAGCTGCTCTGATAATCGCCCGGGCGGTTTGCCTGCCACTCCTTCAGCGCATCTGCGGCATCCGTCACGGTCTGGCTGGGCTTGTAGCTGGAATTTGCCAGCGCGTTTTCCACCTCCGAGCGGCTTTCCAGTCCCGCTGCCGAATAGCCGCTCTGCACGGCAGGCTGGCCGCTGCCCTCCGTCTGCGCCTGCACAACGGCAAGCGCTTCGTCCTTTTTCTTTCTGTTTGCCATATATGATCCTTTCCTTATAAATTCTGCAGTTTCGTGCGCATCTCGTCGGACATGTTCTCAACGTCCAGATTGCTCAGCACATACTGCAGCTGTTCCTGCATCTGGTACAGGTAGCTGCGCAGGGCACGGGCATCCTCCGGGTCCATGTTCTCGCTGAGCTTGGGCAGGCCGATCTTGTTAATGCCCATCACGCTTGCCATTCGTTATACCTCCCCGCCTGCAATGCCGCCCTTGGCAGCGGCCATTGTTTTTGCAATGCTGCGCAGGGTGATCTGTCCCCTGCCCTTCAGGCGCAGCCGCAGGGTGCCGTGCCTCCGGGGCACGAACGGCAGATCAAAGCTGCGCCGCTTGTCCTGTGCCGTCAGGCTTGCCACCGTCTCCCATGGGCCGCCGTCATAGCTGGCGGCCACCTCCACCGTACTGCTGCACTCGGCATCCAGCCGCAGCGTCAGTCGGGAAAGATACCGGTCCTCGGCCCCGTCCAGCCCAATGTCACCAGTGGTCAGCTCAAAGTTCAGCTTTTCCTCCACACCGTCGGTGGCCTGCCAGTCCGCTTCGCGGCTGGGATCTGCAGCCCACAGTGCCTGCCCGTCCCACAGATAAAGCTGTCCGCCGGTGCTGGTCATCTCGTAGGAGCACACGTTTTCTTCGCTCCAGAGCGCGCGCTCGGTATCGTACACCAGCAGCCTTGCCGTATTTTCGCCTGCCGCCGTGCGGGCCACATGCAGGTAATAGCGACCATCCAGCGCACTGCCCACCGCGCTCTGCACATTGGCCAGTCGGCCCGAATCCAACGCGCCGGACACTTTTGTTGGAATGCTGCCGTCCCATGCCATCACACCGTCCGGCGAAAGATAATAGAGCGTCTCGTTCAGCACACACAGGCTGCGCGCCGCGTTTTTGGCAACGCCCCGGCAGCGCAGCGAGGTGAGCTGAAAATCCGAAGGCTTGGAGCCATAGAGCTTGTGCAGTGTGTTCTCCTTAAAGAACAGCGCATAGCCCATGCATGTGGCCGCGCCGGTAAACGCACCATCGCTGCCCACCGTCACTGCGTAGCTGTCTGCCGCAATGCCCCGGTAGGAAAACCAGTTGGTGGGGTCGCCTAAGCGGCAGGCATAGATCACGTTTTCCTTGCTGCTGCAGCCCCATACCCGGTTGTCGCACTCGGTAACGTAGTCCAGATCCGGCACGCGGCGTTCCATCCGCACCGGCGTGCTCACCGCAAAGCTGCGTGTCTCCTTGCCGTCCAGGCTGGTCCACTGGGCGCTCTCGGCGCTCTGCACCAGCGTGCCGTAAACATGATCTCCCTCCGGGCTTACCCGCACGCGCAGCCCGTTTTCCAGCACATCGTAAACTACCAGATCCCCGTCCAGCTTTGTCCACATGCCAGCCTGCTGTGCTGCCGTGCCCTGCACGGTCACGGTGTCCCACTGGGCAAATAGCCTCTGCGCGCCCGCCGCTGTGATGCGGCAGTATTCCAGCGGCACTGCCGTCCAGCTGCCGGAGGATGCGCTGTACTCTTCCAGTGTGCTGGTGCTGGCCCATGGGTGCTCCTCGTCCTCCACCTTCAAAAAGAGCTGTCCGTCTGCAGGCTTCTCCGGTTCCTCCTTGCCGTAACCGCTCACCTCGTAGGCCTTGCCCGCGGCATCGCAGGGTGCAAACTGCACGCTCTGTCCCTCTGCCTGCCATACAGCTCCCAGTGCCGAAACACTTCCGTCCGCTGTATCAAATGCTACCTTGTCCGGGAAGATCAGGATTTTTGTACCAATGCCCACCAGTGCCTTTTTGCCGTCGGTCACTGCCTCGGTGCAGGTCACCGGGTCCGCGCCGTCGGCATCCGGCGTGTAGATCAGATCCTTCCCGCAGACGGTCAGCAGCCCGTTCAGGTGATACATACCGTTCAGCCCGGTCAACTCCCTCAGCTTGCGGCGCGGCTTGCGGGTGCTCAGCGCCGGGAAATCCCGGGCAGAAAAATTCACGCCCGCGCTGTACTCTGCTTCCGAGCAGGCATAGGTCTCGTTCAGCCCGCCGAATACCCGCACAAGACTGCGGCTGTTCTGCAGCTTCGCTCTGTTTGCCAGAACCATGCTCTCACCTCCTTACCAGCGCCACTGGGCACCCGTCAGGGTCGGGTAGCTGCGCCGCAGCCACGCCGCCAGATCTGCCAGCAGACTGTTGTACTGGGCCTGCTCCCCGACGTAGCGGTCGGTCTCACCAAGGGCCGCATCGGTCATGGCACACAGATAATGCGGATACAGCGCATCAAAAGGTGCCGGTGCCAGCAGCACATCGTCGTCCTGCAGGCTGTCGTCCCATGCAAGGTCTGCGCCCACATCGTCGTATGCATCTGTGATGCTGTTTTTAAAAAAGCGTTCCCGCAGCATCGCGTCTGCTTCCTTCAGCCACGCCTGCCGGGTGGCCAGCGCAATGCGGCTGCCCGGGCGCAGCTCTTCGGCGCGTTCCAGCGCCTGTCCTACGGTCATATGCTCACTCTCCTTTTTATAAAGGCCCGGCCGGGCAGGCTCCCCAGCCGGGCTTTTTGTCTGTTTCGGGTTTACTGGGCGGCGTTCTCTGCCGCCGCAATGCGGGCGGCGGTCAGCTCATCCTGCATCTGGCTGTGCTCCAGCACCTCGGCCACTTCGGGCGGCACTTCCACCTCCACGCCGCGGCGGATCTTATAGTTCACACCGTTCACGCTCACGAACAGATCGCCCTTGTAGCGGCTGTTATCCTTGAACAGCCGGATGCGCACATTTTTCTTTTCAGCCATGGCTCACGCCTCCTCAGTTTGCAGCAGCGGTGGCGGAATAGCTGGACGCACTTTCAATGCGCACCATGTACTGCTCCACCAGACGCTCTGCCGCACGCATGCCCTTCCAGCCCACGGAAGCGCGCTGGTTCAGCGGGTCGTCGCCGTAGCCCAGCTGCTTGACGATGTGCTCCAGACCGCCGCCTTCCAGCTCGGTCACACCGTAGGCGTGGGCACCCAGCACCAGCGTGCCGAACACAGCCAGACCGTCCGGGCAGGTGGAATCCTTCCAGATCTTGGCCTCGCTGGTCTCGATGAAGCGGATGTTGCCCAGCTTGCCGATCTCGCCGCGGAACATGGTGTCCGGGTCGGCGTACTTGTGCACCTCAATGAACTCCTTGCTGGTCTTCAGGTCGTAGGCGGCGTAGGGGTGGATGATGGCAATGTAGCTGTCGCCGATGGGGTCGGCGTTCATCGCGCCCAGCTGTGCCGCCGCCTGAAAGAACAGCTTCGGGGTCAGGGTGCAGGTCTTGTCCAGTGCCTTGCGGCTGGCAACGGCAGTCTCGGTGCCGTCTGCGGCCAGCTTGGGCGCATAGATCACATTGGTGCCGCCCGCCAGCACATCGCGGGTAATGCTGTCCATGGTGCGGCCTGCCTGACTTGCCAGCACACGGGTGGCCTGCACCACATTGTTGTCAATGGCGGTCATCTGCAGCACGTCGGTCAGCGGAGTCCAGCCGCCGTACTGGTGCAGATCGCTGGTGATGGTGGTCACATTCAGTGCCTGACCGTTCGGGGTCACGCCCTCGGTCAGCGGAGTGGATGCCTTGGGCAGGCTGTCGTACTTGCGGAACTCAATGGTCTTGCCGCCGTTCTGGGGCACAGGGTAGTAGTCCGCAAACTGGTCGTGCACCAGACGCGGCTCTGCCTGATCAATGAGACGCTTCTCGTAGAAGGTCTTCATCTCTTTCGACATGGTAGCGGTGGTGTTCAGGTTTTCCGCAAACAGCTGGATGTTGAAATTCTTGTTCATGCTCATATTCCTTTCTCTTGTAAAATAGTCACAATTCGATCTGTGCTCCGTGGAGCACACGGCGTTCCAGTGCTTCTCGCTGGGCGCGGGTCATGCTGGCTACATCCGGGCGGACGGTAGCCGCGCCGCCGGGCCGGATGCCGTTTTCGGTGGGCCGTGCGGCCCGCTGCTGAATGCGTTCCACCACGCCCTGCTCCACAGCCTGCGCTGCAGTGCGCAGGTTTTCGTCGTAGTGGGCCAGACGGTACGCATCCCGCACCCTCATGCCGGGCAGCTGCATCAGGCGGCGCATCTCCGGGCTGCGCAGCTCGTTCTGCAGATCAAAATCCGGCTGGCTGCGGCGCATGGCCGCTTCCTCTGCCGCCCAGCGGGCATGCAGGCTGTGCACAGCAGCCTGTGTGCTGCGGGCAAAGCTTGACAGCGGCGGCAGTTCCGGGCGCTGCACAGGCAGTTCCTGCCGGGGCTTTTCCGGCTGCGGCTCTACGGTTTTCTCTGCCGAAGCCTGCGGCGCAGCGGGCGCTTTTGCTTCGTCCGGCTTCATGGTGCCGGAGGCCACCGCCTGCCGGGTCTGCGCTTCGCTCAGGGCAGGGGGAGCAGCTTCTCCCTCTGCAAAGAGCTGCAGATCCATCATGCTCTCCTTTCCTCTGCGGCTCACATCCGCAAAGCGGACATTCTCCGGGTAGCGTTCGGCCAGCAGCACAAAGCAGGCTTTGGCCAGCTCAAAGGCACCGCGCACCCATTCTTCGCAGGGCGCATCCACGCTCACTGCCAGACGCGGGCCGTCCGGCTCATCAAAGGCTTCGCTGTGGGCGTTCTCTTCCCCGGCCAGCAGGTACACAAGGCCCTGCATCACGGTGCTGGCTCCTGCACAAACGATGTCCTGCCCGGCAGGCGCATAGCCTGCATGACCGTCAGCTTCCAGCCGGCAGCTCAGCCCGGCGGGGGTATCCATCTCGCTGTAACAAACTTTCATCATAAAATTCACCTCCTTTTTAATGGATGTCCATGGCACGTGCAGCGGCGGCCACCGGCAGGGCATTGCCAAGGCCCGCCAGCTTTACCGCCTGCCCGTCCTTCTGCGCAGACGCACCGCCTGCACTGCGGGCCGGTTCGTCAGGCCCGGTGCCCTGCTGGGCGATCACCGCCGCCATCTGTGCCATCTGCTGCTGCATCCTAGCCAGCTGCTGGGCAAGGGTGCCGTTCTGCCACACCCTCTGACGCACCTTCTCAATGCCTTCAAAGTCCATCATTTCCAGTGCCGCAAGGGCGGCATCGGCATTTTCCGGCTTGAAAAATCCCAGCTGATAGCACTCCTTGGCCGTCTCGTTCTGGGAAAGGCGGCTGAAGGTGCTCTTCTTGGCGGCGCTCACCACGATGTCAAAGATCGGCTCCCGGCTGCCCAGTTCCACGCCGCCCACGCTGCCGCCGGGCACCGCCCGCAGCGCCTGCGCCGAGAAGGGCACGAACCGGCTCTCGCCGCTTTCGCCCACGATGCGGAACACCCGCTGCTCGTCGTAGAACTGGCGCATCAGCTCGATGATGAGATAGCACTGCTTTGCAAAAGCACGGTAGGCGCTCTTGAGCATATCGCGGCTGAGTTTGCTGCCTGCCTCCTGCAAGGCCGCAATGGCGCTGGCTGCGGTCACACCTCCGGCAGTGCCGCCCTGCGTCATGTCCCGGTTGCCGCTGATCTCCTTCAGCTCTTCAATGCGGCTCTGGCGGTAACTCAGGCTGTTGCCCTGCAGGCCCGCCGTCTGCAGCGGACGGAAACTGTCGTCGTTGAGCCGTCCCACCACATGCACGATGTCCCGGCTGAAATCGGCCAGCTCTTCCTCGTTCACACCCGCCGTGTCGCTGAGCACATACCGCTGCTTTGCACTCAGCAGCACGTTCTCGTCCATGGCATGGTTCATCTTGTCAATGGCGGTCTGGCAGTCCTTCATCACATCGATGTAGCCAAAGCCCGCCGGGCTGTCCTCCTCCACGAACAGTGGGTCAAATACAAAGGGGTACTGCCCGTGGTCGTACAGGCCGCTTTCTGCCAGCGCCGGGTCGTTCTGGCTGGCGTACAGCACCACGCCGTTGCAGAACTTGCAGTAGTGCAGCACCATGCGCCCCGTTTCATCCGGGCGCTTGTAGTACCAGTCCACCACCACGCTCTTGGAGCTGGTGTCCTGCCCTTCATCGTGGATGTACCGGGGCACGTCCAGCACGCTGGCGGTGTGTCCTGCCAGCTGCGGGTACTGCGCGCACAGCCGGGCCGTGTCCTCAAGGCTCAGGCTGAAAAAGTCCGGCGATGCCTGAATATCCGCCACGCCCGGCTCCCAGTAGAGCATCAGCAGGTTCACGCTGCGCACCGCAATGTCGCCAATGCCGCCGCGCATTGCAGGGTCCCAGAAGATACCGGTCACGCCGGTGCCCTGTTTGAGCTTGCGCCACCAGCAGTCGCTGTACACCTGCTCGTAGTCGGCCTGTTCCAGCACCACCGGCAAAACGCTGGAAAGTGCCCGTGCGGTGTCCTCGTCATCTGCCTCTCGGGGCAGCACGTTCGGTTCCGGGTAGTTGTC